>Ga0315268_10003061_pt1 | contig 18542 bp, 15 predicted proteins | sample C1_top_MG_FD_204535 | JGI IMG/M metagenome (GOLD analysis project Ga0315268, IMG submission 204535) | Sediment microbial communities from Yellowstone Lake, YNP, Wyoming, USA - C1_top | ecosystem: Environmental > Aquatic > Freshwater > Lake > Sediment | place: USA: Wyoming | collected 2017-08-01
CACAACGTGCCGGCGCTGGCGCGGGCGATCGCCGACGCGCTCGAGCGCGCCGATCGCAGCGCCAAGGACGCGAACCAGAAAAATCTCGATGCATTTCTGGCGCGATGGAATGAGCGGTCCGACGCGTGGGACCGGCAGGCCGAGGCGCTGCGCGGCAAGAAGATCATCCAGTACCACCGGCTCTTCGACTATTTTGCCCGGCGCACCGGGATGGAGATCATGGGAGAGCTCGAGCCCAAACCCGGCATTCCGCCGACCAGCCGGCACCTCGAGGAGCTGATCGAGTCGGGCACGGCCGCTCACGTGTACCTGGTCGTCACCGACGCCTTCCACGAGCAGCAGTCGCCGGCGGGCGTGGCGGACAAGTTGAAGATCCCCTGGATCGTGCTGCCCCATGACGTCGACGCGGTCGAAAAGGCAACGGATTGCTTCTCGCTGTACGACACCCTCATCGCGAGCTGCGTCCGATGATCGACGTTCTCTTCGGCGCATTTCTGCTTTCGGTGGTGCTGCTCGGGATCCACTCCTACTACGGGCTGCACATCATCGAGCGCGGCATCATCTTCACCGACCTCGGCATCGGTCAGATGGCGGCCTTTGGCGCGGCCATCGCGATCCTGGCCTTCGACGGCAAGTACCTGTACCCGGTCTCGCTCACCTTTTCGCTGGCGGGCGCCTTGCTCATCGCGCTGTCGACCAAGCGAACGCACCACCACGAGGCATTCATCGGGCTCCTGTACGCCTTTGGCATGAGCGCGGCGGTCATCGCGCTCAGCCGCGCCCCGCGCGGTGCCGAGGAGATACAGCACCTCATCGCCGCCGACATCCTCTTCGTACCGCTCGTCGACGTGCTCAGGACGGCCGGGCTCTACGTAGCGATCGGGGCGGTGCTCTGGCTTGTGCTGCGCCGCCTGCGGGGCACCTGGAGAGATCTGCTGTTCTTCGGCACGTTCTCCCTGACCGTGACCAGCTCGGTCAACCTCGCCGGCGTGCTCGTGGTATTTGCCATTCTGGTCGCTCCCGCTTTCATCATGTCGACCACGAGATGCTCGTTCCGGGTGAAGCTGCTTGGCGCGTGGGGGGTCGGCACCGTGCTCAACGTCGTCGCCATCACCGCTTCGTACCTGCTCGACCTGCCGACCGGCTACACGGTCGTGGCGCTCTATGCTGCGAGCGCGATCGTCTTGACGCTCGTTCGCGGCACTGGACATTCGGGCTCTGTGGCCCACTTCGGAGGTCAATCATGAAACGAGACTTTTTACTCTTCGCAACTCTCCTGGTCCCGGCGCTCGCGCTGCCGGCTCACGCATCGCCGCCCGCTGCCACCGAACCGGCGAAGCCGGCGGCTGGCCTCGACCTCGGCGCGATCGACCGGTCGATCGACCCCTGCACCGACTTCTATCAATACGCCTGCGGCGGCTGGATGAAGGCCAACCCGGTTCCGGCAGACCAGGCGCGCTGGGGTCGCTTCAACGAGCTGGACGAGCGCAACAAGGCCATCCTGCGCGGCATCCTCGAGCAAGCGGCGGCCGGCGGCGCCAAGCGCAGAACCGACGACCGGAAGATCGGCGACTACTACGCGTCTTGCATAGACGAGGCCGCGATCGAGAGGACCGGGATCGCCGCGCTCAAGCCACAGCTGGACCGTATTGCCAGGATGCGGAACGTGGCGGAGCTGCCCAAGGTGTTGAGCCAGCTGCACAAGGAGGGCGTGGGTGCGGTCTTCTCGTTTGACTCGGGCCAGGACTACCAGGACGCCACCCAGGTGATCGCCCAGGCCGATCAAGGCGGGCTGGGGCTCCCGGATCGCGACTACTACGTCAAGAGCGACGCCAAGTCGGTCGAGCTCCGCCGCGACTACGTGGCGCACGTGCAGCGGATGCTCAAGCTCACCGGCGAGGCGCCGGCCGACGCCACTGCCGACGCCAGCACCGTGCTGGAGATCGAGACCGCGCTTGCCCAGGCGTCGATGGAGCTGGCGCAGCGGCGGGAGCCCGACAAGGTCTACCACAGGCTGACCACGGCCGAGTTGCAGGCGCTGACGCCCAGGTTCGCCTGGAACAAGTACTTCACGGCGGTGGGAACCCCCAAGATCAAGGCGCTCAACGTCGTCACCACCGACTTCTTCAAGGGTGTCGACGCCATGCTCGGCAGCGTGCCGGTGGAGAAATGGCGGGCCTACCTGCGCTGGCATGTGGTGCACGCCGCTGCGCCGCTGCTGTCCAAGGCGGTGGTGGACGAGAACTTCGCGTTCTATGGCAAGCGCCTGACCGGTGCGGTCGAGAACCGGCCGCGCTGGAAGCGCTGCGTCGAGTACACGGACGGCGATCTGGGTTTCGTCCTGGGCAAGGCTTTCGTGAACCAGGCTTTCGGCGCCGAGGGCAAGGAGCGAACTCTGAAGATGGTCAAGGCGCTCGAGCAGGCGCTCGGCCAGGACATCGATGGCGTGGAGTGGATGACGCCTGAAACTCGCAAGCAGGCACGTGTGAAGCTCGCGCAGATCGCCAACAAGATCGGATTCCCTGACAAGTGGCGCGACTATTCCAAGCTCAAGATCGCGCGCGGCGACGCGTTTGGCAATTCGCAGCGCGCCAACATCTTCGAGTTCGACCGGCGCATAGCCAAGATCGGCAAGCCGGTCGATCGCGGCGAGTGGGACATGACGCCGCCAACCGTGAATGCCTATTACGATCCGCAGAAAAACGACATCAACTTTCCAGCGGGAATTTTGCAGCTGCCGTTCTACGCCAACGACGTGGATGACGCGCTCAATTTCGGTGGCATCGGCGCGGTCATCGGCCACGAGCTGACGCACGGCTTCGACGACGAGGGCGGCCAGTTCGACGGCAGCGGCAATCTCAAGAACTGGTGGACCGACGCTGATCTCAAGGCGTTCCAGGAGCGCGGCAGCTGCATCGCTGCGCAGTACGGCAACTACCTTGCGATCGACGACGTCAAGCTGAACGGCAAGCTGACCGAGGGCGAGAACATCGCCGACAACGGCGGCGTGCGGGTGGCGCTGATGGCGCTGCAGAACGAGATCGACAAGCAGCCGACCGCGATCGATGGCTTCACCCCCGAGCAGCGCTTCTTTCTCTCGTTTGGCCAGATCTGGTGCCAGAACACGCGGCCCGAAGAGAGCAGGCGCCGCGCGGTGACCGACCCCCATTCACCCGGCCGCTACCGGGTCAATGGAGTCCTACAAAACACCCCTGAGTTCTTGAAGACTTTTGGCTGCAAGGCGGACGCGCCGATGGCCAGCAAGAACATCTGCCGGGTCTGGTAGACACCAGGGTCTTGTCGCACTATGTGACCCGAAAAGAACACGAACAAGAGAGGGAGAGCGAGATGGCCGAAAAGATGAATCTGACCACCAACGCGGGCGCGCCCGTCGTCGACAACCAGAACATCATGACCGCGGGTCCCCGCGGGCCGGCGCTGTTGCAGGATGTGTGGTTTCTCGAAAAACTGGCGCATTTCGATCGCGAGGTGATCCCGGAGCGCCGCATGCACGCCAAGGGCTCGGGCGCCTACGGCACGTTCACCGTGACCCACGACATCACCAAGTACACCAAGGCCAAGATTTTCTCAAAGCAGGGCCAGCAGACCGAGCTGTTCGTGCGCTTCTCGACGGTGGCCGGCGAGCGCGGTGCAGCGGATGCCGAGCGCGACATCCGGGGCGCCGCGATCAAATTCTACACCGACGAGGGCAACTGGGACCTGGTCGGCAACAACACGCCGGTCTTCTTTCTGCGCGACCCGCTCAAGTTCCCGGACCTCAATCACGCGGTCAAGCGCGACCCGCGCAGCAACCTGCGCAGCGCGAAGAACAACTGGGACTTCTGGACCTCGCTGCCCGAGGCGCTGCACCAGATCACGATCACCATGAGCGAGCGCGGCATCCCGCTCAGCTATCGCCACATGCACATGTTCGGCAGCCACACCTTCAGCCTGATCAGCGCCGGCAACGAGCGCTGCTGGGTGAAGTTCCATATGCAAAGCCAGCAGGGCATCAAGAACCTGACCGACGCCGAGGCCGAGGCGATCATCGCCAAGGACCGCGAGAGCCACCAGCGCGACCTGTGCGACAGCATCGAGAAGGGCGACTTTCCGCGCTGGAAGATGTTCATCCAGGTCATGCCCGAGAAGGACGCGGCAAAGTGCCCCTACAACCCGTTCGACCTGACCAAGGTCTGGCTGAAAAAAGACTACCCGCTGATCGAGGTGGGCCTTCTCGAGTTGAACAAGAATCCGGAGAACTACTTCGCCGAGGTCGAGCAGTCCGCCTTCAACCCCGCCAGCATCGTGCCCGGCATCGGCTTCTCGCCCGACAAGATGCTACAGGGCCGACTCTTCTCCTACGGCGATGCCCAGCGCTACCGACTCGGCGTCAACCACCAGCACATTCCGGTCAACGCGCCGCGCTGCCCGGTCCATAGCTACCACCGCGACGGCGCCATGCGGGTCGACGGCAACCAGGGCAGCACGCTCGGCTACGAGCCCAACAGCTACGGCGAGTGGCAGCAGCAGCCCGACTTCTCCGAGCCGCCGCTCGGCCTCGCGGGTGCTGCCGACCACTGGAACCACCGCGACGACGACGACTATTACACGCAGCCCGGGCTGCTCTTCCGCCAGATGACGGCCACGCAGAAGCAGGTGCTCTTCGAGAACACCGCCCGCGCCATGGGCGACGCACCCCGGGAGATCAAGGTCCGCCATATCGGCAACTGCCGCAAGGCCGACCCGGCTTACGGCGAGGGCGTGGCCAAGGCCTTGGGCATCCCGCTGAGCGAGGTCACCAAGACCTGATGGCCGAAGCTGCGCGGTCTCAGCGCGCTCGGCACCCGCGTCCACCCGGTCAGGGGTGGTTGTGGCCGTGCTGCGCGCAGGCCATGCCCGGCTGCATGGGCCGCAGGGTGCCGGCCTTGAACGCGGTGACGGTCTCTGCGACCGTCGCGTACTCCGAGATGTAGACACGGATGCTGGCCGCATTGAGCTTGTTGAGCGCGCCCATCCCGATCCCGCCGACGACCATGCCATCGATCTTTTCGCCCTGCAGCGACTGCAGCGGAGCGCACATGCCGTGGCCGTGGTGCTGGTTGCCGTTGGGGATGGCCCGGTAGCTCCCGCTGTCGACGTCGACGATCATGAAGGCCGGCGCCGAACCGAAATGCGCGCAGACCGGGCTTTGCAGCCCCCTGTCCTCTTCGACTGGAATGCAGATGTTCATGGCGACTCCCTGGTCGTGCACAAGGCGGCGCCCGCCGCGTGGCAACGACGCCGTGGCGACGCGCGACTACTTTCCGACTGCTCGCTCGACCGTCGCGATGAACTCGTCGGGATCGATCGGCTTGTCAAAGACCGCAAACGGCGCCGGCACCGCCAGGTGTCTGCCCGACAGGCCGCTGACGACGATCACCGGGATCTTCGCGAGTGCGGCGTCCTTCTGCAGCCCGCGATAGCAGTCGGTGCCCGATTGTTTCGGCATCATCAGGTCGAGCGTGATGAGGTCCGGATGTTTGTCACGGGCGACGCTGAGCCCCTCGGCGCCGTTGCTGGCGGTGACGACGAGGTAGCCGTGCTTCTTGAGCAGGGTCTCGAGAAAAACCCGGACGTCGGCTTCATCGTCGATGACTAGAACGGTCTTGCTCATGGTTCTCCCCTGCCGATCTCGAGGCGAAAGGTCGTCCCCTGCCCCGGTGTCGACTCGAACTCGACGCGGCCCCCATGCTCCTCGGCGGTCTTCTTGGTGAGCAGGAGCCCCAGCCCGGTGCCGCGTAGCCCCTTGCTGGTGAACAGCACCCTGAGCACCTTGGGCTGGTTCTCCTCCGAGATCCCCATGCCATTGTCGCACACTTCGAAGATAATGCCGCCCTCGCCGCGCGGCCGGGCCGCGATGACGATGCGGTGCTCTTTGTCGGTCGCCGGATCCCAGGTGCAGGCGTCGATGGCGTTGGCCACGAGGTTGGCGAGCGCGGCGTGCAGCGCCTCGCGGTCGGCGCACACGCTTTGCATGTCGGACGCGACGTCGGTCACGATCTCGATAGACGCCATGGCCGCTTTGCTCTGATACAGCCGCACGACGTCGGCCACCAGCGCGACCGGTTCGACCTCGGTTCGCTCCGGCGCGCCCGGCCTGGCGAAGCGCAGCAGATTTTGCACCAGGGACTTCACCTGGCCGATGTAGGTCTTGACCATCTCCCAGCCGCTCTCGAGCCGACCGGAATCCTTGCCCACGATGGCGGTGTCGACCAGGTAGAGGCCGCCGTCGAGGCCACCGAGGATGTTCTTGATGGTGTGCGCGAGCGCGGCCGCGTTGAGGCCCGCCGCAGCCAGGCGTTCGGCCTGCGCCAGACCGGCCTCGAGCTCGGCCAGCCGCGTGGTGTCGGTGCCGATCAGCGCCACGTGTTCGACCGTGCCCGACGGGCTCGCGATGGGCACGGCCTGGACGTGCAAGCGAATCGCCTGGTAATCCCGGGTGAGGCCTTCCTCGTCGTACGCGCGCTCGCGGCCGTCGACAAAGACCTGATCAGCCGGGCACGACGCGCAGAGTTGGCCGGTCCCCTTGAGAGCCTTGTGGCACGCGATGCGCGGCGCAAGCGCGAAGCTCGCGGCGAACGCGGGGTTGGCGCCAAGGATGTGGCGCTCTCGGTCCACCAGGGCGACGAAGCAGGGCGCCCGGTCGAAGAGCGCACGCGCGAGCGCTGCCTGGATCTCTTGTGAGTTCATGCCGAAGTCACCACGCTGTCGGGTGTCGCCGTCGCTCGACCGCCTAGCGCTTGTCGCGCTCGGTCAGGAAGAGATAGAACGGGATGAAGCCCACCATCAGCAGCACCGCGACGACATAGGAGACCGCCTTGGTGGCGACGATGAACTCGAGGAGCGTGTTCACGGATACCTCCATAGCTCAATGGCCGCTCCCGAAATCGGGATGTGGACGAAAGATCGGCATCCGCCTGACGACGAACCGGAACACCAGGACGCCGGCCGTGATGATCGTCAACGAAACCCAGAGCTCCTGCCAGGCCGGGAAGTATCGGCGCTCGGCCGGCAGCTGCCAGTTGTAGGCGATGACCGCGACGTTCAGTCGGTTGAGGATGATGCCGAGCACGGTGATGACCGCCGCACCGCGCACCAGCCCGGGCCGGTGCTCGCGATAGCCGACCAGGTTGAGCACGCATGGCAGGACGACAAAGCCGAGCAACTCGACCAGAAACCAGAGTCCCAGCGGCGTGAGCAGGTAGTGCCAGGTGTCGCCGTGCGCGATGCCCACGACCTTGATGGTGAAGTAGCTCGCAAGCGCAATGGCGCTGGCCTTGCCCAGCCCCAGCGTGAGCTTGTCGAACTGCTCGTGGCTGAGGTCGATCTGCGGCCCGAAGAAGCGATGCGACAGCATGCCCTCGAAGGTCACCATGGCCAGGCCGGCGGCGATGCTCGAGACAAAGAAAAAGAGGCCGATGAACGGCGAGTACCAGAGAGGATGCAGCCGCGTCGGAGCGATGAGCAGCAGGGCGCCGAGGGCAGACTGATGCAGGGTCGAGAGCGCAACCCCGAAGATGGTCGCGCCGACGGTGACGGCGACAGCAACCTTGCGCCAGCGCTTCCAGTTGAGCCACTCGAACAGGGCGGGCGAGATCTCGACCGCTTGGGTGGCGCTGTAGAGCCCGACGTGCAGGCCGACCAGAAAGAGCACCGACGCCAGACCGGGATTGAGCACCAGGTTCTGGACATGCCAGGGTCGGCCGAGATCGAACCCGACGCCGATGATGACGAGCACATAGCCGAGAAAGCCGGTCAGGATCGCCGGCCGCACCAGCGGCTGATATTCCTTCAGGCCGAACAGGTGCACCGCCGAGGCGATGACGTAGCCGCCGGCCGCCAGTGCGACGCCGGCCATGACGTCGAGGCCGATCCAGAAACCCCACGGCACGTCGTCGGTCAGATTGGTGACCGCGCCGAGCCCCGTGGCCCAGCGCAGGTAGATGATCGGGGCACCGACTGCCAGGATGATCGCGGCCAGGATGTTGCCGGGCGTCAGCAGCTTGGACCGCTGTGTCGTTTCGCTGTTCATGGCGAGGCCTCCTTTTTCTTCTCGGCCTCGGCGAGGGCTTTCTTGACCGCCTGGGCGATCTCCTTCTCCTTGTCCTTGCCCGCCTTGGTGGCCGCGGCCGCCAGCTTCTGCTTGGTCTCGTCGTCAGCTTTGAGCAATGCCTCGACGACGCGGGCGCGGGCCTCCTCCTCGCTCAGCTTCTCCTTGCGCTGGGTGAAGGCATAGAAACCGACCAGCAGACCGGGCCAGAGTGTGAGCACCAGCGGGACCAGCGACAGGAAGCTCTTGGTGAGCTCGGGCAGCGGCGTGTGGCTCGCATTTGCAAAGGAGCCGAGCCCAAGGTTGCCAAACGAGGTACCGGCGACCAGCATCCAGCTCGTGCCGCCGAACTCGTGTTCACCGAAGATGTGCTCGACATACTTGCCAGGGTGCTTCTGGAAGCGATCGCGCGCGACGCGCAACAGGTCGCTCCGCTTGCCGAACTGGATCGCGCCTGTCGGGCAGGCATCCGCGCAGCCGGGGTTCTTGCCGTCCTTGATCCGCGAGTAGCACATCGTGCAGCGCATGACGCGCGGATTGTTGCTGCCGTATTCGTAGGCCAGCGCGTAGTAAGGACACGCGGTCATGCAGTAGCGGCAGCCCATGCAGGCCTGCGGGTCGTAGACCACCGGGCCCTCGGGCGACTTGGTGAGCGCGCTGACGAGACAGACCGAAACGCACGACGGCTCGTTGCAGTGCATGCACTGCTGCTTGCGATAGACCAGCTTGCCGTCGACCGCATAGCGGTTGACCACGGTCAGGGCCGTGGCCGTCGGTCGCCGCTCCTTGGCAAACACAGCCTGGTCGCCGATCGGGGCGGTCGCTTTGGGCAGCTCATTGACGACGTTGCAGGCGGCCTCGCACGATCGACAGCCGACGCAGAGCGTGGTGTCGTGCAGCAGCCAGAAGCGACCCGGGTAGCCCGCAAAGGTCGAGGCCTCGGTGTGCTCACCGGCGCTGGCGGGCCGGGTGACCAGTGCGGCCGCGGCGCCAGCCATGCCGCCCAGAAAACCACGTCGTGAGATGGTCATGGCCGCACCTCCGGCGAGGAAAGGGCGTGGCAGTCGGTGCAGCCGGTCTTGATCCCCATGCGTTGATGACAGCCGATGCACTGGCGATGGAACGCCGGCTTGAGACCTGGCCGATCTTCGGTACTGCCAGCCGCGCTGTGACAGGACGCGCAGGGCGCGGGGCGAGTTCCGGCCGGGGCATGATGGTGACAGCCGACGCACAGCGTCTCGCTGCGCTGGTGGAAGGCACTCGCAAATGCGCTTTCGCGGACCGACTTGTCGAGCTTGGCGATGATCTTGTCGTGCGGCATCTTGGCCGGCCGGTAGTCGTCGCCAGCGATGTCGATGGTGAGCTCCTTCTGGTCGGGAAGGGACAGCGGAGCCAGCGCCGCGAGCAGCACTTGCGTGCGCGCGGGCGGTGGAACCAGGGGCGCCGTGACCGCCGCCGGGCCGCTGTGACAGATCCCGCACGCCGCCACGTCGGGCCCCGCCGGGCGCGTCAGATCGTGGCAGCCGGCGCAGCGGCTTTCGCCTGTCTTCTGGCGGTGGCAACCGACGCAGCTTCGCGTCGAACCGGCCCGATGGAAAGCCGCCTCGAGGGTGATCCCGCCGCCTTTCGCGTCGCCACCGACCAGGTGGCAGGAGGCGCAGGGCTGCAGCGTCTGGTGGTGGCAGGTCGAACATGAGCGCGTCAGCGGCTCGTGCGCCTTGTGATCGAACGCCACCAGCGCAAAGCGAACCGCGGTCGCCGCCTCGCCCACTTTGACCCAGAGGGTGTCGGGCTGGCCCCGCATGAGTCGCGGCACTTCGGGCAGCCGCTCGACGGCGGCGAACTTGGCCGCGTCATGGCAACCGACGCACAGCACCGGGCCGGCCTTTTGCGCGGCCTGGGCGCGCTTCGCGTGGCAGTTGATGCACTGCATGTGGGAGGCGTGGCCGAGCGAGAGGTTCTTGCCCACATCGACGTCGGCGTGGCAGTCGGCGCACGCGCTCTCGGCGCCCTTCTTGTACTCGAGCTTCTTGGTCGCCTCGTTGTAGACGTGGTGGCAGGTCTCGCACTTGTCGCTGGCCGCCTTGACGTGGCGGGCGTGCAGCGAGTAATCGAAGTCCGGGTCGACGCGGCTGGCCGTGGCCGGCATCCGGTCCACGTGGCATTCGCCGCAAGTCAGCGGACCCGCCGCGAGCTTGGCGGCCCGGCGCTTCTGGTGGCAACCGATGCAGGCGTCGTGAAAGCGCTGCTGCCGCTCGACGTCGCTCGCGGCGCCCGCCGCGCCCTTGAACACGAATGAGTAGTCTCCGCTCGCAGACTTCTCGTGGCACTCGCCACAGCCATCCTTTTCGAGGGTCGCGGTGTGCTTGCCGTGTTCGAATTCGACGGCGGGTCGCTCGAGCCCGCCCGCGGTCGCAGCGAGTCCGAGCACGAGCGTCGAGGGACTCGCTTGTCGGTTCGCGTCTTCGCTGCCGCTGCAGGCGACCAGCGTCGCAAGCAGGAGAGCCGGCGCGATCCGGCTGGATTGTCTAGCAACGTATGCCTTGGGAAACATCGTCGGGGTGCTCCTCATGCCTCGGGTAGCTCGATCGCTTTGACCAGGAGCTCGCTGATGAAGCTGACGTGCATGCCCAGCTTGTAGTGCTTGATGACATCTTCGAGACCGCTGTGGCAGTTGTGACAGGGCGTGATGCACAGGTGCGCGCCGGTGTCGCCCAGCTGCTCGGCCTTGACCCGGATGCTCTTCATGCGCGACAGCTTCCACGGCGAGCCGCAGTTGATGATGCCGCCGCCGGCCGCACAGCAGTAGTTGTGCTCGTAGTTGGGGCTCATGTCGCGGAAGTCGCTGCACAGGGCGCGCACGATGTAGCGCAGCTTCTCGTGCAGCCCGCTGCCGCGCACGATGTTGCAGGGGTCCTGGACGGTGACCGGGGTGTCGATCTTGCGGACGATCTTGAGCCGGCCGCTGGTGATCAGGTCGTAATAAAACTCGACGGCGTGCACCATCGGGATCGGCGGCCGCTGCCAGCCCAGCCACTTGGGGCCGTCGTAGACCGCGCCACGATAGGCGTGGCCGCACTCGCCCATGACGACCTTCTTGACCCGGAGCGAAGCGGCGCGCTCCCAGTGCGCGCGCTCGACCCGGCCCATGACCTCGAAGTCGCCCGAGTACATGGCCATGTTGCTGTTGTCCCAGCCGTCGGCGCTGGGCATGGTCCAGTCGACCTTGGCGGCCTTCATGATGACGGCCATGTTGCCGAGCAGCTGCGCCAGGATCTTGGGCTCGGGCGCGATGACCGAGTACATGACCTCGGCCCCCTCTTTGTCGAGCGGGATGCCCGCGCCCGCGAGCACGTCCTGCGCCTCTTCCGACTGCCACAGCAGGGTGTCGATCCACTCGTCCGGCTGCACCCACATCTGGTTGAAGGTCACCGAGTGGCTGTTGGTGGTGTCCTGCAAAAACTGCGGCACGACGTCGAGCAGCGAGCAGATGCGACGCACCGTCATGATGAGGTAGGCGATGTCGATGCCGAAGGGGCAGTACATGCTGCAGCGCCGGCAGGCGCCGCACTCGGTGAAGGCGATGCGCGCCGATTTTCGCAGCAGCTCGCCGTCGACCCGGTCCGGATGCTGGGCCATCACCCACAGCGTGTCGCGGACCTTGGCCACCGGCGCGAAGTCGGGGTCGCTGTCGCGCGACAGGTAGGTATGGCAGGCGCTCGAGCACAGGCCGCAGCGCACACAGGTCTGCAGGTAAACCTGGAGCCGCGCCGCGCTCTCCCGATCCAGCACCTGGCGGATGGCCGCCTGGATGCGCTCCGGCGTGAGCTTGGCAATCGCGTCGTCGATCCCCGGATCCTTAACCGCCATGTCCTTCGGGTCACTCATCTGTCACATCCTCGGCGCCGATCGCTCGGTCCTTACCAGTCGCGCGCGTGACGGACCGCGCCGAACTCGCTGCCCATGTAGGCCCGCGTGAAGACAAACCAGAGCATGTGGGCGAGCCAGGTGAAGGGAATCGCGGCCAGCCACGCCACCCCGGTGACGATGTGGAGAGCGATCGTCGCCTGGTACGGCAGCCACTGGTGATGCGCCGCGAAGCCGGTCATGAATGGCGCGATGACGAGGAGGATGAGCAGCGCGTCCTTGAACGAGGTGACGTTGCGGACCTCGGGGGCGACCGCCCGGCGCACCAGCAAGAAGCCGCCGGCCAGCAAGACCAGCAGCGTCATGCGATCGGCGACGGTGTCCGGCAGGCTCCACCACTGAAAGCCCCAGGATTGCTGCCACGAGACGGCGTGACCCATGACGAAGAGCGGGGTGACGATCAGACAGAGATGAAAGACGAATGACACGATCGTCATGACCGGGTGCAGCCGCATGTTGCGGCTGTTGAACGGCAACAGCCAGTGCAGCAGGGAGCGCAGCCCGTAGTGCCAGCTCATCGTCGGCCAGACCGTCTTCTCGCGACTGGCGAGCCGCGCGGTGGTGAACAGCTTCCCGAGCGTCCCACCGACGAGGACGATGAATCCCAACCAGACCAGTGGACCGCGCACCAGTTCGTACATCCCATGCTCCATGTTCACGATCCCAACTCCGCCGCCGGGATGACCTGCCGAAACACCTTGCCGCCGGTCATGCCGCGGACCAGCACGTGCTTGCCGTCAGGGCTGAACACCGGATCCCAGAGGCGGTCCATGTCGCTGGTCCAGACCTGGCCGCCGGCGGTGAGGCCCGGTCGGCCGTCGACCTCCACCTTGGCGACGAGCCTCGCGCCGTCGGGACTGAAGACCGGCTCCCAGACCATGTCGAAGCGTTTGGACCAGGGCCGGCCGTCGACGACGATGCCCCACCTGCCGTCGTCCTTGAACACGGCAGCGACGCGCCGGCCATCGGGCGAGAAGTGCGGCGCGAGCACCATGTCGCTGAAGGCCGTGGGCCACGCCACGTCGTCGACGGCGACAGTCCATTGGCCGTAGGCCGTGGCCACGACCGCGGCAACGTGGTCGCCCGCGGTTGCGACGGTCGGATGCCAGAGCTGCACAAAGCGGTTCTTCCAGAATGGAGCGCCGTTCTCGGCCAGCGTCCAGGCGCCCTGCTGGCGCACCGGCACGATGACCGTGCCGCCGCCCTTGAAGCGCGGCTCCCAGACGCAGCCATACTTCGTCTTCCACGCCTCGCCGTCCTGGGCCACCGAATAGCTCGTGGGCTCGGTGCGCACCTCGGCGGCGACGTGCGCGCTGTCCGGGCTGAAGGTCGGCGCGTAGGCGTTCATGAACCGCGCGCCCCATGGCGTGCCGTCGACCGCGACGCCCCAGGTGCCCTCGCGAAACTTGGCGATGTCGGCCTCGGGCAGCTCTTCGAGTTGCACGGTGGCGGCGGCGTGCTGGCCGTCGGCGCTCAGGACGTAGTCGCGGCAGCTGATGAAAAGATTGCCCCACGGTGCACCGTTGACGGCGACGCCGTACTTGTTGTCGCGCTTGATCTGCGCCGCGATGGTCTTGCCGTCGGTCGTGACCTTGGTGTTCCAGGCGAAATCGAAGCTCTCCTCCCACGGCGTGCCGTCCACCATCACGGTCCAGGCGTCATCGATGCGCACCAGGGCCAGGGCGCGACCGTCGGGGCAAAACCGGAGATGCCAGGCCTTTTCGAGCGCGCCCTCCCAGCAGCGCTCACCGACCGCGATCGTGGCCTCGCTCGTGCTCTTGTCGAAGATGGCACCGGCGGTCTCGCCGTCGGGAGACACCGCGATCTCCTTGAGCACGCCGTGCTCGCTTGCCAGTTTCTCGAGATCCGCGACCAGTCGCTTCTCGACGGTCCAGTTCCAGGGCTTGGGCATCGTGAGATCCTCTTTGCCTCTTGCTGCCAGCAGTCTCTACATCACCTGCACTTTGTATGCAACCAATACGCAACGGATACGCATCCACGACGCAGCAGAACGGAACACGCGCACAGAAAATTTTCAATGGTTACAGTACAAACTTGGCACGATGTTGGTTGTGTGCTATGTGCGATAAATCTTAGCTGCCCGCAGAGCGCAACCGAGAGATCGCGATGGCCGGCCAGGAGAGCGACACCCGCCAAATCCACCAGGCAAGCCTGATCCTGGGGAGCCTCGCCGAAGGCGTTTTCACCGTCGACCCCGCCTGCAAGATCACGTTCTTCAACCGCGCGGCCGAGATCATCACCGGCTTCCGGGCGACGGACGTCGTGGGCAGGCTGTGCTCGGACGTGTTCCGCACCGAGCTGTGCGATCGCGACTGTCCGCTGCAGCAGTCCCTGCGCACCGGGCGAACCGTCAAGAACTTCGAGATCGACATCCTAACGACGCGTGGCACCACCGAGGCGGTGAGCGTGTCAACCGCACCGCTGGTCGCGAGCGACGGGCAGCGCATAGGCGCCGTCGAGACCATGCGCGACCTGTCGCCGATCCGGACGCTGCGGCGCGAGCTTTCGGGCAAGTACGTGTTCGAGGACTTCGTGTCCAAGAACGCCGCGGTCCGTGAGATCGTCAACATGCTGCCGCGGGTGGCCAAGTCCGATGCACCGGTGCTCTTGCGCGGCCCGCGTGGCACAGGCAAGGAGTTGCTGGCGGTCGCCATCCACAACACATCGAGCCGCTCGGCGGGGCCGCTGGAGAAGGTCGGCTGCGGCGCGATGCCGCACGCGCTCGTCGATGCCGAGATGTTCGGGCAGGTGCGGGACACCGACCCCGCTGCCTCACGCCGGCTGGTGGGTCGGGTCGAGGCCGCCAACGGCGGCACGCTCTTCCTCGACGAGGTGGGCGCCCTGCCCCTCGCCGTGCAGACCAAGCTGCTCGGTGTCCTCGATCGCGGTGAGATGACGCCGGTCGGCGCCAACGAGGCGATGCGGGTCGACGTCCGGGTCATCGCGGCCACCGGGCTGGACCTCGAGCGCCTGGTCGTGGCCGGTCGGTTCGACCAGCACCTGCTCGCGCGGCTCAACGCCATCCCGCTACGCATTCCTCCGCTCAACGAGCGCCGAGAAGACGTCCCGGTCCTGGTCCAGCACTTCGTCGATCGGTTGAATCATCGCATTGGCCGCAATATCCAGGGCGTCACCGACAAAGGCATGGCCGTGCTCATGCGCTATGCCTTTCCCGGCAACGTGCGCGAACTCGAGAACGTCATCGAGCAGGCTTACGTGGTGACGGCGGGCCCGCTGATCGACCGGCGCGACCTGCCGCCGCACGTCGTGACCGGTGCAAAAGCCAAAGAGGCTGCATCGCTCAGAGGGCTGCGGTCGGGCGCCAAATGGGCCAAGCCCGCCCTGGACGTCGAGCGGCGGCGGCTCTCCCGCGTGCTCGCGCGCAACCTCTGGAACATCCCGCGCGCCGCGGCCGAGCTCGGCATGCATCGCACGACGCTGTGGCGGCGGATCAAGCAGCTGCAGATCGCACCGCCCTGAGTGCCGCAATCGACGCCGCGCCTCAGTGATCGCGACCACAGCCAAGCAGCGCTGGGCAGGGCGGCCAGCCCTCGAGCGCCTCGCAGGAGCGGCTGCGAAACGCCAGGATGGTCGAGCCGACGACGAAGAGCAGGGCGCTGACGACCACGAACAGCTTGGGGACCAGCGCGCCCACGGCCATGCGATCGTAAAACTCCTCGAGCGAGGCCGGGTCGTGCGGGTGGACGAAGAGCTTGGTCACCCAGACCGCGGTGACAAAGTAAAAAAGCATGAGGTAGTTGCGGCGCAGGCGAGCACACGCCGCCGCGAAGACGCCAAGCCTGAGCTGGGGCTGCGCCAGGTCGGCCGCGAGCAGGCGGCTCCAGGCCTGCGGGTCGGCGGCAGCCTCGCCGACGAGCGAACCGAAGAAACCCGCCTCGAGAATACGCAGCCGCCAGATCGAATGGTGCAGGTGCTGGTAGCGGCGCGACTCGATGGCGATCGAGATGGCGATCAGTCCGAGCCCCAGCAACAGCGAGTAGTGCGGCACGCTGGGCGAACCCAGCGCAAAGGTGGTCAGTCCAACGGTGAGCAGGATCGCCCAGTTGTTGGTGACGTCCAGGCGCTGCCGCCAGACCGTCATCCGGTGCATCTCGCCGCGATAGAGGTGGACCAGGGCGGTGACGGTCCCAGCGCCGTCGTTGCCAGAACCAGGCGCAGCTGCAGGAGTCGTGAGGGTTTCCATGAGAAGAGAGATAGCACGCGCTCAGGCAAACGCCTGGTAGTCGCCGGCCAAGAAGCACTCGACGTAGCGGCGCACCGCGGCCTCGTCGTCCATCAGCATGTCGAGCTGGCGCGCGCAGACGGTGAGCTTGCCGACCAGCTCGAGCCCGACCTCGGAAGTCTGCTGCGGGCAACGCCGCAGCCACGCCGTCACCAGGTCGCCGCGGCAGTCCACGCAAAAGCCGCAGTGCCGCAACACATCGGTCAAGAAGCGCGCGCGCAGGTCACGCCGCTCGGGCGACGCGCCGCCACCGCGAAAGCGAAAGTTGACGTAGTTGTTCTCGACCGCCGGGCCGACCAGCGCGTCGATCATCGCATAGTGGTAGGCGAGCTTGATGTTGAGGTTGAGGTAGTCGGACGCGACCAGTAAATAGTTCGCGTCGCCGAGGCGACGCAGGGAGCCCGCCTCCTGGCCGAGCGATGTGGTGATCACCGAAGCGAAGCCGGCGACGCTGATCTCGCGGCGTCCGGTCCAGCTGATCTGCGGATGGCTCATCCCGCGCCAGAGCGCGCGAAATGGCGTCGAGGAGATCTGCTCCGGCCTGACCTTCTTCTGCCTGGCGTCGAGCGCGGCAGTTGCGCCGCCGATGTCGAGCACGTGAATGTTGAGCGGCACCGGCGTCTCGAGCTGACGCGTGCCGCCGGCGCGCGTTCGCGTTTCACGATCGCCGACGTCGAAAAACGTCGCCACCGCCTTCTCGTGGATGAAGCGGATGAGATCGTGGATGGACTGGCACCCCTGAGGCTTGAACTTGCTGGACATGGGGTCGGTGAGGTTGAGTGCGATCACCAGGTCATGCAGTGCGCTGCGGATGCGGCTGGCTCGTGGTCGAACCAGACGCGCCCTGGTACGTTCGCGCACGCCGGGCCAGGGATCGCCCGCAAACAGCTGACGCGCGGTGGCGTCGATGGCAATCACGTCGCCTGAAGTCACTTGCCGCGTAGCCGCCGTCACCTCGAACAGCGACGGGACCGCGAATTCGCGTAGCAGCGTTGCCGCGTGGCTGGTCGGGTGACCGTGCTCGGCGACGAATCCGGCCAGCACCGGTAGCAGCGCAGCGACGTCAGGCGTCGCCTGCGGTACGACCAGAATCACGCCGGCATCCGGCGGAGCGAGTCTTTCGGTCATCGTGGCAACCAACGCCGGTGCCACCGCGCGACCGGGAAAGATCGTGACCCCGCCCGTGAGCAGCGGGCGGCACGCGGTCGTCGACGAGCCTGCGTCACCGTCAACCAGCCGTAGCGGTCGGGTTTGTAGCAACCTGACTGCACCGCGCGCGTCGATGGCCCACTCGATGTCCTGCGGACCGCCAAAATGGCGTTCGCAACGCAGACCCAGGTCGGCCAGCGTCGACATCTCGTCGGGCGAGACCGACGGTGCATCTGCGGCAGCGGAGTCATTGGCGCACCGCGTGAGTTGCGACGTTGCCCCGGTCACGAGCCGGTCTCTCTTTGCGGCGATTACGTAATGGACCACGCGTTTCGGGTCGCGCCGGTCGAGATGGAAGAGATCGGCCGGAGCATCCCCCGCAACCAGTCCGCCGGCGAAGCCCCAGGTCGACGACAGCAGCATCTGGTCCAGGCCGGGCGCGGTCGGATCGCGCGTGTACAGGACGCCAGCGCTGCGCGCCTCGACCAGCGGGATGACCAGAGCCGCCATCGGCGTTTGCGCGTCGACCAGACCTGCGGCGAGCCGGTAATGGAGCGCGCGGTCGCTGAAGCGGCTCGCCACGACCCGTCGATAGGCCGTGGCCAGGTCGGCCGGTGCCACGTTGAGCACGCTCTCGAACTGTCCGGCAAAGCTCTGCTCGCCATCCTCGCCGACCGCACTCGACCGGACGGCCCAGGCGCCGACGCTGGCCCAGCGCTGCCGTGCGACATCGGCGATCGCCTGCTCGATCGCGGCCGGGAGCGGGGTCGACACCAGAACCTCGCGCAAGTGCGCGGCGCGCGAGCGTATCCGTTCGCGGCTGCTCACCTCCAGCCCGTCGAGCAGCGTACGCATCTCGCGCGCCAGCGCTGGCTTGGCCAGCCAGGCCTGGTAGGCGCTGGCGGTGACGACGAAGCCGTCGGGTGCATGCCCGGGCAGCAGCCGGCGTAGCTCGGCCAGCCGCGCCGCCTTGGCCCCGACCTCGGCCACGCGATCCATGGTGATGTCGGCAAGCGACAATACCATGGGCGCGCCTTGCTGGCTGCGCTGCGCCACGCGGTGCGTTCGCAGCCTCCGCTCGATCCCGTCGAACGCACGATAGAGCGCGCGGAA
>Ga0315268_10003062_pt1 | contig 18540 bp, 18 predicted proteins | sample C1_top_MG_FD_204535 | JGI IMG/M metagenome (GOLD analysis project Ga0315268, IMG submission 204535) | Sediment microbial communities from Yellowstone Lake, YNP, Wyoming, USA - C1_top | ecosystem: Environmental > Aquatic > Freshwater > Lake > Sediment | place: USA: Wyoming | collected 2017-08-01
TGAAGGCTGACGAACTGCTTGAAAAAGCTGAAGAGAGGTGCTTGTGTTCGCATCAGAGCATGACATTGCAGGCTTCTATCATTCAAGCTTCTTCGACAAGCTGGACAGAATATCAAAGAAATGCCTGAACGTGCAACTACTAACGAATTACTCTCCAAAAAGTTGCTTCTTCATTGAAAAACTGAAACTGAAAAAGGCAAAATACACGATTTCAAACGTTCAAGAACTACCAACCTTCATAATAACGGATGACGAGCAATTGCTTTTGTTGATAAGGAACGGCAATGGCAAGAAGAGAGTGGCAGCTTTGTGGACAAACTATGAAGCTTTCGTGAAAGCGTTGAAAGTGCTTTTCCTCGAGCTTTGGAACAACGACGCCTAACCTGCCCCCGCCTTCTCACTAGTTTCTGTGCAATCCTTTTCTTGCTTCTCGCCATATGTCCTTAAGCAACATTCTAGCTTCTTTATCAATAGCCAACAATATACCTATGTAAATAATTCCGCCGACAGCAGTTATGACGAACGTCAAATATGTCCTTGTTGGATGAAATACAAACAACACTGCCGCCATGACAAATGAAGCGAAAACATATTTCGCCACGTTTTTCCATGGGATTTCAACTTTGACCGCACTTCGCACCAGTCCGTATTGAACCAGAAACATGGCGAGCTTTGCTGTTATATTAATGGCGAGCGCGTATATCGCTACGAGCAGCGGTTGATCCTGTGCAAAATTCGTAAGAAGGTAGTAGGCGGTTGGAAGCGTTATAATCGAATGCAAGTAGGGAAGGGAAAAGTAGACAAATAAGCGACTCTTCGCAACCTGTCTGAATGGTACTTCTGCTTTCTCATCCACTCTCTCAATTCCGAACAACACAGCACCGTAGATTGACGTGAGGGTAACGATCAATGCGTCTACTGCCAAGATAATTAAAACTGGCCACGCTTCGCCATAAATAGGATTCAGGATGAGAAGGAATGAGCTTGGTATCGCGAACACTCCAGCCGCCATTGGTATTGCAAACATCAAGACTAGTTTAAGCGAGGCTGTTGCCTCGTCAAGCTTGTTTTCAGCCAGAATTTTGGGGTATAGTGCAAATGCCAAGAAAGAAGAGTATGTTATTATGTTTGCTATTGGTGCTGCAGCCTGATAGTAGCTTGTAGCTATTTCTCCTCCGAAAATCGGTATCATAAGGAAGAGTATGGCGGCGATCCTGTCTCCTGCGATGTTGTATATGTTGAACGTTGAACCTTTCAACCATTCTTTTATGTAGCTGACGACCATTTTCTGCCGCAAATCGGTCCACACCATTTTGAAATAGAAAACGACCTTGATGCCGAATGCTATCGTAATGCTCAAGAACACGCCCAAAATAGAAAGCTGCAAAGCTGCTATGAAAAGGTAAGCCAGCACAACCTTACATACTTCTCCAACGAGCAGACCAAAACCTACATAATGCGGTTGCTGAGCCTGCAAGCACCCTTCTAAGACTGCAATGAGATAGATTTCAATTATCTGCATAGCTGCAACGCCATAAAGCATCACGTAATTTTCCAATCCAAACGTGGGCACAATCAACGGAAGCAACGCTACATAGACGAGTGTTGCAGCCGCGCCTATTCCTGCGTTCGCCAGAACCCCTGTTTTGGTTGCTCCTTCCCTGTTTCTGGCGACGAACCGCATGACCCAGAATGGTAGGGCTGAAGACATGATGGTGAAGTAAGGAACTATGATGTTGAGTGTTCCCCAGATTCCGTATTCCTCTTGAGTGACCGAGCGGGCTACCAGTAGAGTGAAAAGTATGCCCGTTACAACGGTGATCAGTTTTGCTGCGAAGAAGATTAGTCCTGAGTATTGGGTTCTGATTTCCTTTTTTGTCAAATATTCACCTTTGTTTCACTTGCCGTTTTTGATTAGTCTAGGTTTTGTTTCAAGTTCCGTTCCTTTTAGAGCGTCGCTCGATTAAGTTATTTATTTCGGTTCTGAATGTGTTCTAATCTTTGCTCTTGTTCTGCTTATCCAGTTGTAAATGGGAAAAAGATGGTATTTTATAGACTGCGGCATAACGTCTTTAATCTCCCTGTGAAGTCCAAGACGTGCGGCTGTTTTGCCTCTTGCGGTTAATGGCACATAGTATCGCGTTAAATCGAACTTAACGCAACCATTGTTGATTTTGAAGTTATCAAGTGATGGGTGGTTTCCCATTCTTCCATACATAAGCCATCTGATACTCTTACTTGCGCATGTTTCAACCGCCTTCGCCACCAAAGCATTGTTTACTGCTTTGTCCCAATGTTTCTGCAACGAGAGAACCTGAGATATAATGGCGATGTTGTCACCATGAACAAGTTGTATGAATCCAGCAAGCTCGTCTCCGAAATAAGATGCGATGAAGGTGCTGTTCTGTGACAAAAGCACGGCTTTTCTTACCTCTTCTAATGGCACTCCATAATGGGGAAATCCTCTTTCTTGGCGTATTGGCGTTTCATTGTAAATCTTCCAGATGCCTTCAGCCAACTTTTCATTCGGCTCAGCCACAATTGTTCTAACACCGCTTTTTTCCGCTTTGCGAATCATGTTGCGCGTCTTCTTTCCAATGTTTTTCAGCCAATCCTCATAGCTCGTTATCTGGAGCAGTCCGATGTTGTCGTTTGCTTTCAGCCAAGTTTTCGGAGGATTTGGAATTGTACAGCACCATTTTCTTTCAAGAAACGTGAAGATGTCTACTCCTCTGTCTTTCAGCTTTTTAAGAAGTCTATCAGTTGGGATCACGTTTCTTGCGTATTCTTTTCCGTCTCTGGCAATTTTGAAAAGGAGTTTTCTGCGAATCTCTAAGCTATCGAGTTCTCTGTCTACGTCCAGAAGCCTCTTCAGCGTTTCATAGAAAGGCCCTCTGTGGTTCATTCTTCCTCTTTGGAAAAGCCAGATTGGATGAAAATGAATCACATGTCCCTCGGCAATGTATTTCCGCGCCAGTTCTGTGGCTTGTTCGGTTGTGTGGGTGTGGCATATGACGTCTAGACTGGATGTCGTGAACTGATAGTACGATTGGAGGGGAAAATCGTTTGGAATCTTGGGTTTCTTTGTTCTCCATCGTTTCCATATGATTCTGGCAAGGAAGCGGGCAGTTCCGTGAATCGTGTAATAGTTCATCTTCTTCCCCGTTGCTTCCTCCAAAGACTTCAACTCAGCGTAGGGATCGTTTATGATGTGCAGTCCGATCTCATGTTTCTCATTATGCAGCAATTGCAGTAATTCCTTGTCTGGGATTGTTTTCGGCGTGAAAAACCAGCAAACTGTGACCTCCTTAGAAGATTCATTGATCATTTTGGCAACTATTTTCGAGTTTCTCAAGTAATCGTGCCCCACTCTGATGCCTAAGGCTGTGTAGATGAAGCTCCTGAACCTCGAAGGAAAAGGATAGTCAACGTCGATTCTTAGTTTCATCATTGTCTCAGTTTGCACACGTTACTGAAACAGTTTCCTTTTTGTATTTAAAAACAACTCTCTCACTGCCTCTTGAACAGCGTCACTAGACTGTAGAGAGCCAGAATGATATTCATCCTAGGCGGTTATATCGAGAAAGAGGCGAAGCTAAATTTACAATCTTGGTAGCCCTTGTCTTTCCGCGCTAAGAAGCTTGGTTCTTGGCATACCAATCAATCGTTTTCCGAAGCCCTTCCTTCAAATCAGTTTTCGCCTTAAATCCAAACTCTCGCTTTGCTCTGCTTGTATCGAGGCACCTTCTCGGTTGTCCATCTGGCTTTAAGGTATCCCATACAATCTTTCCTTCGTAGCCTGTCAGTCCTGCAATCAGATCCGCGAGTTCTTTTATCGTTATTTCTTTGCCTGCACCCAAGTTAACAGGCTCTGATTTGTTATATTTTTCCGTGGCTAGCAAAATGCCTTCAGCGGCATCTTCGACGTAAAGAAACTCTCTTGAGGCTTTCCCAGTTCCCCAGATCGTTACCTCTTTCTTGCTTTTTCTTTTCGCATCAACAAATTTTCTTATCAGGGCTGGTATGACGTGGGACGTTTCTAAGTCAAAATTGTCTCTGGGGCCGTACAGATTAACCATCAGGAGATGGATTGAGTCAAAGTTGTATTGCTGTCTGTATGCTTGAGATTGCACGAGCATCATTTTCTTCGACAAGCCATAGGCAGCGTTCGTTTCCTCAGGATAACCATTCCACAGATTTTTTTCTCTGAAAGGTACGGGTGTGTATTTCGGATAAGAACAGATGGTTCCTATGCCAACAAATTTCTCAACACCTTCTTGTCTTGCGGCCTCCATTAGCTGAGTGTTCATCAGGATATTGTCGTAAAACAGCTCACCGGGACACTTCCTGTTATATTCTATTCCGCCGCCTCTGCCGGCCAGATGTATAACAATGTCGACGTCCTTGACACTCCTTGCACAGTTCTTCAATATTCTCAAGTCCATATTTGCGCTTCGTGGAACTCTGATATTCTCTTGTTGGACATTCATCTCTTTAGCTAGTCTGTCTACTACAAAGGAACCCAAGAAACCGGCGCCTCCAGTCACTAAGATGTTCTTTCTATCCCAGAAGTTCATTGTGAACTTCTCCGAATGCTTCGATGATATAGTCCAGATCCTTCTGTGTCAGATACTGATGGCACCCAATATAGAAACCGTTTGAACCCACAGATTCCGCGATGGGCAATTTGCCTTCGTATTTGGATCTTAAGTGTAGGTATGCGGGTTGCTGCGTTGGTATACACCCGAATAATGGTCTTGTCTCCACACCTTTTTTCTCCAATAACATTCTGGTTTTCCTGCGATTCATTCTTTTGGGGTCTTTGATAACAATTGGATAAGCCATGTAGCTGACTTCTTTACAGTACTTGGGTAACTGCAGCGTATCTGAGAATTCTTCCAGCCCTTCATTAAGGTATTTGACGTTCTCCCGTCTGCGTTCTATGTTCCAGTTTATTTTCTGCAGTTGTGCCAATCCCAACGCGGCTTGGAATTCCATTGTTTTGAAGTTGAACCCTATTACCTCGTGAGTGAACCTTGGGTCAAAATCCTCTTCTTCTATGGTTTTCATCTTTGGACATCCTGTGGTTTTTCGGGTGCAGATAGGACAGTCGCACATTCTCCCATTTGCCTTTATTTTCCTAATCAACTTGGCTATCTCGTAATTGCTGGTCGTGACGGCGCCCATTTCACCTGCTTGTATGTTGTGGGCAATATAGAATGAGAAGTCAGATAGAAGCGATAAAGCACCGGTTTTTTTACCTCCATACAAAGTGCCATGAGCTTGCGCCGAATCCTCAAATACAAGCAATCCGTAGTCCTTGGCTATTTTGTTTATCTCATCCATGTCGCACGGGTAGCCCATCAAATGAACAGGCAGGATCAGGGAATATTGTTCTGTGCGGTGCGTTTCCTCAAGATGGCATCGGATATTTTCGGGTGTTATGCAAAACGTGTCCTTATCAATGTCAACGTAGACAGGTTCAAATCCGCTCAAAACTATAGCATTGCTGGTTGCAATGTACGTTATTGGTGTGGTGATAATTTTCGTTTTTTCCTTGATGCTAGGACCCTTTCGATTGTATTTCAGGGCGAAAAGGCCTGCGATCAACGCAGACGTACCTGAATTGAGAGCGACAGCGTATCTTGTTCCAATGTATTTTGCCCATTCTTCCTCGAATTCTCTAACCATTTTCGATTCAGAGATTCTTCCTGAATTCAAAACTTGGTTTATAGCGTCTATCTGAGGTGCATCTATTACGAATTCTCCCACTGATATCCTTATGTGCCCATCAGTGGTCTTCAATCAGTCTTCCACCACCTACTCGGAAAGATCTTTTCTACTATCTTATCTCCTTCGCCGACAGGTTTCATTCCCGTCTTTCGCATGTCAGCATCGACCATTATCTTCACTAATTGTTCGAACCTGATCTTTGGTTTCCATTTCAAGTTTTCTCGCGCCTTTCTCGAATCAGCTATCAACTCTTCAGTATCGGTTGGTCTAAAATATCTTGGATCAATTTTCACGTATTTTTCCAATCGAAGGTCAACGTAAGAAAAGGCTCGATCAAGAAACTCTCTGACAGAATGGGATTCACCAGTACCGATTACGAAGTCTTGTGGCTTATCGAGTTGCAAGATCTTAGCCATGACCTCAACGTATTCTGGAGCATATCCCCAATCTCTTTTTGAATCGAGATTTCCTAAATAGAGATCTTTCTGTTTTCCAGCCAATATATTCGCAATTGCCATGGTTATCTTTCTTGTAACGAATGTTTCACCTCTTCTGGGCGATTCGTGATTGAACAGAATTCCATTGCATGCGAACAGATTGTATCCTTCCCTGTAGTTCACAGTCATCCAATATGAATAGACCTTAGCGGCTGCATACGGGCTTCTAGGTCTGAAAGGCGTTTGCTCATTCTGAGGGGGCGAGGAATTCCCGAACATTTCGCTGCTAGATGCTTGATAGAACTTGGTTTTGCCACCGCTTCTTCTTATGACCTCCAAAATTCTTGTAGTGCCTAAAGCCGTAACATTTCCAGTGTACTCGGGCACATCGAAGCTCACTCTCACGTGACTCTGAGATCCTAAATGATATGTTTCATCTGGCTGAGTATTGTAGATGATGTTTGATACCTGCTCTGAATCTGAAAGATCGCCGTGATGAAGGAAGAGTCTTGCGTGTGGATCGTGTAGGTCTATGAAAATATGATCTATTCTGGCCGTGTTGAAGGTGCTTGCTCTTCTGATGATTCCATGCACCTCGTAGCCTTTAGAAAGTAGGAACTCCGCCAAGTACGAGCCGTCTTGCCCAGTTATCCCAGTTATGAGAGCCTTTTTCATGGTAAACTCCCTGTCAAGTTGATATGAAATTTACTCATTTCGTAATATATACTTTCATCGAGTTCCCTTCAGTCATTGACAGAAACACGCGTCAACCCGCACATGTTGCTTCATCGAATATTCTTTTTAGCTTCTGATTCCTTCTTTCTAGCGAAAACTCTCCGTGTTCTACGAGATTTCTAGCCTCATGTCCGAGTCGCTTCCTCAAGTAACTTTCCTCTATCAGAAGTGAGACCTTCTCGACGATTTGATCTGTCATCCAACCTCTGTGTTGCCTGATTCCAAGCAGGAGACTCTGCTGCTGATGATTGGGTGCTCCATTCCAGATGTAATAAGGCAGGTTAGGAGGTGGAGTCAGAAGAAGACCAGTTTTCTGGTCCTGAACCGCTTCTGGCGTGTCATAGAGATCTACCGCAATGACTGGTAACTCATAGCTCATTGCTTCAAGAATAGCCACTCCCATATTCAAGTACGATGGAAACAAGAAAACGTCGGATGAGGCGTACAGATCGGCTATTCCCTCCTTGCTTAATGGGGACGCATATATTTTTATGTTTGAACTTCTGGCCCACTTTTCTCGAATTTCAGGAGGAACCCATGATCTGACGACAAGTTCCAGATCCTCATACTTCTTGCTCAGTTTCAGAAAGGCGTCTAAGATTTCAATACCTCCTTTCCACTCAAAATTCAGATAATTGTACAGGTTGACGCTTCCAATAAACAGCAATCTTATTTTTTCGCCGTTCTTCCTTTTGGTGAATTTTTTTATGTCCGTGGCAAAGTGCACTGTCTCGATTTTGTCTTCACAAGGCTTACACTCTACGCTACGAAGCAGAGTTCTCTCCGCCCAATCACTCCACGGCAAAACTTTCTTACAGTACTTGGAAGCGAGAGCCTTACGAACGAAACCTTTCCCCAGCTTGATGTCGTTATAATCAACAAGAGCATTGGCAAATTCAAAATCGGCTACCCAAGGTCTCTTCACGAAAGCCAGTTGCTGCGAAGAATAAATCATATCAGCATCAACATCCAACAGATCATGAGAGCCTTGGGCTTTTTTGATAAACATGTAAGACAATGTTCTTGCCTCTTGCCACATATTCTTCATGTGGGTATTACTTGAGAGACCTCTGTCCAAATTCTGAAACAAGAGCTGCTTTTTGCTTACACTTGAAGCTGGTTGCTGCTGAAGTCTTATAGAGTCAACTTTTCCGCCCAGAATCTGATATCCCTCAGGAGGGAATCTCACCAGCGTTTTGTAAAGCGAATGAATCGGTCCGCCTTGAGACCTGCCCCTCAGATAGACAGTTTTCATGCAACAAACCTTGAGAGGAGTCGTATATATAACGCTATACAGCCCGTGCGCTCTTGGCTATTTTATTTGAATCTTCGCATATAGATTCAAGAATTTCAGAAGGTCTCTTGCTCTTGCATAATCCTTTTCTCCATTGACGAAAACGTTGCCAAAGCCCAATGCCGCCTCTTTGAGGACATGCTTGCAAATTACAGGAAGCCTTTTCTTTTCCATTAGGCTGAAGAAGAGGCGTGCATCTTTTCCGAGAAATATTTCGTCTTTTTCTTCAAAGTGAAGTTCTATGCTTCGATTTGATGGGAAATTCGAGTAGAATCCTAGCAGTCCTTCGAAGTAGACGTTTCTTGGGGTTCTTTTGAAGTAGCTGCTGATTACGTATTTCATCATTTCTTGAGTATGCTTCGGAGATGATGGCTTGTGCTTGAATAGGGGTCTTGCTCGTGTTTTGAGGGTTCTTGTAAGCAATCTTTGAAGTTTCAGAAATGGCAGATCGATTCTCTGGCTGATTTCAAGCACTGTTCTTAGGCAACCGTTTGCGGTTTCGAACTTTCCGACCTCTGATCTGATGTAATTCTCTGAGTATACTCTGTACTTATACCATGGCTCGGTTTTCTTCAGTTCGAGTGTGCCAACGCTTTTTTCGTCGAACCTCAGCCAGTAAGGCATGTTCCAAGTCATGTAGCTTGATAACACGTTGCCGAGCGTCTTTTTTGTGATAAAAAAGAAGTCTGGAATGATGTTTGATCCTGCTCTCAATAAAAGCAGTGCTGGTGAGAACGTGCTCAAAGCCTGCACGGCTCGTGTTCTTCCAGTGACCTCTCCCTCTGCATTCATCATGACTAAATCACTGAATAACCCATCATAGCTGCTGCCTTTCAGGGCTGCAACGTTTCTGTCAAAAGCCATTACATCAGACAATTCATCATCTGAATGCAATATTGTGATGTAGTTGCCCTGAACGAATTGGGTGCCATAAGTCAGTGCATTCAGCTGTCCACTCCGCTGCTCTCGCAAATACTTAATCCTGCTATCATTTTCGGCAAGTCGCTTGGCAATCTCTGGCGTTTCGTCAGTCGAACCGTCTATCACGATCAACTCCCAATCTTGGAGACTCTGGTTTTGGAGACTTTTGACTGAGCTACCTATGTATTTTGCGTCGTTGTATGTGGGCATGAGCACTGAAACTTCAGGCTTGGGCATTCTCCTGTTCTCCTAGTACTTCGCGATATAACTCGGCAACCTTACGTGCGTGGGCTACGAAAGAATGATTCTGTAAAACGTACTCTCTTGCTTCTTTTCCTATGCTGATTCTCAGACTCTGATCTTCAAGCACTGTTTCAATGGCTTCTGCTATTGACTGCGGCTGCTTTTCTTGAACAAACATTCCGTTTTTCATGTCTTGAATGATTTCTCGCATTCCGCCAATTTCTGAACACATAACCACTTTGCCAGCGGACATGCCTTCAAGCATAGAAACGGATGTGGCTTCCTGAATCCCATGTGAGGTTATGGAAGGTATCAAAATCGTGTCTGCCATTTTGTAGTATGAGTCGATCTTGTCATGCGGAATGGTTCCAGCTAAGTTTATTCTGCTATCTCCTTCGGCTTCTTTTGCAATAGTGTTTCTTTCAGGACCGTCTCCAGCAATTATCATTCTGATGTCGTTATTCTTCAAATGCTTCATGGCGCGAACAGCGTATACTACGCCGTTTTTTTCAACGAGCCTTCTCGGAACCAGAATAACAAATTGCCCCGTACCTATTCCGAAATTGCTCTTTAGCCTTCTTTGCTCATCAGCTGTCACTGGTCCGAAACAATCTGTGTCTACAGCATTATGAATGACTGTAATTTTGTCCGCGGGCCAGTTGAACTCTGATATTGCGTAGTCTCTAAGTCTTTGATCAACTGCAATTACGTAACTTGCATGAGACATCGCGTCTTTTTCCAGTTTAGAAAGTTCGGGATAGATTGTTTCTCTGTCTTTTTCATCTTTCACGAATTCTATGTTTTCTCTGGCAAAATAGCCGTGAAGCGTCAGCACCTTCCTTTGAGGCATCTGGCTGACTGCTAGTATTGATAGGACGTCATGCGCGTGAACTATGTCGAATTCTTTTTTTGGAACGTTTTTTCTCAGGTAGTCTATCATCCAGTTGACTTTTTTTCTGAATCTAGACTTTTCCGTGAGAAGGATTAGGGTGCTTCTTTTCAAGAACTCCTTTGGGTCTTGTCGGTCGTAATAAAGGGTTGTAACGTCTATTCCTAGGCTTTTTAGTCCTCGCTCTAGAAGTAGAAGGTGAATGTGTTTTCCACCTAGATGGGTTGTGTGTGGATTGTCGGTGGATGTGAGAAGTATCTTCATCCGCTACCCTTCCAGAGACCTGTAAACTTTCAGTATTCTTTCAACCGCAACCTTTGGTGAATGTTCCTTCGTCAAGTAACTGTGCTGTTTCTTCCACAACTCGCTGTCTGCAGCTTCTATTTCGTGAGCTGCTTTCTCTTCTGTGTCAATGTCTTTCAGAGGAAAATCATTGTATTCATGGAATTCTGACGAAACATATGTTACGACGGGTCTGCCGCAGGCTATTGCCTCTAAGGAGGCTAATCCAAGTGACCCAAGTTTGAACCTGTCAATGACCACATCGGAACTCCAATAATACTCGTTTAGTTTTTCATGAGGAACCTTGGGCAGGATGTTGAGGCTTAGTTCAAGAGAGGAAGCCAAAGCAATGGTTTTGTCGAAGTCTATTCCATATCGGATTATGCTTACGTCTACCATGTTCTTGATTCTGCTCAGGGCTTTTATGGCTATGTCAGTGCCTTTGACGTTCCAGCTACTGTCGCTTGCTATGAGCACTCTCTTTTTTCCATCATGGTTTTCCAGCGGTTTGGTATAGAAATGTTCGATGTCCACTGGATTGGGAACGTACTCCACGTCTTCTCTAAACCTCTTTGCAATGTGGAGAACATCGGGGGTGCTGACTAGTATTTTATTGCAGTTTTTCAGGTTGTGTCTGACAATTCTGCGCCACAAAAAGTGGTTTAGGCTGACTCTCAAATCGCTGCCATGCGCGTGTCCAACCAGAGGTTTTTTGCCTAATCGTGCTGCAATATAGCAGTCTTGCAGAAGATAATGGGCATGGTACACGTCGCCCTTAGCTTTCAGGATTGAATAAGCTATTCCGAAGGTTTTGCTCCACCAGCCTCTGGAGCGTTTGATGTGCTGCTTTTCAACATCGGCTGGCATGTATTTCAGTAGGGTTTCGCCTACGAAGGCGCAATCGTTGATCATCACCACTTTCATTGCAGCACCTTTAAGGTAAGAACAATATTCTTTCCTTAAATCTTTTCGAAATCCTAACCAATTTTAAAGCCGACTTGGTGACTTGAACGCTGATGTCAGCTTTTTGATGCTAGCTTCTTCATCAAATACTCTTCAAGTGCTTCAGTTCTTTTTTCAACCTTTACGACTTCTTTGGCGACTGTCTTGTCTTTGATTTCTTGTTTGCGTTTTTCGTTTGACTTCAAAATCAAGCGTAGAAACTCGGAATCATATGCGCTCATTAGCAGCTCAGTGTTAGGAATCAAGCAGTGACCACCGATGACTCCTGGAAAATGCAGAGGCTTGTTCAGTCGAACGCGGTGGATGTCTTCAAGCATGTCTACGACGTCGTCGAAGTCTGCTCCGAAATGTCTTGATATGCGGTGCATTTCTTGGAAGCAGGCAATCATCCAAGCTCTGTAGGTTGTTTCGAACAGCTTCGCAAGCTCGGTTTCTGCGGGGCCTTTCAGGATTTTCACTTTCAGCCCCAGCTTCTCAAAATGCTTTGCCGCTGCATCTGATGACTGTTTTGTTGTCCCGCCAACATATTTTGTCCAGTACCGAATGTCTTTTCTCATTGTTTCTAGGGATTTGTGCATGCCTCGTATTGGAGAGTGAGCGATTGGAGACTTGGATTGAGCATGGATTTTCTGTGTTGTGCCTGGTGGCACTGTGCTGTTGATAATTGTAAGTTTGGGTTTGACCTGCTGGATGTAGTCTAGGGTTGTTTTGACAAACGTGTCCTGTTGCTTGCAGGGATAGCAGACGTGCATGAAGTCAACGGTTTTAGGCAGTTCAGTCTTCCCCGTTAAGTCACACATCTTCTCTTTGTCAACGTCAAACCCATATACGTCGAATTCACCATTTTCTTTGAAAATCTCGAATAATGCTTGTCCAACTTCGCCTAAACCTGCTATCAGAACCTGTTCCTTCAAAGTCAACACCGCCTCGGAAAAAAAAGAAACACTTGAGCAAGCTTATAAACCTAAACCTTATTTCTGCGTTTCCTCAGTGTTGACAGTGTTTTTCAGCGCGTAATTCTTTTGTCTTTTGTGATCTTTTCGATGGTGTCCACGGGATCTTCGAGTTTGTCCAGCAGATGCTTCACCTCGTATTTCTTGTCGACAAGTTTCTCAGCAAGTGTTATAGCGTTTGAAGGCTCTGTTCTGAAGATTGGAAAGCCTTTGTCGATCAGAAAGTCGTTGACGTATTGATTTTTGAATACGTTAACGATTATAGCTGGTGTCCCTTGTAGGGCGGCTTCTCGTGTGATGGTTCCTCCAACGCCGACGAAAAGGTCTGCTTGGGCTGCTAGACTGGCGGAGTCAATGAACCCTTTGGGGACGATTAGGTTTTTGACGGTTTTGCGCTGGTAGCGGGAAAGAAAGACAACTTTTCCTAGCTTCGTAAGCTTCTTCGCTAAGACGGCCATGTTTGCTGTGCTGTCTGTGTAGATGGCTTTTTCTTCAAGCTGCCTAACCACAATGAGCGGTCGCCCAAAATCGTAAGTTATCTTAGGCTTGAAGTGTTTGATCCAAGCAACCTCGTCTACGCCACTGAAACTGATCATTTCGGCTTTGACATTGTAGGGCTGCAGGATACTGCTGGGAATTGCCTTTGACGCCACAATGTAGTTGGAGAGTGATAGTGTAAGCCTGTGCACAGCTTCTGCGTAAGGCGTGTCTACAGTCGTGATGATTGGTTTTCCAAGTCCGAAAGCTACTCTACACAAATCTGCTGACCCATGAGAGATGGCGATGTCCGGCGCGGATTTTTCGAAGAGTTTGCAGAAGTGAAGTTGGCGTCGTGTGCCGCTTCTGAGTCTGGTCAGCAAAGACTTAGGCTCATACTTTCCTACTGTGGTGAATTTCTCATGTAAAAAGTCTGCCAATTCAATTGTGTCAGGGTGTTTCCTGGTGGTCAGGATGACATTGTGTCCTGAGTTTCTAAGTCGCTCCGCTATTGCCACGGCATATCTGACGTGTTTGCCTGTCAGTGCATCGTACCAGACCTTCATTGTTCAACCCTCAGAAACTGGCATCCTACTGCTCTGGCGGCAGTGGAATCACCTGTCGTGTTTCCTATGAAAAGCACATTTTGTGCGGATTTGCGGAGTTTTTGTAGGGCGATCTGGAGTTGTTCAGTTCTGTTGAGGCTATCTTCTCTTGTGACAATAAAATCGAAGCGTAAAGCCAAATCTTCAAGAATGTTTTGGACAACGATTTTGCCTTGCAAAGTCACTAGAGCTTTGGGCTTGTTCAGATGCTTGTTGTAGAGTGTTTTTCCTTTGCTGTTCACAGTCATTTTTTCCAATGCTTTGAGTTCCGCTTCATTCCAGATTTCGAAGACTTTTTCTTTCTTTTTCTGGTCTAGTTTGGAGACTTTTTCTGTGAGTGGGTGCATGTTATCTATTCCCGTGACCCTACTGAACTGTGGAAGCAATTCTCTTTCATAATCTAATGGAAGGGTGATGAGTGTGCCGTCTAAGTCGAATATGACTGCTTCTATCAACGATACATTTCTCCGATAACCTTTCCGTTTTTAACCATTTTTGCTGGTGCATCAATGTGGCGTATCCAGTAAACGTCCTCTGGTAGGATGTTGTATTTTGGAATGTTTGGGATGGTTTCTTTGAAGGCCAGTTTGACGTAGAGGTATGGGATGTTTGCGTAGTAGTCTTTTCGAAATATTTTGCTCGCGTATGAGAAGAAGAATGAGGTGGTGAACATTCTGCCTGGATTGATTTCTGTCACACATGGGGTGCCTTTTGCGTTTGCTTTAAGATCGACGCATGCTATTCCATTGAATTTTATGTCAATTGCTAGCACGGCTTTTATTCCGATTTTGTTTATGGTTTCGTCGTGGATTGTTTTCTGTACGGCAGGTGTGCCTGTGATGCCTGAAGGAGCAAGATGTGGATAGATGTATTCGAGGCGTTCTCTTGTCATTGACGTGATGAGTTCACCGTCCTTCCATACACTGTGGAAGGCTACGTTTCTGCCTGGCAAGTGCTCTTGGGCAATGAATTTCCAGTCTGCGCCCCGTGCTTTCCAATAATTTATCCATGAGACTGCTGTCTGCTTATTCGTGGCTGGAGTGCTTCCTATGCCGCCTGCGCCGTGTGTGGCTCTGATCCAAAGTGGGCTGCCAAGTTCATCGAATGCTTTTTCGACGTCCGATTCCGTGTTGAGCTCGACGAATCTGGCAACTGCAATGTTCTTTTTCTTCCACAGTTTCGCTGATTCCAGTTTATCTTGGCATGCGTGTACGGCAGTTTTTGATGGGAGAAAAACTGGTGCTTCTAGTTTTTCGCGGTTTTCTGAGACTACTTCTACTTCGATATCTGTTTGTGCATGCAGAAATTCGATTTGTTCTTTGCGTACGATTTCGTTTAGCTTGTCGATGTAGTTTGTTTCTTTGGCTTTGGGAACTAGATATTTCTTTTCTGTTGGGATCATGTGGAGAAAGTATTCGTCGGCTTCCGTTCCTACTATGAACAGTTTTTCTGGTGCTATTTGGAGCGATTTGACAAAGTTTATGCCTGCAGGTCCGCCTGCGCCTGTTGCCAGAATTCTCTTCATTCATCCACCTTTGCGAACTGTAACGTTTGAGTTTTGCTTTGCAGTATGAGTTAACGAGTTTATATCTATTGTCGAATCAGTCAAACTTAATAGAGCAATTTTGTCTAATTCAGTGGCAAGCTGTGGGCTGGTCGTCTAGCTTGGTTAGGACATTGGCTTTACGAGCCAAAGGTCGCCGGTTCAAGTCCGGTCCAGCCCACCACAAAGAATTGTCTTCAGATGATTTGCAGTTATTCGATGAAGTCATCGTTGAGAACTGCGTCAAAAGCTGTTTTAGATGATTTTCGAAGGTCTTACTGAGATTGAAGCCAAGATTACGAGTTTTTCGACTAGTTCCTTGTCGAGATATAACACGACGTTTCGTTTGTTGCTCAATTCTGTTTGCACCCGGCCGAATGCGAGGGGATGTTCAATGTTATAAATCTGGCGTTAGTTTGCGGTAAAGTTTAATCTGAACAGTACTAACATTCCTGTGAAGAAGGCGAATGAGATGCAGCTCAAGGACGAAAGCATATTGGCAATAGGCATGATATCTATCGCTTTAGGAATTCTCATAGGTCGCTTTTTACACTTTGAGTATTCAGGTTTCTCGGTCACAGATTTTGCAGAAGGAGTTCTTGTTGGACTGTCTTTGGTGATGAATCTCACCTATCTAATTAGAATACGAAAGAAGTGAAGAATCAAACGGTCATCTATCGATCGAAAAAATTGAAGCCTGACTCACAATTTAAAACTTCACAAACAAGGTTCACATAATCCTACTTTTATCCTTCGTAGCAAAAGATGTGTTTGTCCAGTGAAACAGAATGTCTATAAGTGGTCCTCAGCTTTTCTTGACGCTTAGTGAAACAATATGAAGTACAGGCGCTTCGGCAGATTAGATTGGCAGTCTTCAGTTCTAGGTTTCGGTGCGATGAGACTTCCCATAGTCGGAAATGACGCTGCAAAGATCGATGAGCCTGAAGCAACGAAAATGATCCGCTACGCTATCGACCACGGACTGAATTACGTTGACACTGCGTACGTTTATCACCGCGGGAATTCTGAAGGCTTCCTCAGCAGAGCGCTCAAGGACGGTTACAGACAGAAGATAAAGCTGGCAACCAAGATGCCCAGCTGGCTCATCAACACTCGCGAAGACATGAATAAACATCTCAATGAGCAGCTCGCCAGGCTTCAACTAGACAGTGTTGACTTCTATCTACTTCACGGTCTCGAAAAGGAACGATGGCAGAAACTGACGGAACTTAACGTGTTGGAATGGGCTGAAACAAAAATGAAAGAAGGCAAGTTCAAGCACTTGGGCTTCAGCTTCCATGATGATCTTGAGGCTTTCAAGAGCATTATTGACAGCTACGACGGTTGGACTCTGGCTCAAATCATGTACAACTACATGGATGAGAATTATCAGGCTGGAATGGAGGGACTGAAGTACGCGGCTTCGAAGGGGCTCGCGGTAGTCATTATGGAACCGATTGCAGGCGGACGCTTAGCCGTTAAGCCGTCGGAACCTATTCAGAAAATCTGGGATGAAGCGGATGTCAAGAGAACTCCCGCGGAGTGGGCTCTGAGTTGGGTTTGGAATCATCCCGAAGTTTCAGTTGTTCTCAGCGGGATGAGCACCATGAGCCAAGTCGTTGAGAACGTTAGAAGCGCTGACCACGCTGAACCAGATTCTCTAGCAGAAAAAGAGCTTCGACTCGTCGCACGAGTTGCAGAAAAATATAGGGAATCAGGCTTCGTCGGCTGCACGGGATGCAGGTACTGTCAACCCTGTCCACAAGGAGTGAATATTCCTGAAATAATAGCACTGTACAATGAATTCTACATTAGGAATCGCGACGACGCTATCAAATCCAAATACTGGGAGCATATAACGCCCGAGAGTCAGGCTAAACGGTGCCAACGATGCGGCGAATGTGAAAAGCTGTGTCCTCAGCAACTTCCAGTAAGAGACATCATGAGTCGCGCAGCATTGCTGTTTGAAACTGAACCACCACGCTGAAGCCCACTGTTGCATGGTGATCTGTTGCACAAAGCAGTCATTTTCGACATGGACGGAGTGATCGTTCAGAGTGAAGAAGCTCACATCCAAGCCGAAGAACAGGTCATGCTAAAACGAGGAGTCGCGATCTCAGCCGAAGAACTTCATCGGTACACTGGATCAACGGCGAAATACATGTTCATCAGGCTGAAGGAAAACTACGGCCTGAAAGATTCTGTGGAGGACCTGGAGATGGAGAAGGAAGACTTGTTGCTGGAGTTAATGCAGCGAGATATGAAACCGACCGAGGGGGTCATCTCGCTCATCAGACAATTGAAACAGCGCGGGGTCAAACTGGCTCTGGCGTCAGGCTCGAGTAGACGAGTGATTGACCACGTTCTACGCGGACTGAAGATTAGTAACTTCTTCGATGCGATCATGGGGGCAGAAGACGTAAGCGAGAGCAAACCAAATCCTGAAGTATTTGTCGAAGCAGCCACCCGTCTCAAAATCAAGCCTGAAGAGTGTGTAGTTATTGAAGATGCGAACCTTGGCGTTTTGGCAGCGAAGAGAGCTGGAATGAAGTGTCTAGGCTATCGTAACCCTGAGAGCGGCGAACAGGATCTGTCAGCAGCCGACATCACAATTGACAGCTTTACAGACCTAGACGTTGATCAGCTGCTTTCCTGAGCCACGAAAACAACGGTAGCGCGCGCGAGTTCGCAAAGCATCTTTGGCGCTTGCCTTATTGAAGGTGTTTCACATCAATGAATATCTGGATGACGTCTTTTTTCAATTTGAGTTGGTTTGTTGCCAAGCATGAATGCAACAGTTTGACAGCGCCTTCCCATTCTTGAACACTCGTAGGTCCATTCATCTCTGAGTCATTCATGAAATAGACGAATAATAGGTATGCCTGCAAATCGTTTTCTTTCAGGAGGTAAAGATGAGCTAATCTGTTCGTATACTGATAGAAGCCTTTGGACCAGTCGAAATTTGTCCTCGAATTCAGGTAGTGTTTGGTCTTCCTTAGACTCTCTTGTATCTTTCTTATCGAATTCTCGTTTTCTGCTTTTAACGTTGAAATCAATTCTGAAATGTGCGACTTTGCTTCAACCAAGAACAGTTTGCCTGAAGAACTTCTGCCTAGAGCATCCCACTGAGGTCCATTTTTAGGCCAAAACTCGCTCAGAGGCATTTTTTCCAGTTCAACACCAAGTCTCTCTATGAAAGCTTCATCACGATATTTCGCGTATTCATCATTTTTCAATGGGGAAAGCCATTCTATCTGTTCATCGTCTGGCAGATTCAGATTCTTTCTTATTTGCCAATTCAGAATTTCTGGTTTTTTCGTTGACGAGTTTTTGAATCCATTTCTGGCTTCCTTTTTTTGCTAAAGATTGAGTATAACGTGCCATCTGGGATCGTTTCCATATCAGTGGTACATGTTATTTGATTTTGCTGATTGCCGTGCCGTGGACTTTCACTATTCCGGCGTG
>Ga0315268_10003063_pt1 | contig 18538 bp, 19 predicted proteins | sample C1_top_MG_FD_204535 | JGI IMG/M metagenome (GOLD analysis project Ga0315268, IMG submission 204535) | Sediment microbial communities from Yellowstone Lake, YNP, Wyoming, USA - C1_top | ecosystem: Environmental > Aquatic > Freshwater > Lake > Sediment | place: USA: Wyoming | collected 2017-08-01
GGATTCGAGAGGATTTAATCTTTGGTATTGAGCACCCGTGCGATGCAGTCTCCCACATTGCACGCTTCCTCTGAGAGTTGTTTTCCTGCAAGCTGTCTCAGGCGGAAGGGGATTTCGATCTGGACTCCCTTCTCACGTGCCTTGTTGACTATGTTGAGGGTAGATTCACCCCTCACCATTTTGTAGGAGGAGTCATTCTCCTCCATGGCATCCTTGGCATCATACTCAGAGAGCGCATTGACTATCTTTTTCCTCATGCTCCTGTTCAATCCTCCCACGAGGATTAAATCGTCTATCCTGTGGCCGTGGAAAGCGATGGCAGTGGTGATGTGGGTCATGAATGAGGAGAGCTTCTCGGAATGGGTGGGGTTGAGGAGCGAGCTGGGGATATGGAGCTTCTCATAGTTGTCCCTCGACAACCTTCCCGAGAAGACATAGAGGGAGCAGTCTGTCTTTGAACATATATAGTTTGCCATCTCCTCTGTTCCCTTCTCTATGGAGCCTCCATGGAATGCCATGAGTCCCACCGGTCCCCTCAGTATGGTATACTCTGCCCAGAATGGCGTGAGTTCTCTCTTATGTGCTATTGTTTCAAGCGTGTTTTTGACTTTCATCAAAACATCTCTGTTGCAGGCGCCTTTCTTATCTTGTGCAATCTGCATCTGCCTCTCTTAAGGTCTTTTCCGAATCCTTCCTTCTTCTTCACCAGACTGGCGATGAAGGTGTGTGCTTCTCTGTGCTTCCTCCTCACCTCTGATACGAGGGTAAGGTCTTCTGTGGTGACGCCCCTGTGCTTTTCTGCGAATCGGGCACAGTTTTCTGCATCAAAAATCTGGGGTCCCTGACGCTTTTCAAAGGCAGGCAGGGAAAAGACATCGAGTTCAAAAAAGATACCGCTCCTGAACACCGCACTCCTATAGACTGAGAACCCAGCCTTCATGAGGGCATTTGAGATGTATCTTTCCGTTTTCCTTAACTGGGGGAAAAGTATGTCGTCTATGAGGTCGCACTCAAATTCCACCATGAAGAGTCTGGAGCCTGGGTTGGGCGTGAAGGTGATTTTCCGTTTTGAGAAGAAACGAATGGAGGGATTCTCCGAAAAGAGCCTGCCGGCATGGATGAATCCTGCAAGCCGTCCTGGTGTCACCGCGGCGGCAACATTTCTTTCCGGGTCTGTGGGATCTATGACCGTGAGCGGCTCTGAAAATTTTTTCTGGGACATTCCCTCTATGTCGATTCTTTCACCTCTCCTCCAGTGCGAGGCTGCCACAAGTGTGTCTTTCATGGTCTTGTAGTGCAGGATGAGGAGTTCACACAGGTATCCTGAAAACCCACCCACCTTCTGCTCTGCCCCATACACATGCTGAGCCTTCATGAACTTCTTCAAGAGTCTCACCTCAGCCCTCTGCTCAAAGGCGAGGTGGGATTTTATGTAGGCGGTATGGAGGGGTGTCCTGTCCACGGAGGTAATCATGCGGGTTGCGGTATAACAGGGAACGACATCGATGGTTGACCCTTTGTAGAAATTCTTCACGTAGGGATGTTCCGCGTAGGCTATCTCATACTCGTAGAGTTTGCCAATTTTCAATCCCAACTTTTTTATTTCCTCTACCCCATACCTTTCGGAGAAAGCCACGAAGATGTCCAAATTGACGGTCTCCCCTGGGAGCCATGTATCCTTTGCCACTGAGCCCTGAAGGGACGGTGTGGCTTCGATGCCCAACCTAGAGATATTCTTGTTAAGTTTCTCCATGGCTTCCGTGCAGATTTCTTCCACCTTTCTCCTCTCCCTTTCGGAGGGAGTTATTTTTTTTTTCAACGCCAGTACTTGTTTGGATTGAAAGAAATCATTCATAGTCTCACAACCTTTAAATCAGAGTACACAGGCCCCTTGGGGGTTAAAATACTTTTTTTTATCTTGATTGACTGTATCTCCATTTTGCCAAATGTGAGGGTGGAGTATTTATTCAAATCCTCCTCAAGCCTCCTCCAATTCGACACCTGCCTTATCCTGCCTATTGTAATGTGTGGAATGATGCTCCTCTCACGGGGGAATCCGGAAGAATAGAGAGAGTCATCTACCTTCTTTGCCAGTTCTACCATCTTTTCCCCCTTAATTGCAATCCAGAGCACCCTCGCCGCATGGACATTGGGAAATACGCCTATTCCTGTGAATTCAACGGCGAATGGCTCAAATTGTGAGGAAACAAGCTTCAGATTTTCCTCTACCTCTTCTATTTTTTTCTCTTCGATTTCACCCAGGAATTTGAGTGTAATGTGCAGGTTCTCATCCTCTACACTTTTCATTGAAACATAATTAAAAGAAGTCAGGAATTTGGATATTTCCTTCTTTATCACATCATCCAGTTCCACAGCCACAAAGCATCTCATGCAATTCCAAAAGGAAAACTGTATAAAATCTTTTCTGTGGCTCCCTTTTCGGGTTTCATATTCAGAAAACTATTATTTTAAATATATATATTTCATAGTATATTTTTACTATTTTACAAAATCCTTATATAGAGTCTGCCCATAAAGAACTCATCATGGTTCTGAGCCACTCTCTTGTGAGGTGAGTAGCTTTACAATATCGAACCAAAAGACTTATATACTTTTTAGGTATTTGGAGTAAATGATGTAAATTCCCTCTTTCCATCGATGTGGAAAAATGAAGGAATTCTTACTTTTATGGGGTAGTTGGCAAAGGAGGCGGAACAATGGAAAACAAAAAATTTAAATCAGAGGTGCTCCTATGACTGTGGAGGCTGAGTCTTTGCCCAAAGGCTTTTCATTCCCATCACTATCAAAGAACTCTCTCACCGTTCTCGAGAGGCGGTACCTCAGGAAAGATGAGAATGGTTCTGTGACTGAATCACCCGAAAAGATGCTTGTGCGCGTGGCGCAAAACATTGCACAGGCAGACCTCCTCTATCCCGAAAATGACGTAAAAAAAACCGAACAGGAATTCCTTGAACTTTTCACAACCCTCGAATTTCTTCCCAATTCCCCCACACTCATGAATGCGGGGCGCGAACTTCAACAGCTTTCCGCATGCTTCGTGCTCCCCGTGGATGACTCCATGGAGAGCATCTTTGATGCTATAAAGAACACCGCGCTCATACACAAGTCGGGGGGAGGGACCGGATTCTCCTTCTCGCGTCTGAGACCCAAAAATGATGTGGTGAAGTCAACCAAGGGCATATCCAGTGGTCCCATCTCTTTCATGTCGGTCTTTGATGCTGCCACGGAGACCATAAAACAGGGAGGAACTCGCAGGGGAGCCAACATGGCAATACTGCGCATAGACCATCCCGATATTGTGGATTTCATCACTTCCAAGAGAGATAAAAGCAAGCTCAACAACTTCAACATTTCCGTGGGACTGACAGAGGAATTCATGAGGGCTGTCGAGAAAGACGAAACCTACGCACTCGCCAACCCGCGCACGAAAAAGATGGAGAAAAAACTTCCCGCCCACCAGGTTTTTGACCTGATTGTGGATATGGCATGGACATCGGGCGAACCGGGAATCATTTTTTTGGACAGGATAAATAAGGACAACCCCACGCCCGCCCTAGGCGAGATTGAGAGCACCAACCCCTGCGGAGAGCAACCCCTGCTCCCCTATGAATCCTGCAACCTGGGCTCCATCAATCTCTCCAAGATGCCCCTCAAGACCGCAGACGGGTATGCGATTGACTTTGAGAAACTTAAAAATACCGTTTGGAAAGCGGTCCATCTTCTGGATAACGTTATTGACATGAACAAGTACCCTCTCCTCGAAATAGAAAATATGACGAAGGGCAACAGGAAGATAGGGCTCGGCGTGATGGGGTTCGCAGACATGCTCATAATGCTCGGCATCCCCTATGACTCTGATGAAGCGGTGGAGAAGGCGGAGGAACTCATGTCTTTCATACAGAAGGAAGCGCGCGATGCATCGGAGAACCTCGCAGAAACGCGCGGCGTCTTTCCTAACTGGGAGAAGAGTGTCTTCCATGAGAAAAGAAAGCTCCGGAATGCCACCGTGACAACGATCGCACCCACAGGCTCACTGTCCATAATCGCCAACTGCTCCTCGGGCATAGAACCTCTCTTTGCCATTTCCTACAAGAGGACGGTGCTCGACAAGACGGAGCTTTTGGAAGTTCATCCCATGTTTGAGGAGATAGCGCGCCGTGAAGGGTTTTACTCTGAGGAACTCATGCGCAAGATTACGGAGAAGGGCACAATAAAAGACATGGAGGAAGTTCCACCGCATGTGAGAAGAATCTTTGTCACCTCCCACGACATATCCCCCACATGGCACGTAAAGATTCAGGCAGCCTTCCAGAGATTCACAGACAACGCCGTCTCAAAGACGGTCAACTTCTCCCAGTCTGCGACCAGGGGAGACATAGAGAAGGCATACATGCTTGCCTACAAGCTGGGATGCAAGGGGGTGACCGTCTACAGGGATGGCTCAAGAGACGAGCAAGTCTTAAGCTTCGGGAAGAAGGAGCGAGAGGATGCAAAACCCATTCGCGTCCCGCGCCATAGACCCGAGGTGACCCGTGGCATAACCCAGAAGATGGCGACAGGCTGCGGTAACCTCTACGTCACCATCAATGAAGATGAGAATGGCCTCTGCGAGGTATTCGCCACAATGGGGAAATCCGGGGGATGCGCCGCGGCTCACATAGAGGCTGCGGGAAGGCTTGCCTCACTCGCGTTGCGCGCAGGCGTCGAGACCGATTCCATAATAAAACAGCTCAAAGGCATTCGCTGCCCCAAACCCATGTTCTCGCAGAGCAGCTCCATACTCTCCTGTCCCGATGCGGTGGGCAAGGCAATAGAGAACTACATAAAAAAGCAATCCCAGACTGTGCAGCTCTCTCTGAACGGAGATAAGTACTCCGGGGCCAACATCAACGGACATTCCCCCGAGTGCCCCGAGTGCGGCGGAATAGTGGAGTTTAAGGAAGGCTGCGTCATCTGCAGTACTTGCGGTTATACCCTGTGTTCGTAAAATTTGAAGTGATAATATTCAATTCGTGGTAATAGGGAAGAGAACGATTAATTCAACCCATTACAGGAGGTGATAAAATCACTAAAGTTGAAACAATTAAGAGATTGTACCTAATCTCAGTGCTAATCATAGGTCTAAGTGGTTGCGTAGGTCAACCAACGCCGATTCCTACTCCACCTTCGACACCATCATTGACTACACTTCCATCCACTACACCCCCACCAATTTCTTTGGATCTAGATCTAGGAATAGTTGGGACAAAGGAATGGATTTTTGAGAGTGGCATTGCTAATACAAAGACAATAAAAATAACTAATGAAAGCAGTGAAATTGATCTACAAAACATCGAAATAATCTTCGAAACAAAGAATCCTAATATTTCTATAACAGGCAATAATGTCATTCCATCAGATTCAACACCAGGATTGACAAGATACAAATTCAAATTTGGCAAAGATCAGATTATCAAGAGAGATGGCGACTCCTATCCAGAAGAATATCAGATAACAACCAATTTAATCGAAATCTATTACAAAGAAGCAAAATTTGACCTAACTATCATAATACTTCAAAATGGCATTGAATTAAAGAGAGAAACGATTACAATTACTGTAAGGAAAAAGACCTAATTTTTTTCTTTTTTTTTATTTTTTATAACCTAACAACAAGCTTTTTAATACCTTTTTGTAGCTAAAATCAGATGGTGATAATAGATGTCTGTCAAATCTGACCGATGGATCCGCGAGATGGCTCTCAGGCACCACATGATAGAGCCGTTTGTCGACAGCCAGGCAAGGGAAGGCATTTCCTACGGGTTATCCTCGTATGGGTATGACGTTCGAATATCAGACGAGTTCAAGATTTTCTCCAACCTCAATGCGGTGATTGTCGATCCAAAGAAATTTGATGAAAAATCGTTTGTGGATTTTGTGGGAAAGGAGTGCATCATTCCCCCCAATTCATTCGCCCTCGGCAAGTCTGTCGAATACTTCCGGATTCCAAGAAATATACTCACACTCTGCATGGGGAAGTCCACATATGCGCGATGCGGAATCATAGTGAACGTCACGCCTCTCGAGCCCGAGTGGGAGGGGTTCATCACGATAGAGCTTTCCAATACTTCCACGCTGCCGGCAAAGGTGTATGCCTATGAAGGCATTGCCCAGGTCATATTCCTCGAATCCGATGAACCCTGTGAGGTTTCATACAGGGACAAGAAAGGAAAGTATCAGGCGCAGAAGGATATCACATTACCCAAGGTCTGAGTCGATTCTTTTCTAGGCACCCGAACCGGTATTCTCGGTTATCATAATGCGTTTCTATGAGTCATCAAATACCCACGATTCCTTTTACGACTCGCCCTACCAAACCTGTGTTCTGTCACCCTTCACTCCAGTTCATAGATCTCTCCATATTTCTTATGCAGATACCGTATGTATGGCGCGATGGTGAGGGGGTTGCCCGTAACGCGCTTGACGAGTTCTTCTGCCGTATATACACTGCCATGCCTGTAAATATTCTCTCTCAACCATTCATGCAATGTATCAAACTTTCCTTTAGAAATCTCGTCGGGAATCTCGGGATGGGCACGAAGGGCGGCTTCGAAGAACTGTGCACCCATTATGTTGCCGAGCGTGTATCCCTGAAACATGCCGCCTATCTGGGCGAAGTACCAATGTATGTCCTGCAGGACGCCATTCCTGTCATCGGGTGGGGCAATGCCCAGGTCAGCCTTGAAGCGCTCGCGCCACGCATCGGGAAGATCGCGCACCTCCAGATTGCCTTCAAGCATCTGGAGTTCGAGGTCGAACCTGAGGAGCACGTGAAGATTATACGTCACCTCGTCGGCTTCTACGCGGATGAGCGATGGTGAAACCTTGTTTATGGCACGGTAGAACTTCTCCAATGATACATTCCCCAGTTGAGCGGGAAAGACCTTTTTCAGTTGAGGGTAGAAGTGTTCCCAAAATCCTCGGCTCCTTCCGATAAGGTTCTCCCACAATCTCGATTGGCTCTCATGAACCCCCGACGATGTGCCGGTTGCGAGCGGGGTGCCCTCGAAAGCGGGGTCGATACCCTGCTCATACATCGCATGGCCTGCCTCATGCATCGTGCCGAAGAGCGCCTCGCTCAAATTGTCCTCGTGTATGCGCGTCGTGATGCGCACATCGCCCACAGAAAAGCTTGTGGTGAAGGGATGAGGGGACTTGTCCTGTCTGCCTCTGTTTGTATCATAGCCAAAGAGCCTCACGACCTCCATCCCGAAAGCCCACTGCAGCGACTCGGGGAAATGCCGGTGCAGGCATGCGTCGTCTGCGGGTTCCTGTGTGGTGATTGCATGCACAATGGGCACGAGTTCTCGCCGAAGCTCGTTAAAGATTTTTTTAACCGTGGATGCCTTCATGCCATAATCCGCAAAATCAATGAGAGGGTCGGCAATGTGCTCATATCCGGGAAAGAAATCAGAAAGCTCGCGGCTCAATTCGAGTGTCTTTTCGAGAAACGGGCGAACTTTCACAAAATCGTTTGCCGGGCGTGCCTCGGTCCATACTTGAAACGTAGTTGAGGCATGCTCTGTCATGAGGGCAACAAATGCGGGAGGCACCTTTACCGCCCGCTCATAGTCACGCCGGGTGATGCGTATGAGACTCGCCTCATAGGAACTATATGGCTGGCTTTCCTCATAGTCGCGAAGGTCACGTAAGAGACTTCCGATTTCAGGGTGCGTAAATTTCTCATGCGCCAGGCGGCTGAGGGTGGCAAGCTGCCTTCCCCGAGCCACAGCCCCTCCGGGAGGCATGTAGGTGTTTTGGTCCCAGCTCAACACAGATTCTGCCGCATTCAGGTCGTTTATTTCCATGAGGCGGGTTTTCAATTCATTCAGTGTGATGTCCATGGTCTCACGCTTGCGAAGCTAGAAAAGGGATTCTAATAAAGCTTTCTCCGTCAAGGCGTGGTATAAACTTTTCCTATATCCCCAACCTTTTTATTTTGAGGCTTCAATCCCATCCGTGCCTTCAGCCATCGTCGTCGTGGGAAACGAGATTCTTGGGGGATTCATACTCGATACCAACTCCCAGTGGCTTAGCGAGAGGCTGCGCATGCTGGGACATATGGTAGAAAGGATTCTGACCGTGCGCGATTCTGTCTCCGAAATAGCCAATGCGCTCACAAGTATGCTTGAAGGGAATTATGATGTCATATTCGTATGCGGCGGACTCGGTCCCACACCCGATGACGTGACATATGAAGGTGTCGCCTCAGGACTCGGAGTCCCGCTCGAGGAAAATGGAGAAGTCCTGGAGGGAATAAAAAGGAAGTATGAGGAGTATCTCTCTTTTGGATTCATCACCTCATATGAAATCACGGGCGGCGTTCGCAAGATGGCTGTGCTGCCGCAAGGAAGCATACCTCTAAAAAACAGCGTGGGCACGGCTCCGGGACTTCTCATCAACCATGAAGGCAAAAAAATCTTCGTGCTTCCCGGCGTGCCTCAGGAATTGAAGGCTATTTTCGCAGAGGAGATTGAGGGAACCCTTCTGGAAAAGAGGGAGAGTCCTTTTGTCCTTGAAATCACGGTCAGTGCGGGAGAATCTCGCCTCTTCCCCCTCCTTGCCACCATAGAAACCCAGTTCACGCATGTCTCAGTCGGCTCCTATCCGCACCTGCTCAGAAGAGAGGTCACCATACGACTCATGGGTAAAAAAGAAGATGTAGAAAAAGCCCACATGGAACTCAAGGAAAAATTGAAAAAAGCCGGTCTTGCATAGCTAGTTATTCTCAGGTTCGTCGCTGTCATAGTTTTCCAGCTTCTTCTCGAATTCCTCGGAGAATATCTTGAAAACGAGGGTCTTGGGGTATCCAAAGGAGACGATTTCTTCCGGGCTCTTGTCCATGTAGAGGAGAAGCAGTATTTCTTCGGATATGTCCATGCGCTAAATCTGCCGAATAGTATATAAATTTTTGGGTTTGCGAAAACACCCGTCCATTTTTGGAAAAGCCTCAGACCTCAATCGTTTTATGCAATGAAAAGGCATGACTACGTTTTAAGACTTTCCAAATTGCCATTGAAGTCCCATTAATCCGAATTCTTGAAAGATGGTAGGGACAGGGGTCCTGCGAGTCGCCTTCGAATAGTCTAAGGAAATTATGCTCATTGTTTCCTTGAAGAATGATGCTCATGATAGAGAGTCAAGAATTGGATGCTCATACCATGCAATTGCATTTTCCCCTTGCCCATGGCCTGGATGTAGGTCTCGCTCCCGATTCTTTGAGGTTAAGTAAAATATGAAAAAAGAGTGCAAATAGAATCGCGGGGTAAAAATCCATGTCCATGGTGTCATCATGTGCATTCAAACCAACAGGATAGAAACAACCTAATCATAGGAGAGCACTGTCTTCAGATACCGTAAGGAACCCGACCCGCACTGGGGACATAGGGGAGGAATGCCGGTCTTCATTTCAATGTTACATTGGGGACATAGGGGAGGATCTTCAACTGGATCGCATACGAGTGCCTTGAAGTCAATGCTTTTTTCCGCATCTGTTCTGCCTTTCCTCATCACATGGGTTGTGCCGCATGAGGGGCATCTGAAGAGGAAGAAGAGGAACCCTCCCCCTACTTCTGCCTCGAATACCTGACCGCAGTCTTTGCATGCGAATTCCTCTACGGTGCCCATGAACCCATACCCCATGTATAGTTTAAAAGGATTTTGACGAATTCTCACTCCCAGGGTTCCTTCCCCGAAAACTCCCACCCATACTGCTCTTTTAAGACGAGCACCGCTGCCTGCGGGGGGATGATTCCGAGTTCGGTGACTATGAGGTCTATATATTCAGGAGGCGTAATGTCGAAGGCAGGGTTGCGAATCCTTATGCCTTCAAACCCACGCATGTCAGGGATAATCTCTGTTGCATCGCGTTCCTCTATCTCCACAAGCTCACCGTGCATTGTGCCAGGGTGGAATTTATATGTCTCAGCCGCCACCATGAGACGCACACGCGCTTCATGGGCGAGGGCTGCAATTGTTGAGGTTCCAATCTTGTTTATCACGGCACCATTCGCCGCAACAGAGTCTGCTCCTATGACGACCTTCTTGACGTCATCCAGAAAGTAGCGTGCCGCAGAGTCGACTATGAGGGTGACATCGATGCCCGCATCGCGCAATGCCTTTGCGGTAAGGTGACCCTGGAGACGAGGTCGCGTCTCGCAGGCGATGACGGAGAAATGCTTTCCTCCCTTGTACGCCTCGATAAGCACGGAAATGACGCAGCGGGAATTGCAGTGGGTCATTATGATATCTCCCTCCTTTATCCTGCGTGCCCCAATTTCCCCTATTGTCTGTATGGCGGCATTGGAGAGTGAGATGAACCTCTCGGAGTTGGAAATGGTATTCCTCCTCAACCCCTCTATTCCCATGCCCTTCTCATTGTCAGACATGAGTCGGGAGAGTATGTACCGTATGGCGTTGGGGAGGGAGACGGCGGTGGGTCTCGTAATAAGGAGGAACCGTGCGGTTTCCTTCATGTCATCCATGAATCCCTGCGGGGTTGTGGCGATTGATTTCTCGGCCTCCGTCTTCATTCCTAATGACGCGTACTGGGCAATCTCTGCCGCCCCGCGAATGTCCATCTCTTTTATCCTTTCTCCTATTTCTCTCACATATGAATCCGTATGATCACCTCTATGGGCACATGATTCATGAAAAAAAGTATCGATGAGAAATACGCAAGACCGTATATATAGGTTATGTTCCAGATTTGAGTAGATACCTAATGGTTTATAAGCTTTCCAGCCCTCGCCTCTTTGATGATAAGGACTGAGAGTCTTACCTTTCGCTATGCTCACTCTCATGAGGATGTTCTCAAAAAAATAAGCCTTCAAATAGGGAAGGGGGAGTTTGTGGCAATCATTGGCGCATCGGGTAGTGGGAAGAGCACGCTGTGCCTCACCTTCAATGGCATAATCCCTCACTCCATACGGGGAGATTTCTCGGGAAAAGTCGTGGTATGCGGAATGGAGACACACCTTTTTCCCGTATATGACCTCTCAGAGAAAGTTGGGATCATACTCCAGAATCCTGAATCCCAGCTTTTCGCCATGTCTGTCGAGGAAGAGCTTGCCTTCGGTCCTGAGAATCTCGCCATACCCCGCGCAGAAATTGAGAGACGCATAGAGGAGGTACTGCGCACGGTGAGGATTCAGGACAGGAATGCCTTTCCTGGCGCGCTCTCGGGAGGGGAAAAACAGAGGGTCGCCATCGCAGCGCTCCTCACGCTCAAACCCGACATCCTCGTTCTCGACGAGCCCACAAGCCAGCTTGACCCGCATGGAAAACTGGAGATATATTCCCTTCTCTCCGAGCTTAACAGGCAGGGCATGACCATCGTGGTCGTGGAACATGAAACAGAGTATCTCGCGGAGTTTGCCCAGAAGGTGGCGCTCATCGATCAGGGGAGCCTGGTGGGCTTCGACAGAAAAGAAAAGATTCTCAAAGACACAGGACTCCTCTCACTCATCGGTGTCCGCATTCCCGATATTGTGGAGTTTACCGCGCGTCTCAAGGAGAGGGGATACCTTCCCACAATCTGTCTCAATGAGGCAGAGGTCCCCGCGCTGCGGATTGAGGTGAAGACTGGATTCAAGAGAAGGCATGCGCCTCAGAGAGAGGAGATGGTGAGGTTCCAGAATGTTACTTTTCGATATCCTGAATCGGAGCACATCGCGCTTAAAGACGTGACACTCTCAATAGGCAAATCAGAGAGGGTGGCTATAGTGGGTGAAAATGGAAGCGGGAAGACCACGCTCGTGAAACACGTCAACAACCTCTTGCGCCCCACAGGGGGAGAAGTCTTCGTCAACGGAGAGGATATCAAAGGCAAGACCACGGCCCAGATGGCGCACCGGGTGGGGTTCGTATTCCAGAATCCCGAGCATCAGATTTTTGCTGACACGGTCTTTGAGGAGGTTGCCTTCGGGTTGAGGAATCTCGGCTTGGATGAGAGTGAAATCATTACGAGGGTTGAGTCTGTGCTTTCGAGGACCCGACTCGCCAAATACAAGGAAACCCATCCCTTCTTTCTTTCGGGAGGTGAGAAGCAGAGACTCGCATTGGCCTCGGTGCTCGTGTGCGAACCGGATATACTCATCCTCGACGAGCCCACCACGGGCCTCGACCTCAAGAGCGCCCGGGAGATTGTGGACCTCGTCATGAAACTCAACGCGGAGGGGAAAACCATCATACTCGTCACCCATGACATGAAGCTTGTGGGCGAGATTGCGGAACGAATCATTGTCATGAAGGAAGGGGTCATCGCCGCGGACGGCACACCCGAGGAAATATTCTCAGACGATGAGTTCCTGAAGCGGTGCTATCTTGAAAAGCCGCCCGTCACAAGGCTTGCCGAGAAGATGGGACTCGGAATCTGCCTTACCGTAAAAGAGGCGCTTGAGAGGATAAAATGATTCAGTACACCATGTTTTTAAGGAGGAAGTCCTTCTTCCATGCACTCGACCCGCGCACGAAGCTCGCCTTCACCTTCGTCATGTTTTCTGTGAGCATGATGTATAAAGACATTCGGGTGCTCTTACTCATATTCCTCCTTAATATCATCGTGCTCCTGCTGTTGTGCAAGATAGGCATTGGCGTCATCTCGAGGAGGACCCGCCCTCTCCTCCCCCTGCTTGTCATGTCCGTCGCACTCTGGCCTTTCTTTGACACCACGGGAAGAATACTTTTTTCATGGAGATTTTTACATATAGCGACGGGCGGAATTCTTTTGGGGGGTGCCATGGCGTTTCGCATACTGACCGTCTTCCTGTCCACCTATATACTCCTCTTCACCACGGAACAGAAAGACCTCGTCTCCGGATTCGTGAAATTGGGGATGGGATATGAGTATGGGCTCACTATTGCCATCGCATTCCGATACATACCCACCATTGCGGGAGTGGCGTTCACAATAATGGATGCTCAGAAAGCCCGGGGATTGGAGCTTGAACGCGGCTCACTTTTCGAGAAGATAAAAAAATACATACCCATACTCACGCCACTCATCATCTCATCCATAAAAATGTCCTCCGAGCTTGCCATTGCCATTGAATCGCGCTCCTTCGGGAAGGGAAAGAGAACAACACTTCACGAGCTTACGATGGGGGCAAAAGATTATCTCACCCTCCTACTCTCTATTCTCTTCCTGGCATTCTTTGTCAAGGCGAGATATTTCTGAAATAGGAGCAGCCCTTCCGCAATACTTTTAAACGCGCACCTAAAAGGATTCTGTGAAAAGGAAGGACATGGAAAAACTGGAGGGCACACTCCAGACCCTCTTCTCATCACCCGTGCGGACCATGATACTTGTGAGTCTCAAAGAGACACCGAAAACACTCTCGATGCTCTCCTCCGACATAGGATTTGCCCCAGGTACCGTCTATCATCGGTTGCGCGAGTTGAAGCGTGCGGGATTTGTCGAAAAGAAAGAGGGATTATACTCACTCACCACATTGGGGGGAGTGGGCACACTGAAAGCATGCAACACACTTGACTTCATCTCCGTCATGGAGAAATATAAGAAATTTCTCCTCTCCCATGAGACCGATGCCCTACCACAGGAGTTTCTCCTCCGCCTCTCAGAGCTCTTGGCAACCGAACTCTCATTTGAAGGTGTCGACCCTCTCCGGCCCATCGCAAACATCTCCGATGTGTTTGAGAAGGCTCAGACGCGCATCTGGGGGATTTCCAACATTGGAACATCTGAATGGGCTCGCATACTCGAGAGGAAAGCCGAGGAGGGAATAGAGATATCGCTCCTCGTGACAGACGAGGTATACAAAAAGATTGAGGAGAAGTCAACCCTTCTTTCGAAAGATGTCTCTATTCTTTTAGGGAAATTCAGATTCGTCCTCGTGCTCACGGAAGGTATAATGCTTCTCGCTCTAAGGAGAAAAGATATTCTTGATATGACAAATATTATTGTGGGGAAGGATAAAAAGTCGCTCACCTGGGGAGCGCAATTGTTTCTTTTTGAGAGACAAGAAGTCTTGTCCAAACGTATTTAACAAACCCAATAGAGCCCCTCCATGAACCTCGTCCTCACAAGACGTCTCCTCGCAGAGGGATTGAAGATGAAAAACATTTACCCTCACATACCAATAAGAGTAAAGCTTGAACTTCTGGAACTGAAGAATCACTAACCAAAATTTTTTCTACTTTTATCTATTGATATGCAAAAGCGTAGCCCATCATAGATGAGTTCAATTCACAAAAATTCTCTTGTTGACAGATTGCGTATGCCCAGGAAAGACACAAAAACAATATATTTAAAAATGGATGATTTATTATGGGCATGGCGATGGCATGGTTTATGAAAAATTTATAGAACGCATTCCTGGCAAAAAGAGCAGGGACATACTCCTCTTTGCGCTTTCCACGTGTGCATGGTGCAAGAAGACCAAAGGACTTCTCGATAAGATGGGGGTAGAGTACAAGTTCGTGTATGTCGACCTTCTTGAAGGACAGGCGAAGAAAGAAGTCATGAACGAGGTGGAGCGTTGGAATCCAAGCCGCTCATTTCCCACCATGGTGGTAGATGGCAAAGAATGCATCATAGGATTTAGAGAGGAGAAGATAAGGGAAGTGGTGAAGAGTGGAAAGTAAGATACGCGACGAGGAAGTTGAAACCCTCTTCAATCGACTGAATAGGGAGGCAAAGGAAGGAGGATACCACCTCAACCCCGACATGGAATTTACCAAAGAACTCATAAGAAACCTCCTCATAAATGAGAAGAGGTATGGTTACCGGGCTTGTCCCTGCAGACTCGCTTCAGGGTCAAAAGATGAAGATCTCGACATCATATGCCCCTGCGACTACAGGGACGCAGATGTGAGCGAGCATGGGGCATGCTACTGTGCTCTCTATGTATCATCTGCCATCGCGAGGGGTGAGAAGATTGCCGAGTCCATACCTGAGAGAAGACCTCTACCAGAGATGAGAAGAAAGATGAGGAAAGATACCGCGGACTCCAGGCAATTGGGAGCTACAACCCTTCCCTACCCGGTGTGGCGGTGCAAGGTATGCGGCTATCTGTGCGCGCGGGACCAACCTCCCGAAATCTGCCCTGTCTGTAAGGCAAAGAAAGAAAGATTCGAGAGATTCATGTAAGAGCCACAAAGCTTAAATTGAGGCATGAATAAATCATCTATGAAAAGAGTCTCTCTGAAAAAGTCGACGTTTCTGCTGTGTGGTGTTGCATTTCTTTTCGTCGTTGTTCTGTCCGGCAGATTCGCTCAGATTGAGTGCCAGGACTGCTACAAGATATGGACAGACAAGTATAGTTACTGCGTCGGCGAAATGGTGACTATTCACTGGGAGGATACCTGCCCGTATATATTGATATATCCCCCGGTCAATCCTGATTACTACAGCGTTTCCATCATGAGACCTGGGGGGGCAACCACTGTGCTCGACCACCTACCTTCAAAGGGATCAAACAGTTCGGCAGCAGGACTTCCATTGGGCGTGAGGACAGTGTATTTGAGCACCGTAGATTCAGACCCTCAAACATCGAGCATAATGATGGTGAACCAGACTACTTACGAGGTGAGGGATTGTGGCGGCGTGTCGACACTGCCACCGCCGGCTTATTCGGAAGGGACACTCACCATAATGAGCAATGTGGGAAATTACAACGTATTCCTCAATGGCGGGCTTGTGGGCATAGGCGATGTCAGTGGAGTCTCTGTCCTCAATGTCAAGCCAGGATTTTTCAACATAGTCTTAGAAAAGTCTGGTTGCCAGCAAGGGTCAGCCTCGGCGATTGTCATGGCGGGCTCAAATACACAGGTGAATATACCCATGGTGTGCCAGATGCAGAGCCTCACTCCAGTCACCATGGCGCCACCGACATATCCTCCTACGCTCCCTCCAACCTTACCGCCGACTCTCCCTCCGACCCTTCCACCCACACTGCCTCCGACACAAGCCCCCACACTTCCTGCCACTCTGCCTTTCACTCAGCCTCCTCAGGGCGGATTCTCCTTTTCAGGGAACATGATGCTCTATGTGATACTCGGCATCATAGCACTGCTCATACTAATTCTCATAGTGGTCATGATGTCCCGAGGGAAGCGACCCCCACGCATTTACACCTCGCGTTAAGGATGCGCGAGGAAGCTCATGGACTCGAATCTGAGAGATAAGATACAGAGAATCATTTGAGGAAATTGCGGTGAGTGTGTATCCCGGAAACATCAAAACCTTTATAAATTTACCAATCGAGGTCTGCCAGTGATATTATGGTACACCTTGTGTTGAAAAGGGAGAATTGTTCCGGGTGCAAGCTGTGCGAGTTTACGTGCACCGCGGAGCATTTCCATACCAACAATCCCAAGAAGGCGCGAATCAAGATAAAGTCTGAACTTCCCAAACCCCAGTTTGACATCATCACATGCAACCAGGATGGTGTGTGCATGGAGGTCTGCCCCACGGGTGCCATTTCCAAGAAAGGTGACGCCTATGTCATCGACCCCGCACTGTGCACCAACTGCCTCGTGTGCGTCGAGGCATGCCCCACGAGCGCCATTTTCGTCCACGAGGACATAGAGTATCCCCTGATATGCGACCTGTGCCTCGAATGCGTAAAGATATGCCCCATGGGAGCCATCACGGAGGGTGATTAGATGAAAGGATATGCAGGCAACAACCTACGGATAGACCTCACGGACGAGACGATTAAGACATTCCCCACGGATGAAAAAACGATGCGCAGGTTTCTGGGTGGTCGTGGATTCGGTGCCAAAGTGCTGTGGGACGAGGTTGCCGGAGTGGACCCGTTTTCACCAGAAAACAAAGTAATCGTCACGGCAGGACCGCTCTCGGGTCTTTTCCTTCCTGCTGCTGGCAAGACACACTTCACCTCCAAATCCCCCCTCACGGGAGGGTTCGGAGACAGCAACATGGGCGGATTCTTTTGCGCCGAGATGAAATATGCGGGGTATGATTCAATAATCATAGAGGGGAAATCAGACAAACCCGTCTACATCGTCATAAAGAATAATGACGTGCAAATTAGGGACGCCTCGCATCTTTGGGGAAAGGGGGCTCTCACAGGAGAGGAAATCATTCGCAAGGAGCTAGGGGAGGAGTACCATGTCTCCATCATCGGGCAGGGTGGAGAGAATCTCGTTCGCTTCGCCTGCATCAACTCCGACTACGGGAGAGAGGCAGGGAGGGCAGGTATCGGCGCCGTCTTCGGGTCCAAGAAACTCAAAGCCATCGCGGTGACCGGTACCAAGGACATAGAGGTTGCAGACTATGAGAAATTTATGAAGGTGACAAAAGAAATCTTTGAAGCCTGCTTCAAGCACCCCGACCTCAAACCATGGCAGCGCTATGGCACCTCTCAGGTCGTCACATGGGCATCGGAGATCGGGGCGCTCCCCACGCGCAACTTCTCCACGGGAACGTTCGAACATGCCGAGGCGATTGGCGGGGAGACCATGCGGCAGAAGGTCGTCAAACTCGACAAGGCTTGCAATGCCTGCCCCATGGCATGCGGCAAGTGGTCGTATTCGGGAAAGTATGGGCACTATGCAGAAGGTGGCGAGTATGAGACGCTCGCGCTCATGGGGTCCAACTGCAGCATAGACGACATAGAAACCGTCATCGAGGGGAACTATCTTTGTGACGAGTATGGCATTGACACCATATCCACGGGAAATGTCATTGGGTTTGTCATGGAAGCCACGGAGAAGGGTCTCATGAATGAGGCCCGGTTTGGCGACAAGGAGAAATACCTCGAACTCATAAGAAAGATTGCGTTCAGGGAGGGCACAGGCGACCTCCTCGCAGAAGGCGTCAAGAGGGTTTCAGAAAAGGTAGGCGGAAAGGAGTATGCCATCCAGATTAAGGGCATGGAGCAGTCCGGGTATGAATCCCGAGGCGCACCCGCCATGCAGCTTGCCTACATGACATGCGATGTCGGCGCCCACCACAACAGGGCGTGGGCAATCACACAGGACATAAAAGTTGGAAGAGACGTGCTTGACGGAAAGGCAGAGTGGGTGATAAGGCTCCAGCATATTCGTCCCATGTTTGACCAGCTTGGTGTGTGCCGCCTGCAATGGGTGGAACTGGCGGTGGATCTCAACTACTATGCGCGCCTGTTTGAGGCGGTCACGGGCTGGCCCACGACCCTCGACGAACTGCTCACCTCATCTGAGAGGACATGGAACCTCACCCGCGCCTACTGGTTCCGCGAGGTGTCCGGGTTTGGGAGAACCTGGGACATGCCACCTGCCCGTGTGTACAAGGAGGACGTGCCCGACGGAGCCACAAAGGGGATGAAACTCACGGAGGACAAGCTCAACTACCTACTCGATGATTACTACAAGCTGCGCGGATGGGATAAAAATGGAAAACCCACGCTAGAGAAACTTAAGACTCTTGGGCTGGAGGAGGTCGTGGGGAAGATTTAACCTTCTTCCATCTTTCTTTCTCTTGGGAAAATTGTATAATTGAAAAAACTTTGAC
>Ga0315268_10003064_pt1 | contig 18538 bp, 17 predicted proteins | sample C1_top_MG_FD_204535 | JGI IMG/M metagenome (GOLD analysis project Ga0315268, IMG submission 204535) | Sediment microbial communities from Yellowstone Lake, YNP, Wyoming, USA - C1_top | ecosystem: Environmental > Aquatic > Freshwater > Lake > Sediment | place: USA: Wyoming | collected 2017-08-01
CGCTGGAGGCCATTTTTTCTGCTATATAAGAGGTAACCTGTTCTTCAGACAAGGTAAAGGCAACCAGGCTTTCGCTCTTCTGTAAATCCATGTTTTCTTGAATGATCTGTTCTGCGGTCTTAGCTGCTTGAGTAGATACGGGAATGGTCTCCTTAGGTGGCTCCGGCCCCCCAGCATTTATTTGGCAGGCCAAACTGATTAAAATTACCAATAGTATCAAAGGTAGAATATTGATCCCTATCTTGTACATTCATCATCTCCATCTGAGGCAAGCCATTCAATATTTCATCATGAAACACAAGATTGAATGGCATTTTCTGAAAACAGGCATTATTATAGCATGAGTGATCAAACCAATCAGACCACCTCTTCACAACACCAGATTCCAGACTTGGAAGCCAAACTGGAGGCGCTTTTGTTTGTGGCAGCCGGCCCGGTAGGAATAGGCTCGCTATCAGAGGTGATTGGAGCAAGCGCTGAAGAGATAGAACATGGTTTACGGAATCTTGAAGCCGATTACCTTGATCGAGGATTACGGCTGCAATGGCATGCTGGAAGAGTCCAGATCACTTCGGCGCCAGAATTTGCTCCTCTAGTAGAAAGATTCCTGGGCCTGGAAGCGACTACTCGACTTAGCAGGGCAGCGCTGGAAACTTTGGCGATTATTGCTTATCGTCAGCCGGTTACTCGACCTGGTGTTGATGCGATCCGCGGGGTTAATAGTGATGCTGTCCTGAAGAGCTTGCTCAGCAAGGGATTGGTGCAAGAAGTGGGCCGAGCCGAGGGTCCTGGAAGGCCGATTTTGTATAGTACAACGGCGGAATTCTTGCAGTATTTTGGACTTTCTTCCCTACAAGAAATGCCACCCTTTGTATTGGAAGCTGAGATGGAGAATCCTGAGGAAAAAAAGTTATTAAAGGATTAACTCTGCACCTTGCAACTGGTATCCCTTCGTGATGTCTGTCTTGTGTTTACTTCTTCCTAGAGTATAATTTCCGCCTATGGAAGAACGTGTGCAAAAGATCCTGGCGCGAATGGGATATGGATCACGGCGATCATGCGAGGAGTTGATCGCTTCAGGCCGGGTCACAGTAAATGGGGAATCGGCAATCCTGGGAAGAAAAGCCGACCTGGCGAGAGATACGATTGCGGTGGATGGACAGGTGCTGCCAAACCTGGAGCCTAACCTTACCTATATTGCATTGCATAAACCACGCGGAGTGCTTTCGGATGTGGATCCGGAGAATCCACGTCCAACGGTGCGTGACCTAGTGCCTGTGGCAGGCCATTTATTTTCTGTTGGGAGATTGGATCTTGATAGTGAGGGTTTGATCCTGTTGACAAACGACGGGGATTTGGCCAACCGCTTAACTCACCCCCGTTATGGACACGAAAAGGAATACCGTGTATTGGTTGTTGGACGACCCGATCAGGAGCAGCTTGCTACTTGGCGAAGGGGAGTGGTTCTGGAAGATGGCTATCGCACACAACCAGCAAAGGTGGATATAGAAGGAAATGCCGGGAATAATGCCTGGCTGCGAGTGGTGTTAAGAGAGGGACGAAAACGGCAGATTCGCGAGGTGGGATCGAGGATTGGATTGCCGGTACTGAGAATTATCCGAGTTCGAATCGGTTCTCTAAAGTTGGGTGATTTAAAACCAAAAGATTGGCGTTATTTAGGCCCTGGAGAGGTCAAAGCGCTAAAGAGCGTGGATGAGAGTCGGCCGCACACCAAACAAAAAAGGAAACCCAATAAATTTCAAAAGAATTGAACGTACCATTGGCTTTCTTTAATTCCTATTATCTTGGGTCTCTTTACCTGATGGAAGCTCTTTTTGCAGTAAACGGATAGCTTCGGTTGGCGCGGGTTCTTCCTTAGCCTTGCGACGGATAAAATCCTTGAATTTAGATGCATGAAGTGTGGGAACAGGGGCATTGGCAGCCTCGACGATTGCTTTTTCGCTGGTGAAGATCAAGGCAGCCTTTACTGCGGGAAGATCGATCTCATTCAGATTATTCTTGAGGAATTTTGTCATATCCTCGATAGCAACCCGTATCTCCATATCAGGTCTACCCAGACCTCCCTGACCAAATATTTTCATAAAGGTGCTTCCGCCAGATTGTATCCAACGCTTTCTCTTTTCATCATAGCGAATGGTTCCGTTTTGGTAATAGGGGAGAACCACCCAGACACCTGGAGGTCCCACTAATAGGTGAGAAACAGGAGTAGAGTAATTGTAGAGGCAATATTTATCGTCCAATCCTTTTAGCGCTTGCACTATTTCCTCATCTGGACGGGGAGATCGGCCGAAACGGGCTCCATAATAACCGGCTACTTGTGATAGGATCAAGGCTGGCAGCACTGCCACCAGCGACCACATCATCAAGTTGGGTTTATTGAATGAAAATATAAACAAGGCAGTATAGGCAATCAGGAGCACAAAAGTACCATTCATTGCATATTTGGCGATTCGCTGATTTCGCTTGATTAGTTTTTCGTTGTTAATAATTTTCATTGGATTTATTTCCTGAAGGTGTAATCTCGCTAAGGTGTGATTGTGAATCAAGCAGTGTCATACGTTCCTGAATGTTGGATTGAATGGCTTTTAAAAGGTTAGACTGAGTCGCTTGGTGAGCCAAACGAAGCGCGGAGACCAGAGCATGGGAATCCGAGCGACCATGGCCGATAAACACATAACCATTAACTCCAATGAGAAGAGCCGCTCCAACTTCGGCTGGATCCATCATTTTTCTTAAGGTTGCAAAAGCTGGTTTGGCCAGTAGATATCCCAACTTTGCAGTAGTTGAAGACGAAATTTGTTCGCGCAGAACATCCGTTATTAATTTGGCTACCGCTTCGCTGGTCTTGATAAACACATTACCTGTGAAACCATCAGTAACCACCACGTCCGCTTGGCCAGCATAAACCTCTTTGGGTTCTACATTACCAATGTAATGGATACCGCTGCTCTTTAGAAGGGGGGAAGTGTCCTTAACTAACTGGTTCCCTTTTCCTTCTTCCTCTCCATTCGAAAGGAGTCCCACACGCGGGTTCATCACTCCAAGCACTTTTTCTGCGTACGCGCTGCCCATGATGGCAAATTCCGCAAAAAACTCCGGGCGACAATCGGCGTTGGCACCAGTGTCCATGAACACGCACCGACCTGCACGGGTTGGGATAGGTGTGATTAATGCTGGGCGCAGGATGCCCTGCATACGGCGCAGGATGCGAATGGCGTTAAACATTGCGGCTCCTGTGTTACCAGCAGTCACAAAGGCGCTAGCTACTCCATTCTTAACCAATTCCATGCCCACCGCCATAGAATTTTGCGGTTTCTTTCGGCTGCTTTCGACTACTTTGTCCTCCATTTCCAGCACATCTGGGGCGTGATGGATGCGCACCGGAAGCTGGCGAGGATTTAACATTCTCAACTTGTCGGTGAGGAGTTCTTGTTTGCCTACTAATATGATCTCTTCGCCTAACAGGTCTGAGGCTTCGACGGCTGCCTGCAATTCTGGCTCCGGATACTGGTCACTGCCCATTGCGTCCAAGACGATTGTCATACGATCTCCTTCCTTCTATACTAAGCTGTCTTGACAAGCATTTTATACCGATTATAATAATTCAACATTGCGCTGGTGCTGGAATTGGCAGACAGGCATGGTTGAGGGCCATGTGCCGCAAGGCGTGGGGGTTCAAGTCCCCCCCAGCGCATTGTAACGTAGAGACCGCCGGCGGGCGGTTTTTGTTTTTCATTAAGCCTAAACCTGCCGCTGTACAATATAATTAGCCAAATCTTCCAACGATTGGCGCTCTGAAGAGTAAGGTTGCTTATGGAGATGATCAATCCCGCGCTTAATATAGTGCTGGGCTTCCTGGTGGGCAATCTTAACTGCATCGCTAAAGCGAATAGAATCAATCAGGCGTTCTACATGAATATCGGCGCCAGGACAGTTCCCCGCAAGTAAATATTGGACATCCGGGTCTTGGGGATTGGTTTCGATATAGCAAAGGCAGGGTAGTGTGACCAATCCCTGGCGAAGGTCACTGCCAACCGGCTTCCCCATAGAGGATTGATCACCCGTAAAATCCAGAATATCATCCATAATTTGGAATGCCATGCCGATCTCATAACCAAACCGGCGTATACTTTCGGCTTGCTGGTCGTCCAATGGTTTGAGTAATGCTGCTGACCAGGCAGCTGTCTCGAATAACGAGGCAGTTTTTGCATAGATGCGTTGGAAGTATTCTTCTCGGTTGATCTGGCAGTGAGTAGAAAACAATTGGGTGATTTCCCCATTAACGATAACTATAAGTGTTTTCGCAAACAATTTCATTACTGGGATGGAATCAGTCTCGGATGCTAATTTTGCCGCGCATGCAAAAAGGAAATCTCCTGATAGGACTGTGGCTCCAGTCGACCATTGCGAATTGATAGTTGGCATTCCCCGTCGAAGCAAGGAGTGATCGATGAGATCATCGTGAACAAGCGTGGCCGTATGGAGCAATTCGATCGCCGCAGCCAAAGAAAGTAAGTGCCTCCCAGATATCCCCAGCATCCGTCCAACCAAAAGAGTCAAGGATGGGCGGATTCGTTTCCCTCCGGAATTAAGGATCAAATCCAGGGCATGGCCGAGGTCAGGATGGTAACCAGCAGCCTGGGAACGAATCAGGGATTCAACTCGATGAATATCTTTTTCGATGGGTGCAGCAAATGACACGGTCATGTTCAAACGGAAGTACTCCAGGCAAACAATCTCTCTGCGTTCCTAGCAGTAGTTCTTTTAACGGTTTCAACGGGTAGATGATAAAGCTCCGCGATTTTCTCTGCTACCAATGCAACATAAGCCGGCTGGTTGCGAGTGCCACGAAAAGGATGCGGAGTGAGGAAGGGAGCATCTGTCTCAAGCAGCAGGCTCTCCAGGGGTAATTCAGACACTGCCTGCTGGTGTTCTAAAGCATTATGAAAGGTAATCGGACCGCTGATACCAATCATAAATTGATGATTTATTGCTTGCAAAGCGATATCGTTTTCTCCCTCATAAGAATGAAGGACACCAGGTTTTATTGCCAGGGGATGGTTAATCCGGATCAATTCTTGATACCAGGCAATTAGCATATTCCATAGATCATGAGTGGCCTGACGGTTATGGACTATCACAGGTTTGTTTACATCCATTGCCAGCTCTAGTTGTTCTCGAAAGGCGGTTCTTTGTTGTGGTTGCGGGGTACGATCACGATAGTAGTCCAGACCAATCTCACCAATCGCAACAACCCGAGGATGTTGCGCCAGATTGCGAAGCGCGATGAGAGTCTGATGATTCCAGGCTTGAGCTTCGTTCGGATGTACTCCAACTGCAGCAAAAAGCTTCGGATGATTTTCACAAAGTCGAATGGCTTGGAGGCTGGTCTCCAGGTCGATCCCAGGGACCAGGATACGGTCTAATCCATATTCCCAGGCACGATCCAGAACCTCGGCCAGGTCGTTCTCAAATGAACTAAAGTACAAATGACAATGGGTGTCGGTCAGCAACCAAATATCTCATTCATTTTGTGGAGTAACCCGAAGGCTCAGGATAGTCCAGCAATTCGTAGCCCATCCTGAAGGATTGCCTGAACGCATTCTTGATGGGTGGTTTCACAATATACTCGCATGATCGGTTCCGTACCAGAGAATCGAATGAGTAGCCAACCACCATCTTCAAGAGAGAATTTATACCCATCCGTAGAATTCATGCCGGTAACTTTGATACCGCCAATAGTTTCAGGTTTTGAATCCAGGATATGCTGCTCACGAAATTTTCGGTTTCCTGTGAAGGTGAAGTCAATCCGGTCGTAATAATGTGGGCCGACTTTACTAAAGAGTAGATTAATCAATTCAGATGGCTTTCGCTGGAGACGAACCATCATATCTAATAAATATAGACCTGCCAGAATGCCATCACGCTCAGGTACATTCCCACGAAACGCATAGCCGCCTGATTCCTCGCCTCCGATCATTGCATTAGTTTCCAACATCTTCGGAGCGACGTATTTGAAACCTACACCCGTCTCATAAACTGGGACGTGGTACATTTTTCCCAGCTTATTGAGCATGCTGGTAGTTGAGAGTGTTTTAACAATAGGGCCACGTTCACCACGGACCTCAAGGAGATAGTAAGCTAATAATGCATACATTTGCAGCTGGTTGATGAAATTGCCATTTTCATCTCCAACTCCCAGGCGATCAGCATCCCCATCTGTAATGATCAACACATCGGCACCCAGTTCGGAGATGGTCTTCAGGCCAACATCAACATTGGGGGGGATAGGTTCAGGTCGAGACATTTCAGGAAAAATGGGATTGCGAGTGTTGTGAATTTCGAACACCTGCGTTTTACTGCCATCAAGCAATCTTGGAAACCAACCTGCACCGTTCCCCCACATGGTATCGACAAGGATTTTCAGGCCTGCACTACGAATAGGCTCTATATCTATTAGTCGCTTGATGTGATCTATATAAGATGGGGCTGGATCGAACAGGACTAGCCGCCCTTGGGTCATGGCCTCTTTTGATGGGAGTCTTTTTACTTTATCCTTGGACTTCGGAATGCCCGATTCGATATCCTTTAAACCTTGTGGATCAATGGCACCACCGTTCTGGTCGCGAACTTTAAAGCCATTATCGGTCGGAGGGTTGTGAGAGGCGGTGATATTCACAGCCCCAGCCGCATTTTTATTAATGACGGAAAATGAAATCACTGGGGTAGGGGTAGGGCGATCTGTTAAATAAACATTTAACCCATTGGCGACAAGGACCTCGGCTGTGGTCATTGCAAAATCCTCTGACTGGAAGCGCTTGTCATAACCAACGACGATCCATTGTCCTTTTTGACCTTTTTCCAGGCAGTAGTTGGCATATCCTTGTGCACATCGCTGTACGTTTGCGAAGGTATATGTATCAGCAATTCTTCCCCGCCAACCATCTGTACCAAAGAGGATTTGGTCTACCATCCCAACCTCCGATATGGAATTATTCACAAACAACGTTATTATATCAAGAAATGACAGTCAATATAATTACGGATCAACGATCAGCGGTTTCCACACTCCTGGATAAGTACGGTTATAATGAAGAGGTTGGTTGAAATAAAAGGAGCGATTTACTGGTGGAACCGAACAGAATCTATTTAGATTATGCTGCTTCAACGCCTGTAGATGAGCGTGTATTGAAGGCGATGTTGCCATTTTTTACGGAGATATACGGAAATCCATCTTCTACTCATTTCTATGGGCAACAGGCGGAGATTGCACTCGAAAACTCGAGACAGATTGTTGCTCAGTCGTTGCATAGCCGCATAGAGGAAATCGTATTTACGAGTTGTGGTACAGAGAGTGATAATCTCGCTCTACGGGGAGTAGCCTTCGCTCAAAGGAGGAAGAAGGGTTCGCTGCGTTTATTAATTAGCCCTGTAGAGCACCATGCTGTGTTGCATACCGCTCATGACCTGGAGAGAAATTATGGTTTCATCCTGGAATTTCTCCAAGTAGATGAGTTTGGCCAAGTCGACCCTGCGGAGGTCGAATCTGCAATTCGGACCGGAACCGCATTAGTTTCGGTTATTTATGCAAACAACGAGATCGGAACAATCAACCCTGTTGCACAGATTGGATCGATATGCCGGCAGAAAAGCGTTCCATTTCATACAGATGCGGTTCAGGCGGCCGCACATTTACCTATGAATGTGGAAAGAGACCAAGTTGACTTGATGGCAATTGGTGCCCATAAATTCTATGGTCCTAAGGGAATCGGCGCATTGTATATCCGACGCGGCACAGATCTTGATTCCACTCAAACTGGAGGCCAGCAGGAGGCCGGATTACGGGCTGGCACCGAGAATATCCCTTATATTGTAGGTCTTGCGGAAGCATTGCGATTGGCTCAACAAGAGGTGATTGAGCGATCGAGCCGGTTGATTCCGTTACGAGATCGTTTGATCCAAGGTGTCTTACAAATGGTACCTCGGGCTCGCTTGACTGGCCATCCTTCACAGCGGTTGCCCAACCATGCCAGTTTTGCTTTTGAAGGGGTGGATGGAAATCAACTCCTGATATTACTGGATATGGCCGGTTTTGCCTGTTCTTCTGGATCAGCCTGTAAGGTGGGAACCCCGCAATCTTCTGAGATTCTAATGGCGATTGGCCTCTCACGAGCCTGGTCGATGGGTTCGTTGCGTGTTACTCTCGGAAAAGGAACAACCCCAGATCAAATTGACAGATTTCTACAAGTATTGCCGGGACTGGTGGAAAAGGCTAGAACCATCCCAATTCGCAATACCGGTGAACTGAAATATGTCCGATAAACCACCCGTTGTCATCGCTATGAGCGGTGGAGTTGATAGTTCGGTGGCTGCCGGTTTATTGGTCGAACAAGGCTATCCGGTTACCGGGATTATGCTCCGTTTGTGGAGTGAACCGGGGAGTGAGTCTGAGAACCGGTGTTGTACTCCAGATGATGTCATACAAGCCCGCCGAGTAGCTGCTCGATTAGGTATCCCGTTTTATGTTATGGATGTACGCGATATTTTCCGGCAGAGGGTAGTCCAGTATTTTCTTGATGGGTATGTATCTAGTCGGACACCAAATCCATGTGTGGCTTGTAACCGACTTGTCCGGTGGGGAGTGTTGTTGGATCAGGTACGCGCCGCGGGTGCTGAATATTTAGCGACTGGGCACTATGCGAGGGTGCGGAAGGGGCTGCATGGAAAAGTTGAATTGCTTCGTGGGCTGGACTTGAGAAAAGATCAGAGTTATGTCTTGAGCATGCTCGACCAGCAACAAATATCACACACCCTTTTCCCTCTTGGTGAGAGAAGTAAAGGAGAGGTCAGGCAAATTGCGCGTCGTTTTGGGTTGATTGTGGCCGAGAAAAGTGAAAGCCAGGATTTATGCTTTTTAGGACAACAGGATTACCGTGATTTTTTAATCCACCATGCACCAGATGCAGTTCGCCCAGGGCCAATTCTCGACCGCCAGGGGAATGTATTAGGGACTCACCAAGGGCTTGCATTTTATACAATAGGTCAACGTAAAGGTATAGGAATATCAGCCTCTGAGCCATTGTATGTACTGGCAAAAGAACCTGAAAGAAATGTCTTATTGGTTGGAACTTCAGCAGAGCTAGGCCAGGATAGAATCCTGGTATCAGACTTTAATTGGATTGCAGGAGAACCTCCTGGCCAGTCCTTTAATGCGCTTGTGAAAATTCGTTACCAAGCTGATTTGGTCCAAGCAACGATCAAGATTCTGGAAAATAAGGATGTGCAGGTGTGCGCCGAAAGAAGACTGCGAGATATAACCCCCGGGCAGATTGCAGCTCTCTATCACAATGATTCGGTTCTAGGCGGCGGAATCATTAGAAGAGGAGGTGGAAACTGATAACCATTCCTTCATTTTTATTTGGGATGCTGGTGGCGACTCTACTCGGGGTGGCTTTCCATTTATGGAAGGGTGGTGGATTGGGTCGCCTTTTGCTATATGTTATCCTAAGTTGGTTCGGATTCTGGTTGGGTCACATAGTGGGAAACCGAATTGGGTGGTCTTTTTTTAGGGTTGGCCCAATCCAAATGGGAGCAGCACTCCTAGGATGTGCAGTGTTCCTGGGGGTTGGGTATTGGCTCAGCCGGGTTAAAATCCAGGAAGAAAATTAAAAATGGGTGGAACGGATTGCCTCGGAATCCGTTCCACCCAATATCTATAGTTTTCTAGACGACGACGACTTTTGCAGCCTGCAGACCTTTCGGACCTTGCTCGATAGTAAATTCGACCTTCTGACCCTCTTCCAGGTTACGAAAGCCCTCCGATTGGATGGCAGTATAGTGGACAAAGACATCTGGCCCACCCGGGCGGGAGATAAAGCCATAGCCTTTGCTGGTATTAAACCACTTTACGGTGCCGGTAACGCGCTCACTCATATCTGAAACTCCTACTCCTTATGAAACATAAAAAAGATACTATAGTCATTGGCATGGCTTTGAAATGCTTCCGCAGTTGGAGGGTAGTCCTCTTTTAAGCGAAATATCCGGTCGGTTTCGAGGCTCACCGAACCGGATTTCACCCAACTTAATTAAGACGCATGTGCCATACTCTAAACATATTTTAAGTAAGTTTTAATTTTTTGTCAACCATTTTAGAGTGATTATCTCTATATTTGTGACAATTGTCGTACCCCAAAAAGGGATTGGACTATAATTGGTGTGGCTGAGATACTTTATCGATGTTGGAGGTTGAATTGGTCTGGAATTTACTCGGAACCCATGCTCAAGAAAATGACTTAGTAGAGCTGGTTGGCCTGAAGCATAAGCGCTTTATTTTTCAGCTTAAGCTTGATGGTGAATTGCATACACACCGGGGATTGATCAAGCATAATGACCTGATTAATAAACCATGGGGTAGCCAGGTATTCAGCCATTTAGGAAATCCTTTTTTCTTATTGCAACCTTCCTTAAGTGATATATTGATGGTTACTCCTCGGACGACCCAGATCCTTTATCCTAAAGAGATTGGTTTCATACTGGTCACCATGGGAATAGGGCCGGGGCAACATATAATTGAAGCCGGAACTGGATCGGGGGCGTTAACTAGCGCATTAGCATTTGCTGTTGGATCTGAAGGAAAAGTAAATTCATATGAAGTTCGTCCAGAAATGCAGCAGTTAGCAGTAAAGAACCTGAAGAAAATCGGGCTGGCAGAGCGCGTGAATTTTAAACTCCGGGATATTGCTGAGGGTTTTGACGAAACGAATGCTGATGGATTATTTCTGGACGTGGCAAACCCTTTTGACTACATACCGCAGGTAAGAAAGGCTATTAAACTTGGAGGAGCCTTTGGGTGTATTCTGCCTACAACAAACCAGGTCAGTAAGCTTTTAGTTGCTTTACGAGAAAATGATTTTGCGTTTATTGATGTGTGCGAAATCTTTCTGCGGTATTACCAAGCAGAACCCGATCGTTTTCGGCCAGTCGATCGGATGATTGCCCACACGGGATACCTCATCTTTGCTCGTCCTGTACTGATTGATCATCAGGCAGAAGGTGGTGCTGAGCTTTTAGAAGAAAACCTTGTAGGCGAGATTGATCAGCAAGATCGCAATGAGGAGATCCGAAGTGTGGCGTAGAAGATTACCTCGGCGCTATATTCTTGGGAAAAGCGCTTTATCTATCCACCCTATAGCATCTACATTGCGTGCGGCCCATGTCCTTTATGCCGAACAAAAATATGGACAGGCAGCAGAGATTTTCGAGCAATTAGCAGGCCTACCAGAAGTAATCCAAAAGGGTCGAGCTCCTTATTTGATACTACAGGCTGGATTGGCCAGGATATTGAATGGTGAGGATGAGATTGGAAATTCCTTGATACAGAGAGGGTTCACCCTGTTTGTGGAAGACCAAAATTGGCCTCGTCTGGAGGTCGCTGGAAAACGCGTGGTGGAAGAATTACATCGAAATTACAAAATCGATCAGGTGGAACAACTCCAGAGTTGTCTCGATCTATCGCTGGCAGGTCATCGTGTCTCTGCTTCTCCTGTTTCTGGATTTTGGTCCGGTATGCCACGCCCAATATTGCCAATAGAGTGCCCTTCGTGTGGCGGGCCCATTCATTTACAAGAAGTGGAATGGGTCGATCCGAGAACAGCCGTATGCACATTCTGTGGTGGGTTGATCCGATCTGACGATCGCTGATATATTATTGAGCGTTTAGAGCAGCATGATTGTTTTATCAGTAGATAGAATCCGCACACAGTTACAACGATCTGCAGTCCCTGTCGCCAGTCCTGATAATTGGACGTCATTACGGAAAGCTGCTGTTCTGGTGCCAATCTTCAGAGATCGCGATGAGTGGCACATACTTTTCATCCGCCGATCACAATCTGTTCAGGATCATAAAGGGCAGGTAGCTTTCCCAGGTGGTACAGTAGAATCGAAGGATAAAAGCTTGGAGATGACTGCCTTGAGGGAGGCAAAGGAAGAAATTGGCTTGATTCCATCGGATGTGGAGGTTCTGGGTTTCTTGAGAGATTTTCCAACGATTACAAATTACCTGATTACCCCGGTCGTGGGCTACATCTCTTGGCCAGTCACATTATCTCTTCACCATGCAGAAGTCGAGAAAGTTTTTTCCATTCCTATATCCTGGTTGGCAGATCCATCTCATTGGGAAGAGCGTCCACGTAAATTTCCGGGTGGGCAAATGGAAACGGTTATCTATTTCCAACTGTACGAAGGAGAGCAGTTGTGGGGAGCGACTGCTCGTATGACCCTTAACCTATTAAGAACGTTAGAGATCGTTTAAAAGAAATAAATAATCCCCCCAATTTGGGAGGGATTATTTATAAAAGACAGGTTCAATCGAGCCGTATTACTCTTCAACTTCCTCTTCTTTCTTTCCGCGCTCGATCACTTCTGGTTCTTCTACTTCGCCTTCAACTGGCGCAGCAGCTTCCACTTCTTCCTCGACGGTACCACCGGTGATGACCACAACAGCCTCATCGGGATCGGTTAGGACTCTTACTTTATCTGAGACGTGGATGTCACGAACATAAATACTATCGCCAATATGAGCTAATGGCGAAATATCAACGTCCACTCGTTCTGGAAGATCTTGAGGCAGGCATTCCACTTCTACCTCATCCAGGTTGGTAATCACCACTCCATTGAAGTCTTTGACAGCCGGTGCTATTCCAGTAAGTTCGATACTTACTAGAACCCGGAGTTTTTCGGTCATGGAAACGACCTGAAAATCTACGTGTAACAATGAACCTTTGATAAAGTCACGCTGCTTTTCGCGCACCAATGCAGCATGTTGGGTGCCATCCAGATCAATTGTGACCAAGCTGGAGGATGTGAGACTGCTCAAAGTACGAGTGGCAGAGTGGGCATCCAGAGTAATAGGAGTAGCATCGAAATGATGTCCGTATAGGACAGCCGGCAACTTCCCCTGGCGGCGGAGCGCTTTTACCTGTTTACCTGAAACAGTCCGCCGTTCAGCCTGGAGAACTATTTTTTCCATAATATCCATCCTTTGAGCGCCTCTCACCTCAGAACTTGAGATTACCTTCGCTCGAATTGAGAAAGATCGGCTTTCGCCGTTGTAGAAAAACGGTTTTTCCCCGATGGGAACCCGCGAGGCATGATTGTATACGCCTTCACAGGTTGTGTCAAGGTGGAATGACCATTATTTCCGGCTATATCGTCCTCCCGATGGAAAATCCGGCTTTTACTGCTTCAAACACACGGGCTGGTTGAAATGCGTCTCCAATGTGGAATATTTCTGGTGATACAGACTCCCGAATACAGGAGTCATAAAGCATTTGGTCTGGCCTAAGGCCAACTGCTAAAACTACCAGATCGGTTTCTAAAGACTGTTCGACAATCTCCTGGCGAATGGGTTTTGCCAGTGGATTCTTGACATTTTCAGGAAGAAGAGGTTGCCAGGTGTTGTAAGGAGTCGGGACTGTCTTGGAAATATTGCGGTCGACAAAGACTCTGTTGACTTCAATTCGTTTCAGTGTAGTACAATTCAGTAATTGAACTCCCGCCAATTCAAGTGTTCGTATCAGATGGGAACGATTGGCTGTGCAGATGCCTTTCATCAGACCTGGAAGCATTTCAACCAAGATGACATCTTTATGCAGTTCCCAGGCCAGGAAGTGGGCACACTCGCAACCAACCATCCCGCCTCCAATAATAACAATCTTTTGTGCCTCATTAACTAATCTGGGATCTTGGAAGATATCCGCTGCCTGTATGACGTTCGCGCTGTTAACACCTGGTACACTTGGCAGGATAGGCTTTCCACCAACTGCTATGATGATGGAATCAAACTTGCCTTCCTTGAGAAGATTAGAATCGGCAGAGGTATTCAGGATAAGCTGTAAGTCGTGATAGTCGATTGTTCGTTCTACTAGGTTTTTCAAGTAGGACAGGTAATTTGAAATTTCATACTTTATCTTAGGCCGTGAACCCGGAACAAGCATTCCACCCACCTGAGACCGTTGTTCATATAGCACGACCTGGTGACCACGCCGCGCAGCTGTCACTCCTGCCATGATCCCAGCAGGACCAGCACCCACAATGGCAATTTTCTTTGGGTTCTGAGTCCGGATCAATTCTCGTTCGTATACATCCTCAAAGCCAGTCCTGGGATTCACCGAACATTGGGAACGCCCTCCTTCAATGAATTCGTTAATACAACCTTCTTGATCACCAATACACGGGATGATTTCGATTGTCTTCCCGCTGTGAGCCTTATTAGCCCATTCGGGATCGGCCAACAAGGGGCGAGCCAGCATGATCAGGTCACACATTCCGTCTCTCAAGGCCTTTTCGGCCAAATCCGGGTAGCCTAATTTTCCAACCCCAACAATAGGAACTGGAAGACCGACATTCGATTGGATAGCTTCTTCGGTGAAAAAGTCTTTGACTATTTTTGACACTTTCAAGAAACAACCGGAATGTACCGAGTTGGGTGGATGTGGGAGCCACCAATTATCGTAACATCCCAAATCTACATCAAATAAGTCGATGCCCTCTTTTACTAAGTCGATCATGTAGTCTAATGTCATTTCGACTGTACGTTCGTTCTTGAACCTTCGTAGATGGTTGAGAGAATCCATTCGTTTGCCATAAGTGGCATTGAGTGCAAGACTCAAATCGATGCGGTACATCAATGGATAATGGGAACCAACCCGCTTCCGGATTTCTCGAACAACCTCAAGTCCAAACGTCTTCCAATTGGCATAATGACTGAGCTTGCGATGGTTAAAGGCAGAATTAGTCATTTGTTCGAGCAAATACCCCTCATGACCATGCAGGTACACCCCATCGATCAAGAGAGCTTTAGCGTCTGCTGCAGCCTGTCCCATTGCACGGATGATTCTCCGGCATTCACAGTCGGTTAATGGCCGGCATGGCACTTGTGGTATATAGTAATTGGGGTTCCAGGATGCGGATACCGGAAGTTTGTATTTGTTAACCAGGCATTCTGGTGATCCTACTCTACCCAGCCCAACCGTGAGCTGGATAAAGAAGTGGGCACCATATGCGTGTACAGCCTCAGCAATATCTCTCCAACCAGCAAAAACAGTGCGAGAGCGATCGATGCGCGGAAAATAGCTCCGATCACCAACTTCAGTAACGGTGGGATCTATAGTTTGGCTGACTGGAACCAAACCTGAAGTCAATAATCCTACTCCGCCGCGCGCTCGTTCGGCAAAGTAGTCCACCATTCTCCTTGATGGACGCCCCATCTCTTCTGCTGCCGAGATATTACCCATTGGACCCATCACAATGCGGTTTTTTAACTTCAGTTGGTTTACCTGTACTGGTGAGAATAGGTGTGTATATGGGTATAACTTATTGCTCATGCAAGCATCTTCCAGCGCGTCTTGTTGCATTGGCCAATGATCAATCTGGTAGAGCAGATTGTCAATCATTTGTTCGTATTGAGAACGCATAGCTTTTCCTTATGTATTGGATTTAGAGGATCATCATCGATGATACCACTCATTTTGTGGACACCTGGATGGGAAGGTTGAGATAATAACGATATATGAGTGAGATACAAGTTGATTTTCGTACTTTTTTCAGGTTATAATGGTGTCAACATAACACCTGAAAAGTAAAGGTGAGGAATTATGCCCCTTTCTGGGGAACAGATTCTGAATTTTGATCAACTTTGGGATTACAACGAGCCTCAGGAGACGGAGCGACGTTTTCGTCAATTACTGCCTAAGATCATCTCAGACAAATCAAGCTATTCACAATTGCTGACGCAGATTGCGCGTGCGCAAGGCTTGCAACGGAAATTCGATGATGCACACACCACTTTAGATGAAGTGGAGAACATGTTCACGGGGGATTTGCGAGCGAAAATACGTTATTTATTGGAGCGTGGCAGGATTTACAACCTTTCTAAACAAACAGATAAGGCCCGTCCCTATTTCCTTGAAGCCTGGGAATTGGCACAATCTAATCACGAAGATTTCTATGCCGTCGATGCAGCTCATATGCTGGGGTTAACCGAAATTCCAGAGAGGCAATTGATCTGGAACTTAAAAGCGCTCGATCTGGCAGAAAATTCACCGGACCCACAATGCCGCACCTGGCTGGGCGTCCTTTTTACAAATATAGGATGGGTGTACCACCGCCAGGGTGATTTTGAAACAGCACTTCGCTATTTTCAAAAAGCGCTTACCAAAAGACTGGAAGAGAAAAAACCCGAAGAAATTCGTATGGCGAAATGGTGTGTGGGTAGAGCGTTACGTTCTCTAAAATTGCATCGCGAAGCCATCCGCATTCAGTGGAATCTGTTATCGGAGTATGAAAGAATTGGAGAGAAGAGTGGTTTTGTGTATGAAGAGCTGGCAGAAAATCTATTGGCAATGGATCGTATGATGGGAGCAAAGCACTACTTTACCCTGGCTTATGAAGAGCTTTCCAAAGACAAGGCGTTCATTGAAACTCGCCCAGAAAGGTTTGAGCGGTTAAAAAAGATGGGGAAATCAAGTATTTAATATTCTAATGTACCGTCTTTTCCCGATATTCGTTTTCTAAACACCCAATAGGACCAACCCTGATAAAAAAGCACAGCCGGAACAAAAATCAAAGCCACAATGCTCATTACTTGAAGTGTATATTGCCCTGAGGCGGTGTTAGTAATGGTCAGGTTCCAGTCAGGGTTCAGGCTGGATATCAGGACACGGGGGTATAGCATCATGAAAATAGTCGCCACAGACAGAACAATTGTTGCTGTCGTCATGATAAATGCCCATCCATCTCGCTTGTGAAAGATAAACCAACCAGCAACGAGAAGAGCGGCAACAGCTCCAATTGGGACTGGCCCTGGATTGATTCCCAATTTGGAGAGTACATCTGTCGCAAAGTAGGTAGAAATAGTAAACGCAATCAGGAAAATTGTTGTTGGGAGCCAAACTCGCTTTGCAGCCCGACGCGCACTTTGAAGCAAATTACCTGTCGTTTTAAGCGATAGAAAGACTGAACCCTGCAATATGAAGCCGGAAAGAGAGACCAACCCACCCAGCAAGGCGTAAGGATTTAACAAGTTCCAAACTCCGCCTACATAGTTTTGATTCGCATCTATGGGTACTCCATGTATGAAGTTCGCGAAGGCCACTCCCCAAAGTAGCGATGGGACCAGGCTACCAAAGAAAATGGACCAATCCCAAAAGCTTCGCCAATGGGGGTTCGAATCCTTGCTGCGAAATTCGAAAGCTACACCTCGCAAGATCAATGCAACCAGCATCAGAAAGAGGGGCAGGTAAAAACCACTGAATAATGCTGCGTACCATAAAGGAAAAGCTGCAAATGTCGCGCCCCCAGCCGTAATGATCCATACCTCATTGCCATCCCAATGCGGACCTATTGTGTTAATCATTATGCGGCGATGATGATCATCTTTAGATAAGAGTGGCAATAAAATACCAACACCAAAATCAAAGCCCTCCAAAGTAAAATATCCGGTATATAAGATAGCAATCAGGACAAACCATAGTGTATTGAAATCCATAGCAGCCTCCTATTTACTCCCTTCATCTACTTCAAACTCATCGGGTTCCATATTAGCTTCCTGCTGTGGCCCAGCTTTAGAGAATTTTGCTAATAAATAAATATCGGCAGCCATCAGAACACCATAGAGAAGAGTGAAACCGATCAAGGTAGCTAACACCATCCCTGCGGTTACACTGGGCGAACTCGCGTTGACGGTTTTCATTAGACCATATACGACCCACGGCTGGCGACCTAATTCAGTTAGCATCCAGCCCATGGTGGTGGCAATGTACGGTAAGAAGAAGATCCAAGGAAATACATTGAAAAAACGTAGTGTTGTTAAGGGTCGCCCACGTAATATTCGTACCAGACTATAGACATTCAATAGCAGCAGTAAAAAGCCTACTCCAACCATCAGGCGAAACGAGATATACGTGATCCATATGGAAGGAACATAATAACCTGGACCATATTTTTGTTCATAAAGTGTCTGAATCTCGTTGAGTCCCATAACCTTGCCACTAGGCTCATTATAGGCAAGAACACTAAGCATATAAGGAACTCGTAAATCTACCAGGTTACGACCGTTCTTTTGGTCTGGTATGGTTATAAATGAAAACCCGGCAGGATTTTCGGTATTCCAGAGTGCCTCTGCGGCTGCTAACTTCATAGGTTGGACACGAACCAACATTTGAGCCTGCGAATGTCCTACCAATATGACTAGAGCAATCGCTACCAAACCGAAGATATTAGCAATCTGGAAGGAGCGGTTGAACAATTCCTCATAATGCTTGCGCAGTAGATGGTAAGCGCTAATTGCCATAACAAAAAACGCACCTGTAGTAAAACCTGAAAAAACAGTGTGAGGAAATTGCTTCCAGACATAAGGGTTAAATACCAATTGGGCGAAGTTGCTCATTAAGGCGCGTCCATCCTGGATTACATATCCTACAGGAGCCTGCATAAATGAATTAGCCATCAGAATCCATAA
>Ga0315268_10003065_pt1 | contig 18529 bp, 17 predicted proteins | sample C1_top_MG_FD_204535 | JGI IMG/M metagenome (GOLD analysis project Ga0315268, IMG submission 204535) | Sediment microbial communities from Yellowstone Lake, YNP, Wyoming, USA - C1_top | ecosystem: Environmental > Aquatic > Freshwater > Lake > Sediment | place: USA: Wyoming | collected 2017-08-01
ACAGGGAATGATAATAGATACCTTGTCTGACATTTATCGTTGTCCTCTCTTTTCTAATACCATAAAAATGGGTTTGTATTGAGAAGCAGGCCAGCCGTAATTTCCTGTGTAACTCTCAGGATAGCAAAATGAAGGTGAAAGTACAAGAGCCGGAGGATGGTCAAATAAATAACGATTCAGATGGCTTTCATCATGCCAAACTGCGACAATGCCCTTGGCTTTGTCTGAGTCTACTCCTTGGCGAATCACTTCTGCCATCTTTAAATAGGCTTCGCTTGTTCCGCCGTTAAATCCCCCACAAAAGTATGTACACAGATGAGGTAGATAGGCAGCAGACTCAGGATTTCTTTCGGGTGAACCTTGCTGATTTTGTACATGATATCCAGAATGAACCGTGGCTGTAATACCTTCTGAGAATATGTCTTCTTCTTCTACCGGAGCAACAAACAATGCGTCAGCATCGCCATAAAAGATGTTATCGTATTTTGATAGTAAGTCTCGTTGGGATAGTACAATGTGGTAACGATAGAGTGTGGCATCCGGATAGCCTAGCGGCTCCTGTGTAAACTGATAACACACATCAAAGGGTTCTTCTCTGTCCGTGAACAAGATAACGTCATGGGGCACAAAGAATTTCTTTGCTGAGGCAATTAGATCCTCTGCAAATTTCCAGTATCGTGGTCTAGTTGCTATGATTATCAGAGCTGTACTCATAGCTTCAACCATCTTTCGGGAATAATGTCCATAGGGTCCGCCTCATCTGACCCGGCTACGAACCATGCTTTGGGCGCAATGATGATACGTTGTCCTAAAGTTTCTTTGGGCGATAGCCACGCGCCCCACCAAGAAAAGGTACTATTAGCAAGAATACCATGATCACACAGACTCATCAAATACAAATCTTCCACCTCCCGTCCTTCATTGTTGCGGTGGATAATTCCGCTACTATCACAGATTCCGCTCATTGGATTACAATCAATCACGGTTGCATCTCTGTATTTCATGTTTTGTTTACACCAAGCAGCCTCGTCTGAGAACAGATAAAAATGGACATTTGAAATTTGTCCCCGGATAAGGTCCATTGCCGTTTTGTAATAGTTTTCGCCTAACTCTCCATGGAATACTCTAGCCCGTTGTGAAAGATTATCAGAACGTCTTATATGTAGGAAAGCTGATGGCCCTTGTTTGATCTTTTCTGCCACCTGTCTCGTTTCTTCGCTAAGTGGCATTCCTCGGAAAACTTCTGAACGAATTTTGTGTTGAACACGTTTGAAGTATTGTTCACATTGCCAATATCCTTGTAGGAAAAGATCATTATCCATACCAAACTCTAGAATCTCTGGTTTGAAGCGAAGACTTCCTTCAACAAATTTTGGACTCTCACACTGATGAACTAATTGTAAATTTGTTAATCCGAGTTTATCCAGCAGATAAACACGACCCATGTCATTATCAATCGCTGACATGTCATACTGAATGTCACCCGGCGCATTAATTTCCAATGAACGTCCAAGTGCATATTGGAACAATTGATTTCCAAGGCCTCCAGATAGTCCTATAGTTAACATATGTTTCTCAAATCTTTAACTTGTGTGATTAGAATCGGGTTATTTGACTTATAGAAATTATAGCTTTGCACGATGTAGTCTGGAATTTCCTTGAAAAAGATTCCTTCATTACCTAGAGTTTGACCTACCCATCTGTCTTCGGCCCAGTCGTTGATGGCAGCATCAATTAGGATCTTCATAGAACGTTCTGACAGCCAGTATCCACCACCACTGGCATAATCAAATTTTATAGTACCAAGGGGAAGAGGAGGAATATTTAAATTGGGCATTCCCATGTCATTTTTGGGTATCCATATTCCCGCATAATCTTCATGAATAATTTTAAATCGTTCAACATTCAGGTAGGCATCATCGTCTAGTTTTAACAATCGTTTGTAACCGTGATCCAAAGCCCACTGACATAAAGTCCTAACTTTTAAAGGGAGGGACATGTAGTCGTCGGGAACATTCAGTCTTTCACCATCAAATACTTCAACAGTATATCCGTATGCCTGCGCTTTAGGAATCCAGGTATCCTGTTGCGCCTGAACTCGGTGGGCATATTTCTTACAACTTACGATAGCAATAAGAGTATCACTCACCTAATAGTCCTGCGACCGTCGCCCAGGGAACAGGAGCATATTCTCTTCCTAACGATTTTTTACAGGCATTATTAGGATGAACTGACGCCACTATCAAGGTAGGATCATTAAGATCACACCTTGATTCCTGAGGGATCTGTTTAAGAATGTTATAGTCTGCCCCTGCCAAAATACTATCAAAACGATTCCCTTCCCAATAAGATTTGCGTACCGCGATACTCGCCATCCAACCGATAGTAGAAGGAGAAGTGTATTGAAAAGCTCTCTTATCTGGTGTGTAGTAGTACAGTGTGGTGGATCCGGTTATTTGGATAGAAGGATTTTCTATAAATGGAAGAATCTGACGAGAGATTCTGTTGGCAGCGTAAACGTCATCATCATCCCAGACTATCCCTATTTCTCCATTAGAAAGTTCAAAACAACGATTCATTTTCTCCCCATGATTTCTCTTAGGAAGTTCATAGAAGTATTTAATTCGAGAATCGTCTGGAAGTAGATTTTTTATTGAATCAGTGCCATCATCAAGGATTACAAGTTCCACATACCAATCAGTAGGATATTGTTGGGATAAAAAACAAGAAATTGAACGAGGCACGAACTCTCGACGATTATAGGTTGGCATCAACGCTGATACAGTTACCATTCAATCACCCTCGTGACATACTCCCTTGCCTGGAGGCAGGGGCTTCTCAAGCCCAAACCCAAACCCCAAACCCAAACCCCAAACCTTCCCCTCCCGGGGAGGAACTCCCATTCTAAGTCGTCTGTGACCTGTGATGTGACATATCAAGTTTACCCTTGCCTGGAGGCAGGGGCTTCTCAAGCAACACGGACTGATTGCTCCATTGTTTGCGCTTGAAGGCGTAGTCCACGCCCTAAGATTACGAATGCCGCCGCATGGTCACGCCCGATGGTCAGACCACAATCACAACGATGTACTCGTTCCGACAGCGGCTTCTTTTCCAAGGCATGACAGCTGGGGCATTCTTGGCTCGTATATTTTGGGTCTACCTTTACCAGTTGCCGACCAGCGTTTTCAGCTTTGTAGGCAAGCATATTTAGGAAGGAAGACCATCCGACATCGTGAACTGCTTTGGCAAGTATTCCCGCCGACAAACCTTTGACGTTGAGGTCTTCGACGGCAATCATACCGAAGTTCTGCACAAGCTTTGTTGATAGCTTATGCTGAAAATCCTTACGTTGATTGACAACGTGTTGATGCACTTTTTGCAATAGCAGAATTGCCTTACGACGACGCTTTGACTTCTTGTTTGTACGGCGTACTACTTTGCGCTGAGCGCGACGTAATCTCGCTTGCGCCGCTTTATAGAAGTGATGGTTCTCGATTCTAGTGCCGTCTGACAGTGTGGCGAATGCCTCCAGACCCAAGTCAACACCAATGTTGTTGCTATTGGCTGGCAGTTTCGTTGGCTCGTACTCAACCGAGAAGCATGCGTACCAGCCTCCAGCCTCACGGCGAATGGTGAGTGTTTTTACTTCGCCAACGATTGAGCGGTGCTGCTTAATTTTAATGTTGCCGATTTTCGAGAGTTGCAGTTTGTCGCCAAGTTCGAATCCGCTTTGCGGGTATGTGAAACTATCGTAACGGTTGCGTCCCTTGAAACGAGGGAACCCAGCTTTCTGCCCACGCTTCACGCGGCCAAAGAACGCTTTGTAGGTCTTGTCCAAACGGCGCAACACGTCTTGCAGCACTTGACTGAAGACACTAGCAACGTCTGGGCGAAGACCTTTGATGTCTGGTAGTTGACTCATTTGGTCATAGCATCTGACAGGCGTGCGGATCTTCCACGCGCCAATACGTTCTTCCAGCGCGGCATTGTACAGCTCTCGACACACGTCTAGCGTTGCCGTTAGCTTGTCTCGCTGTTCACGGTTGGGGTATAGCCTGAACTTGAAAGTTTTCCTTGCCATCTCTATACCAAATACTCTTAAAATGAAAAAGCCTCCTATTGTAGGAGGCCTCTTCAAGAAATATTTATCCGGTTTTAGTTGGACATCACAACTGTTGCCATTGGGAGGTTCTCGAAGCAGGTAAGCGTCAAGGATCTGACATAGCTTGTGACATTTGCTGGAGATCCAATAGCGTTATTGGCTACAAGGTTCATCCAGTAGATGAGTGCCACACCGCCATCAGCAGAAATTTCATAGGTGTTGGAGTTGGTAGTCGAACTAAGTATGGTTGCGTGAGTGCTCGGAGACGCGTTTGCCAGGACAACGAACTGAAAAATGTTGTTGTTGATAGAGATGGTTGGACACCCAACAACGTACTGGTGGGCCTCAGCGGGGGATCCCGAAGTGTTAGCATTTTCGGCTATGTATTCGTTAACCAGTGCCGCACCGCCTGATGCAGAGATGTTAAAAAGTTTTCCAATGAATCCGTTTGCCATGTATTTTCTCCTGGCGGTAATTTCCGCTCATTATGAAGTCTAGTATTAAGTGATTATGGACGCAAACACCCTATGTCAAAAATTATATTCTTCTAAGTTTAACTTTTCCAATGAGTTAGAGCTACAACTTGGGATAGAACAACTTTTAATTTCTCTCCCCGTTCATTATCAAAAAGAAGTAATCTTCTCTCCAGAGGATAGAATAGACTTTTTAGTCGTTCTTGATACTGAAGTAAAAGTGGGGATAGAAGTCAAGGTAGACGGTTCATTAATTTCGGTGACTAGACAACTGTGGAGATATTCTCAGTCATCATTGGCCGATGTTCTGGTTTTAGTAACAACTCGAACCAAACATAGACATCAGCCTGTGGAAATAAATGGGAAAACCATATTTGTCGTGGTCTTATGCTCCTTATGAAAATCATAGATCTATCAGGACAACAATAAAGGCTACACAAAAGAAAACTGCACTGTTTGCTGTAAAACTTGCAACTATGCCAAAGAGAATCGTTATACCTTTGAAGAATGGGTTGCAATGACAAAAGCACTTCGAAAAGTAAGATCCAAGTTTTGAGCAGTATAAAGGAAGTCAGGAATTCAGGACCTTTGCAAATCATGTCGAAAACCTACGGAACACTAGAATACGACAAGAAGAAACGGGTCTTCCTGATTGAGTGTGCTCCTCATGTTGCTATTAGGGTCAAGCGCGTATTCGCTAAGATAAACACTTACGAGTATGGTAAGCTGAAGTTATCTGCTACTCCTGAGAACGCCAGGGATCTTGAATGGTTCCTGGAACGCTATCCCATGGAAGTAAAGCACCCAGAAATTCTTAAGGAACTCGCCACCCAACAAAAAGAACGCGCCATCCTAGTTGAACAACTTTTGAATGGATATTCTGCTCGCCAATTCCCCTTGAAACTTCCAGCCCGAGACTATCAATCCTTGGCTGCTAATATGTGGTTAGTAGCAGGAGGACTCCTTCTAGCGGACGATGTGGGTCTCGGGAAGGCTCAGACCCTTTCCGCTAAGATCCTCACTCCTACGGGATGGACTACCATGGGAGAAATTAAAGTGGGTGACGCCGTAGTCGATCCCGACGGCGGCATAGGGTATGTAGAGGGGGTGTATCCTCAAGGAGAGAAGGAAATCTTCCTCATGACAACTTCTGATGGGGTGGAAGTTGAGTGTTGTGACGAGCACTTGTGGTGGGTCCAAACTCACAATGACCGAATGCGTAATAGTTCGCGTGTTGTACCTTTGAAGGATTTTCGTAATGATTTGTTTGGAAAGGAACACGATAGTTGCTGGCACGCCAAATGGTTTATTCCAGTAGTTCAACCTCTTGTTATGCAAAGAATTGAGTCTTCCTTTCCTCCCTACCTTTTGGGATGTCTTTTAGGAGACGGTTCCCTTAGGAACAGCATACAAACGTTGACCTGTTCGGAGTCTCAGATTATAGAAAAGATAAAGAAATCACTTCCTTTGGATTTGCGGGTTAAGAATGCTAGCAACCCCATAGAATGGTCTTTTCCTAGAAAAATCTATAGCAACAAGCCGCACCCCTTTACAGTCCAACTGCGCAAATGGGGTCTTTGGACAAAATACTCCTACGAAAAGTGGATCCCTCTCGATTGTTTCTTTTGGTCAGTGGAACATCGTATTGAACTTCTTCGTGGCTTAATGGACACCGATGGAGAATGTGGCAAATCCTATGGTGCGTATTTCTCTTCTACCTCTAAGCAACTCGCTGACGGATTGGCGGACTTAGTTCGTTCCTTGGGGGGACTAGCTAAAGTTAAGTATGTAGGGAAGGGAAACTATCGAAAGGAAGATGGTACTGTAAAGGTGTGTAGGGATTCTTGGAATGTCTCTGTTCAAACTTTATTTGTGCCTTTTCATTTGAAAAGAAAAACTGAACGTTGGCACAAGCCTAATATGGCTAGAGCGATAAAGAAAGTGGAGTCAATTGGTTACAAAATCGCCAAATGTATCAAAGTTTCTACTAAGCGTCATTTATACATTACGGATGGATATCTTCCAACTCACAACACTTGCACAGCCATCGCAGGACTCACGGACTCTAGGCTCCTCCCTTCCTTAATCGTATGTCCCACCCACTTACCCCCTCAATGGGAGAATGAGGTTCATAAGTTCACCGATCTTACGGTCCATCGTCTTCGTCAAGCCACTCCTTATGACATCACCAAATATACCAACGGTATATTCCCCGACGTGATAATTTCCAACTATCATAAATTGTCAGGATGGGCTGAGACAATTGCTCCCTGCGTCAAGAGCATCATTTTCGATGAAGTTCAAGACTTACGTCATACAGGTTCTAACAAATATATGGCAGCTAAACACATAGCGGATTCATGTGAGTGGCGTCTGGGCCTCAGTGTGGGACCAGATTCTTTGTTGCTATTACGGGGTGGCCCCTTTGGGGGTGGGTGGCAGGGGACTATAGAACAGGCTTATCAGATGGTTTTAACTTCATCCAGGGTGATCTTGGAAGGTGGGTATAGTCTCCTACCTGTGAAACACTCGAATATAGAAAGTCGCGGTTGGGAACAAGATGGCTTTTGTTGGAAAACAGTTAAGACATTTATACGGCATAAGTGTGACAAGCCAGTCCGAGAAATAGAAGTAAGAGGTTCTCGTCTTCTCCTCACCGATGATCACTCCTTGTTCAAAATTACTAAGGGGAAGATAGCATGTGTATCCAGTGAGCAGTTGAAACTTCATGACTGTTTGCCTTTGGATAATGGAAAGAATTGGGAAATCGGGGCAAATAAAGAAGTCGTGTTAGATATTGCTTCTATCATAGATCCTCATAAAAAGGTTCAAGTCTTGGTGGACATTTCTGGTTTAACTCGTAAGGAGGTAGGTGTAAATCCTCAAAACTGGTATAATTTTAAGAAAGAAAGGAAATTTGGACCAAGAATACCGCTTAGATATTTTCTAACCCATCGTCGTAAATTACCAGCACCGCAAGGTTTATATTTTAGCCAAACTAGAGGCAAGGCTAGAGTGATTGGGAATCTGACTTTGCGGCTTAGTAATTGGGCCTATGTTTTGGGATTCTTTTTAGGGGCTGGTTGGCTTAATAGGGATAGCCGAGGTGTTATTACGAGTGTCAGCTTTTCTGTGGATGCACCTCATTACAAAAAATTGTGCACTGCCTTGGGAGCCATTAAAGAAACACCCCTGCGTATCCGAGAACGCTTCAGCACAGTTGCAATGGTTGAGATTGAGTGCGATAACAAATTCTTCGCAGAAATTTTGGCTTACGTTTTCAAGGGGGCAAAGAAATGTTGGGAAAAAGAACTTCCTACAGAATGGACAACTACTTGGTCCAGGAAAGCTCGTGAACAGCTATTGGAAGGACTTAGAGATTCAGACGGTGTAGCAGCTGGTTCTAATCCAACTACTAGTAGTGCCTATACAACCACTTCTCTGGATTTAGCAAAATCAATTCTTCTCTTGCTGAGGAGTCTAGGTATATCGGGGAGTTACAGTGAACACTCTCCGAGTCTTGGGGGGTGGGTTAAGGAAAAGGACGGTTCGTTACGTCAGATACAAGGTAAAAGAATTTCCTACATAATTGGGTGGAGTGTTGGAACGGGTCATTGGGGTTCGGCTTTGCCCTATAAATCCCCCGAATTGTGGAATCAAGCCCCAATACATAGGATTAAGGATGTCGTTCCGCCATCACATGTATACGATTTAGAAATGGAAGGTCATCCTTCTTTTTGCCTTGAAGAAATTGGTATGCTAGGAAAAAATTCCGCGACTCCAATTTACAACTATGGAGGAGAGATGTTTAACGTTCTAGATGTTCTCTATCCAGGTTGCCTAGGAACTTGGGATGAATTTAGCCGCGAGTGGGTTGCTTATGCTTTTGGGGATAAACCCAAGATAAAGGATCCTAAAGCGTTTGGTGTTTATACTCGTGAAGCTGGACTCATGCTACGTCGGACCCGTATAGAGGTACACCGCGAATTGCCTGAGGTTACGGTCGTCCCACACAGCATTGATTGTGACACGGCCATCCTTGACAAGATGAAGGGCAAGGCTATTGAGCTTGCCAAACTGATCCTTGCGCAGAAGCAAGATTTTCGTGGGCAAAAGATGCAAGCTGCTGGAGAATTTGATTTGCGTATGCGTCAAGCTACAGGTATTGCCAAGGCTCCCTATGTTTGCGAATTTGTAAAATTCTTGATACAAGAGAGTAACGAACCTATTGTATTGTTCGGATGGCACAGGGAAGTTTACGAGATCTATCTAGAAAAATTGAAAGAGTTTAATCCTGTGATGTATACAGGGAGTGAGACAGCTGTACAAAAGGAAGAGTCTAAGCAGAAATTTATCAAAGGTCAGAGTAAGGTTATGATAATCAGCCTCCGCTCTGGGGCGGGGCTGGATGGTTTACAGGATATTTGTCACATCGCGGTATTCGGAGAGTTAGACTGGTCAAATTCTGTTCATACTCAGTGTGTGGGTCGTATTCATAGAGATGGTCAGGATGAACCTGTCATCGCCTATTATTTGCTGAGTACTGATGGCTGTGATCCTATTATGTGCGATGTCTTAGGGATCAAACGGCAGCAATCTGAAGGCATATTAAATCCGTTAGGTGAGTTCGTAGGAGAAAACATAATACGGGAGCAGTATATAAGGGACCTAGCCGCCGATTTTTTGACGAAACAGGGAGTTGACGTTGAGAAGATTGAAAAACCCAAAGAAATCTCTGAAACACAAGTTTCCTCAGATAGCCCAGGAATGGCATGATGAGAAGAACACTCCAATTACGCCCGAAACTATTTTTGCAAGTTCTAATTTTCGAGCTTGGTGGATCTGCGGGCGCGGTCACGAGTGGCATGTTTCTGTAAACAATAGAACTTCTTTGAATACAGGGTGCCCTCTGTGCTGTAATAGAAAGGCCGATAACACTAATAGTTTGGCAACGTTGGCTTCGCATCTTTTGAAAGAGTGGGATTATGAGAAAAACGGCAATTCGATACGACCAGAGGCAATAAACGCTAGAAGCAGTAAGAATGTTTGGTGGATTTGTCCTCGAGGTCATTCTTGGCAAACCTCTCCTAGGGAACGTTACGTCAGAGGTTCCAACTGCGGACGATGTTCTTATCAGACTTCTTTGCCGGAAATACGCCTGTTTTCTGAAATCCATCATCACTTTCCCGAGGCTTTGTGGAGAACTAAGGTGTCGGGAGAGGAGTGCGATATTTTTATTCCTTCAAAATCATTGGCGATAGAGTATGATGGAAGATTTTGGCATAAAAATTCACTGCTCAGAGACCTAGAAAAGCAGCGCGTTTTGAAAATGGCGGGGGTTGACTTATTACGTGTGAGGGAAAAACCTCTACCACTCCTCGCCGCTCGTGATATTTCGGTAGGAAAAGACGAAAGTCCAGAGATATTATGCGGAATTGTCCTGAGGGTACTAGGTAAGATCAGTGATAACTACCAGTTAGTCAACAATCAAGAGTTTTTGACTTTGCGTTCTGGGTTACGGTTTCGGAGCAGGACGCACCCCTCTCTTTCAGAATACCCGGAATTATCAGCAGAGTGGTCCAAGCGGAATGAACCTTTGGATCCCAATAGCTTTTCAACAGGGTGCAGCCAGCAAGTTTGGTGGCACTGCAAAAAGTGTGGGTTTGAATGGCAGGCCCGTATTTGTAATAGGGTGGAGGGTTCTAACTGCCCGAAATGCCGAATTGGAAGTAATGCCTTAATGGTTAAATTCCCAAAATTGGCCGTTTTGTGGGACCATGAAAATAACGTTGCGCTAACACTTGAAATGATGACTGCTTTTAGCAATAAAAAGGTTTGGTGGGTGTGTTCTAAGGGGCACCGCTGGTTGTCTCAGGTGGGTAATATGGCACGTTATGGGTCCGATCCTCGTTGCAGATTTTGTGACCCGTTTCGGAGCAGAATAGACTCACCATTAAGCCGGAAAGCAAAAACCGCAGTATTGAATGATGGAGGAGTAACAACATGAGCACTTTTACAAACATCCCAGTAGGGGGTTTTTTCACGATTAGTGGTGAGAGATTTAAGAAGACAGGACCGATGACTTACATGTCTCTTGAAAATCCCATCCTCGGTGAGTACACCATTCAACCAATTACTGAAAAGAATATTAAGTATACTGCTCCGGTGGTTCCCTCTCCCACCCCGGTTGTGACTACGAAAGCAAAGAAAACTAAGAAGCCCACTAAGCGAATGGCCGTAAAGTCTGGTCGTCGCGGTAAGTAAAATGAAGGGCACATTAGTACAGATTGAAAAGTATGGGCGCATGGTTTGGGCAAATGAGCAAATGGAACAGGTGCGTAAAGAGGAATGTCTTTGTCTTAATTGTAAAAGATTAACTGACTGTGAAATAGCTTCAGAAGGATACGTGCTCTGTAAACTGACAGACATTACGTTTATGGTTACACGCTGTCCTAAATTCATTAAGGACTAACATGGGCAAGGGATTCCTAAAAGAACGCAACAAAGTAAGGTCTGATCAGTTCAATGCTATGGTGAGAGAAGCTAATCGCCTTGAAGCAGAAAACCGTGAACTCAAGACGAACCCCGATGGGGTTGTAGGGAAATTCCTAAACAAGCTCAATACCCTAGCAATGCAAAATAATAAGTTGAGCGCCTTGTCTGCTTCTCTTATTCAAACAGCCGGAGGATCGGTAAAGGTTCCCCGTTCTTTGATTGAAGGTTTTGGGGGTCATAGAGTTGTCATAAAAGTGGAAGGTAACGCTGAAAAGGAAGAAGACACTACAGAGTATCTTTTCACATATGAAGCTGAAAAAGTTGAAGCATCAGAAACTCCTGTAGTTGTATCTGATTCTACACCGATTGACGCTCCCTTAACGGTGACTTCTCTGGATGGACAGGAGGAAGACTAATGGCTTTCGAGATAACTAAAACGACGGTTCATAGACTGATTGTCTCGGTTAGTTGTGGTTGTAAGATAGGGCGCGAATTTGAAGATAAACAATATCTTAAACCTTTAAATGATTTAAATTTTACAGGATGCGAAAAACATACAAAAGAAGAAAGTCTTTCTACCATTGAGTTCATCTTAACAGAATATCTTGAGACTGAAGTCAAAAGGTACCAGATCATTCCTGAAAATAGAGGAACTACGTCAGTGGACTCCCATGGTAATGTAGTGAATATTATTTCCACAAATAAAGCTCATCCCCGTACTAAATTAAGCAACGCGGCTTTGCTTCCTCGTGCTCCCAGCGCTGTAGATACAGAAGAATCTATGGATGACTTATTTTCTGATTCTGATGTTGAACCCTAGAACTTCGCTAATAAAAATTTCCTACCTTAGAAGTTCCTTTAGTGAATCTACATTAAGGGACCATAGATGAAAAATTGCCAAGTGCGAATTCTCTTTATCTTAAAATACAGAGAAGTTTTGGATGAGCAAACAGGTATTGAAGTTTCTATAAAAGGGTTATCTTCTGGACTAGCAAATTCAGCCAGATTTGTACACACTATGCTCTTGGAAGAGCACATAACTTCGGAGATTGTTCAAGTTATAGATAACAATGATATTGATAGAGAAGTATCCCGATACAAACCAACTCATGTAGTGATAGAAGCCTTTTGGGTTGTTCCTGAAAAGTTCACCATATTACAGAAACTTCATCCCAATGTAACTTGGATTGTTCGTTCTCATAGCGAAGTTCCTTTCTTAGCACAGGAAGGAGTTGCTATAGATTGGATACTAAACTGTGTTCGACACGATAGAGTTTGCGTAGCTTCTAACAGTAAAAATAGCGTTCAAGATTTGCGTACTATTGTAGCAGCTGCGAATCCTCATTGGTCTAGAGAAAAGGTGGAAGAAAAGGTTCCTTATCTTCCTAATTTTTATCCCCATAAGTTAAGAAAGAATCGTAAAAAGGAAACTGAAATTCTAGACGTTGCTTGTTTTGGAGCGATCAGACCTTTGAAGAATCAACTCATTCAAGCAGTTGCTGCCATAGAGTATTCGGAAATGATAGGTAAAAAGTTACGTTTTCACATAAATTTAGGAAGAACTGAATTGGGAGGGGAGAATTGTCTTAAAAACCTAAGAGCACTATTTTCTCACACTCCTAACGCTGAATTGATAGAAGAACCCTGGATGAATCATGAGGAATTTTTAACTCTTTTGGGTAAGATGGATATTGGAATGCAGGTAACTTTCACTGAGACCTTCAATATTGTGAGTGCTGACATGGTGGTGTGTAGTTTACCTATGGTTGTATCAGAAGAAGTGGAGTGGGCGCACCGTTGGTGTAAAGCAAGTTGTACTGATACTGGGGATATTGTAGAGAAACTTATAAAAATTACTGACTGGCGCTTTCGCAATGTAGTTAGTTTTTTAAATATAAAGGGGTTAAGAAGTTTTTCAGAAGAATCCCGTCGTCTTTGGAAAGAATATTTTTGTCAACAGTATTAAATTCTTATGATGATCGCATACTCATTAAAAAGTTTCTTTCGGCACCTGTATTATAGTATTCGCACTAATGAAGAGTGGTTTGAAGTTAAGTATAATGGTTGGCAAGTCTATCATGAATCCACCCAGCCGATCCGCGCCGTTTATTATGTCTTCTGGCGCATTTGGAAGTACCGTAGTATTCTTTGGAATGATTTTGACTGGGATCATAATTTTCTTCTAGCTATTCTTGAATTAAAATTCACTAACATGATGAAGTACCACAGAGATCATGGAATTACCGATAGCAGCCCAGAATTAGTTCACGAACTCAGTGAATGTGCAGAAATCTGTCACCGTTTGCGTGAAAATGATTACGGTAAGGATCTTGATGAACTCCATGAAGAAAAGTGGGGGAAGACATATTCTTGGTTTGAACCAGCGGAAGAATACGGAGTTGACAAACTAGGTAAGCCGAAGATGTTTGCCTGGCACGCAGAACGTCCAAATGCCTTGACCGATGAGGACAAAGAACAAGAAAGACAAGAACACCGTAATATTTGGGAAATAGAAGAACAAAGAAAGAAAGCTGATCTTGAACGCCTAGCAGAACTTATAAGAACTCGAACCGAGTATTGGTGGGATTAGCTAGTTCTTCAGGCCCGCCATTTTCCTGCGTAAACAGTAACAATAGTTCTTTTCCCATTAGGATATGAGATTATGTGAGAATGAGTCCAACTACTCGGACCATGATTGTAACCCATACGGAGATTGGTAGAAGTACCTGCTACATATAACCCCCCGGTTATTGTAGCACTATGGGTGTGAGCGGTGTTGGCTTTGCATCCCATCTTAGAAAGATTACTAGGTGTTCCTCTTGCTCCATCGGGACCCAAGTGTCCGTGCATACCGCATTCTACTTTCTTGTTACATATAGTGAAACTATCATCTCCCAACAAGAACTTTACTCCCTTAGTAGCATTGAAACGTTCCATAGCCCACCGGGTTAGATTGAAATTTTCATTACGCCCTTCCAGTTGCTTATACACTTCGAATTGAGCCTCTAAGAATAGTAGAGCATTGCGGGGATCCGTGCGATAGTCGTGCTCACGCAACCAACGCATAAACCAGTTATCGTGGTTTGAATCCACCACGACCGTTTCAACACCTGTACGACAATATTCTTTTAAACATTCTGCGGTATCTTTAAGCTCCTGGGTGACTGCATCATACCCACGTAAGTAGGCTTTAAATTTCTCGTGAGGATTTTTTGCGTTGTGATGATTTACCGAAACTCCTTCAAGGAGGTCATGAATAAACTGATAGCTAGGACGGAGACTATCCAGCATCCCTCCTTCACCAATAGACAGATTCTTTACAGTTGGATCTACAATGGTGGCGTGGATATCTCCCCAGGTGATCGCTTCAACACGGTTACCTGTGGTTACTTGTTCGTTTTCTACTACAACATCTAGATCTTGAATACGTCCGGTATTTTCGTCTGCTTCTAATTGACGTACCCACCAATGACCGTTACTATCTACTTCTACTAGGACTCCTCCATAAGAATGACGATGCTCAGCTTTTAATCCTGCCTTCTTTTGTATGTAGTTACGCTTGGTGACGGTGCCTGTCGTGTACATTAGCTTTGTACCCCGACCTTGCATAGTAGCAACAGAGTCCATTTCCATCTTAGCATGGGGGAAGATACAAGACTTAGCTCCCGAATAAGTCGCCATACCCGAAAGAGGATTATTCTCCGTAGGGATAATGTTCATTTCTCCACACCAAACAAGTCCTTCTCCTAATTCTTTCCTACCATCGTAAATGTATTTTTCAATAGCATCGTCATACCAGGCTTCTTTTTGTTTAACTTCTTCCGTTCCACGCTTCACAGCTAGAGGACCGTAAGCATTTTTATTATAAGAGTAGGTTCCCACCAAAATTTCTGCTTCATAGTATCCAGCAAGAGCTAGAAGATTGTTTAAAACAGCATCGTGAACGAATGTGTTGTTTTGAGCGGAGGTAAGAATGTATCTTTTAACCGTGCCTAGAGCAGGTAACTTTAATGATTTGTGTACGATACCCCGGATAGTTCCGCCAGCAACTTTACGTGTGATCTTTCCTACGTGCTTTTTGATATTCCGATATACCGTGGAACGAGACATTCCTAGTTTACGGGCAACTTCGGCAGCGTTCCCGCCCAGTTTGTTATACAATTCTACTATTTGTTCTCTTTTGGCAAGGACTTCAGGTGGGACGGTGGGTTTCTGGTGCTTTTTGGCTTTACTCAAATGCGCATCCTCCTACTTCACTTTGGGTCCGGAAATTAGTTATTCTTCACTATTATCCGGCTTTATTCTTATTACTATCTGATCCACTTTAGAGACCTTTCATATGCCAGAAGAGAACAAGACTCGTAAGCGCATAAACTTTCAAGGAATTCCTATTGCCATAGAGTGGGAAAAGGGTTCCGAACGCAAGGGGGTAAACCCTGATGGTTCTGAATGGTCTAATCCTATGTATGCGGATTACGGGTATATTATACCTTCTAAGAACTCTGTTCCTGTCATAGAAGAATTCTTCAAACACTATGAACGTGAAGTGGACTACTACAAAGAAGCTGCCGACATTGCTAGAGAAAAATTAGAAAATGCTTTACAGGCCGAAGGCATCCGAGCACAAGTAACCTGCCGGGCTAAGTCTCCTAAGCGTTTGCGTAAAAAATTATATCGTCGCTATCCAGAGAAACACTATAAGACGTTTCGTGACATATATAAGGACATAGTGGACTTAGCGGGAGTTCGCGTCGCTCTATATCTTCCCGCTGACCGTGATGTTGTAGGACATATTATAGGAACACTATTTGAAGAAACTCGCCCCGTTAAGCATTTCCCCACAGATAAAGGAACAGAAGATAGTGTGGGGTATATTGCTAATCATTATCTGGTGAGATTATCACCCGATACACTAAAGGGATCTGATCGTCGTTATGCCGAGACTAAAATAGAGATACAAGTGGCTTCTGTCCTCATGCACGCTTATGCTGAAATCTCACACGACCTCGTTTATAAGCCCGAAAAAGGAGAATTGTCTACTGAAGAAAAACTACTTCTTGAACAATTGAATCAAATTGTTTTGGCTGGAGAAGTAGCTCTTACACGATTACAGAGTAAGATTGAAGGTAGGACCGATAAGGATCTCCGTTTTGAACTAGTTGGAAGTTGTATAAAGAAAGCATCTGGGGTTTTAGCGGCTAACGGTTGGTCCAAAGACGGAGAGAACATGGATGTTTACGTGGGAGATAATTATGAATCTCCTTATGTCTATGCCATTGAACAGTTGAGAGATGGGCAATTTGATGAATACAAGTTTCTTTTGGGATTTGATTCTCTGGAGCAAGCTCGTGAAATCTACTTGAAACACTTTCCGACTCAACCTAATTGGTGGGAAGAAAATGTAGAGGGGATTTATGAAGTTCCCCTGGAAGAGTTCCGTACTGCCGTGGATAATCATGCCTAATAAATGGAATCATGCTTCTACTCAGATTAACTTACCTCCTGATGTAGCTGAACAGGTACTTACTGCTGGGAAAAATGTTCCTGAAGAAATACTATCTCTCAATGGACGGGATGATAATCCTCATATAAGTTTAAAATACGGGGTGGAGGAGAATGAAGAACTTCTTCGTGAAGCTGTTAAGGGTATTTTTCCTTTCACAGTTACACTGGGAAAGACTAAGACTTTCTTAGCTCGTGATCCTTACGCTGGAACTCCCCTAGTTGTAGAAGCAGCTGCTCCTGAACTTGCTAAACTTAACAAGTTGATTGATAAAGCAATAGGGAATAAGCCTGAAGATTTTTCCTTTGAACCTCATGTCACTCTTGCCTATATAGAAGAGAAACATTCTGCGGAATATGTAGGAAAAGATTGGCTAGCCGGGGTTACGTTTACGGTAGATTCTATTGTTCTTTCTAAGATGAACGGAGAACAAGTTAGCATTCCTTTAGAGACAAAACCGGAAGAAGAATTCCGTCGCCACGTACCTACTCACTTCAGTTCTCGTTTACTTACAGCTAAACTGCCTGATGTGGATATGAAGCGTTTCAAACGGATTATTGAACCTCTCAGACCGCGTTTAATAGGAAAAGATGATGATGAAATTGCCGAAATCCTTAATGAAACACATGAAGATACCGGAGTGTCATACCATCTAAGTACCCAAGAATCTGGTCACAGCGAATGGGCGCAGAATTATCTTAGCGGCGCGTTTTACGTTGTGGGTCAAGGTGATATTGTTGTCATGTTAGAATATGGTATAGGAAATTTATTCGAGAATATCACTGAAGAAAAGTGGGGTTATTTTGTAAGTGTGTTGTCTTCTTTAGTTGTGCACGAAGTCACTCATGACTCTCAATTCGCAGCTATTTTTCACAAATACAAGGGACAGTCCGAACCTATGGAACGCGCTCTTAAAACTATGGAAAGCGGACCCGAACAAGGTAGGGCTGTTTACTTTTCTAATCTTCATGAGCTAGCTGCCTTTGCCCGCCAAGCAGTAGAAGAATTACGCGAGACACACTACACGGATGAGGATATTTCCAACTTATTGAGGGACTCTAAGGTCCAGAAAGACGCTATAGGTGATTCTCATGTATTCTACCTTTATTGGGATTTTTTTGGACCAGGAGATCCCATCTATAAGAAGTTCCTTTATCAGATGGCAAAGGTCATAGGAACCACCCATGTAGCTTCGGATGAAAGCGCATATCAAGCTGCTGCGGATAAGTTCCATATTGATTATAAAGGAGTTGCCAAAGATTATACGACTCCTAGCAATGCTCTAATTATGTACAACGATCCGGTGAGCGGGACTTCCATTGGGGTGTTCGTAGCAGAATTCAGTGAAGATAAAGTTAAAGAGCATTTGAACGCTGCTCGTCAACGATTTAATTTACCCAAAGTTTCTGGTGATACTATCTCCACTTCACAATTGGAATGTGGTTGGTGTAAAAAGGTTATCCGCGAAGGTACCCAACCAGCCAGTCATACTATTTGTCCCGAGTGTCATAAGAAATATTTCCCAGAGACTCTAAAGAAGACTTCCACAAAAATGTATAGTGGAGGTCGCCCTGGTAGCGGACCGGGTAAAATTGTGACATATTTTACACCAAATAAACAGATGGCTGAGAGCTATGTTTCTCTGTATAATGATCGTTTTGGTGGAGGTGGAGAATTGAGGGAGGCGGATGTCAATCTTATTAAACCTGCCCCCTATGAAGTTATTGAAGCTGAAGCTAAGAAATTGGGAATTGATAACACCCATTACACACCCGCTAGCATTTTTGATAGGAATCTCCACGGCGAGAAAATGGTAGGTACATTAGTAAAGAATCTAAAGGATCAGGGATATGATGGTACTATTCTTGATGACATTGGTTATGGCGTAGAGATTCAGGATAAAGCCTTCATTAAGTTTTCCTATAACAAACTCTCTCCTAACCAACCGGGGAAGAA
>Ga0315268_10003067_pt1 | contig 18523 bp, 17 predicted proteins | sample C1_top_MG_FD_204535 | JGI IMG/M metagenome (GOLD analysis project Ga0315268, IMG submission 204535) | Sediment microbial communities from Yellowstone Lake, YNP, Wyoming, USA - C1_top | ecosystem: Environmental > Aquatic > Freshwater > Lake > Sediment | place: USA: Wyoming | collected 2017-08-01
ACCAGCATCGGCGGCTTCCAGCGCGCGGCTGTCGTCATGGCTGCTGCGTCCGGTATCCGCCGATAGCGGCAATTCCGCGGCGCTGCATTATGGCCCCGCCAATTGGGTTATGGTCATGACGGAGCTGTCGCCATCGGCCTGCAGGATTTCTATGCTGCGCAACTCGCCTTTCTCGCCGCTGATGCTGATGCGCTGCACCACCGTTTTTATTTGCTCGTTTGCCGGTAACAATTGCAGCGTCCAGTGCGCCATCGCGCCTTGCAGCCTGAGTATGTAATTATGCTGCAGCGCCGCAACATCGCCTGCCAGCGTGCCGCGTATGCTGTCGATAAAGGCCGCCAGTGCCGGGTAGTCCTGCAATTGCAGGCGGTAGTTTTTGTTGCCGCGCGTGATGAGGATGGTGCCGTGATCCAGTACCATGGTTTCGGCTTTGGGTTTAAGCGTGCGCTTTTCCAGATGGTCGGGCGCAGTGTAAAACAGTTCGCCGGATGAGGTGACCGGCCTGTCGAGCATCGCGATGGACTTCGTTTCGACAAAGCTGGAGTGCGCGCTCTGGTTCTGCGCCAGCAGCTGCATCAGTTGCGCAATGTCCCAGTCGTCGGCGTAACTGCCTGACGGCAGCCACAACAGGCTGAGCGCAAGCAGCATTACATGCAACGAAAGAAATCTGCTGTTGAAATTTGTCATGGTCGGTCGGGGGCAGCGTCGGTCGACGAATGCCAGAAATCAAAAAAATTGAACCAGTTATAGGGTGCAGCGCGGCAATAATGTTCCAGCAGTTCTGCGTAGCGGGTGATCGCGGCTTCGATTGCGGCCTTGCGCTGGCCCGGCGCGAGACTGGAAAAGTCTGCCAGCATATCGAAATGGATGCGATAGCGATTAGCGCCCAGATAGAGCCCGGTCATGAAAAATACCGGGCGGCGCAAGAGTGCGGCCATGCGAAAAGGGCCTGTGGGCAGGCTGGCCGCAGCACCCAGAAAGCTGACGGGAAATAGCGCATCGTCCCCGGGCGTACGGTCGGCCAGCATGCCTACCAGATACCCCTGATCCAGACGTTCTTGCACCATGAGCATGGAGTCGATGTTTCCCAGCCCGATTATGTCTTGCTGTGTTTCCGGATTGATCGCGGCGAGCATGGCATTAATTTTTTGCGCATTAGCTTCGTGCATCACCATCGCAACGCGTAATTCAGGCTGAAGTTTGCTGATCGCGCGCATCACTTCGAAACTTCCGAGATGTGCGCCCAGCAGAAACAAACCGCGCCCGTCGGCAAGCAGGGCATGCAACTGATCGGCGCCGTGGATTTCAAACTCAAACAAATCAAAACGCCGGTTAATTAAATATATGCGGTCGTGGATGGTGCTGGCAAAGCTGTAGAAGTGACGGTACAGATCGAGCCAGCTGGCGGCTCGTCCGAGTGCGCGATTGAGATAATTACGCGATGCGCGGCGACTGCGCGGCGAAAACAGTAAAAAATAGGCAGCGATGAAGTGCAGAATAATCCGCCCTGTCCGTCGCCCCAGACGCAGCGAAATCCACGTCATGATGCGCAGCATCAGCATGTTGCTGCGTTCCGGAGTGTGCGCCCAATGGTTGGCTGCAGGATTCATATGTTTGCGTTTATCAGCACGCTGCCGCTGGCGATTTTATGCGCGGCAGTGCTGATGTCGAAACGGATCGCGCCATTATCCTGCCGGCTGTGCGCGATGGTCAGCGCATCACCCGCTTGTGCCGGACTGAGAAATTTGACCGAGTTTATCGTGCAGTTTTGCATCACGACGCCAGTGCCATCACATATAGCCTGCAGCGCCCAATCCAGCAACACCACGCCGGGAAGGATGGGGCTGCCGGGAAAATGTCCGGCAAACGCGGGATGATCAACAGGAACAGTGCAGTAGGTTAATGTGCTCATGCGGCACTCTTGGCATAGTGGGTGTGCAACAGGGCTTGCAATGCCGCACGCGGCAGTTTGCCGGTGCGGTTGCGCGGCAACTTATCCAGAAATATCAGCGGCCGCGGCAAGAATGCCGCATCCATGCGTTCGCGCAGTGCTGCCAGCAGATGTTGCGCATCCAGCGCCGGTGCGACAACGAAAGCAGCCAGACGGGTGACGCGATCAGGGCTGCTTTCATCCGGCATATAAAAAGCGCCATCGACTACGCCAAGAATGCTGTTCAGATGATGATCGAGATTGGCCAGTGAATTGCGCTTGCCTGCAATGTTGACCAGATCAGCCGTGCGTCCATGCAGCAAAAAGCGATCTGCGGCGGTCGACACAATAAGGTCGTGCATCGCGATGGGGGGCGCGATGTATTCACTGGACGCATGAACCCGCTCGCCCTCTGCAATCAGACTTATCCCGGGTAATAGCTGCCATTCTTCGCTCCGGGTGGGGCGACGTGTCGCAATCAGTCCGGTTTCCGTACTGCCGTAGATCTCCAGCAGCGGCGCATCGCAGCGTGTTTCAATGTCATGTGCAAGCTCTGTCGACAGGGGCGCGGTGGCCGATACCACCAGCGCCAACGCTGCCGGCTGCAGGCCTGAATCGAGCAGTGTGCGCAGATGAACAGGAGAAGATATCAACACTCTGGGCGCGGGCACTGCGGCAATCGTCTCACAGATATCGGCCGGATAAAACGGTTGCTGATTGCTGAGCGCATTGCCGCTGTGCAATGCCATCAGCACGGTGGATTCCAGGCCGTACATGTGCTGCGGCGGCACGGTGCCGATGAGGGTGTAGCTTGTATCACCCGTTAAACCCAGGCGTGCGGCTTCTGCTTTCACACTGTGGACCACGGCGCCCCAGGTTTTGGCGTGGGGTTGCGGGATACCGGTAGAGCCCGAGGTAAACACCACCGCGATGCGCTGTTTAGCATCTATCTGCGGGATGCTGAAGGTACCCGCAGTTGGGGCTGGCACACCCGGGTAAAGCATTTGCGGCAACGCTATCGAGGGCTGCTCCTGCTCACTCAGACAGAATACGTCAGGGGCATATCGCAGCAGCTGGCCTACCATTTCCGCCGTGTGCGACGGCGGCAGCAGGCTCACTTTGCCGCTCACGATGGCCGCTGCCAGTCCGACCGTGAAGTGATAACGGTCACTGCACATGTTTAATAAATGCTTGCCTTGCGGCAGGCGCGCAGCCAGATGTGCGACATCGGCCAGGAACTGGCGTGCGCTGACGGCTGCGCCATCTTGCCAGGCGACGATCTGTTCCGGATCGGTATGGGATATTAAGGGGATAGCTTGAGCTTGCATTGTGCGTATGCCCGGCTAGTGGCGTTGTGCGGAATGATGCATAAATGCGCGCGCTGCATCCATGATATTGGCGTCTTCAAGGTCGGGTAAAAGCAGCCTGCGCACAGCGTATTCAACGATGAACATGAGCGCTACCAGCGGCAGGAAAACAAAGTTCGCAAATATCGACCAGATGACAACAGGCTGCATAAAAAACAGGCCAGTTGAGATCAGGATCATGCCCGCAAAAAATATCGTCCACGCAATGGTCACCTGGCGTGCATAACGGGCATGTCCGGGCAACAGCGGGCCATGCACGATTTCTGCGAACTGGGTGCAGAGCGGTTGTCGATTTGCCAGCAAAGTACGCGCAAAAGCGATGAGCAAGAGCCACTGCACACTCTCATGTTCCAGCCAGTAAATCCAGCCAAAGTTTTGTTTTAACAGCGGCCATACCAGCCACAAAGACACGCCCGCCAGCGCAGCCAGTCCCAGCATGAGGTGGCGCTGTGCTGAACGCCAGGCGAGCGCCAGGATGGTTACGGCGATGGGTGCAATCGCTACCAGCGCGCCCAGCGTACTCGCTTCGGCTGATTGATTGGTATAGTTTGCCAGCACTGCGTAGCCAATTACTACTGCCGCAATACCCAGCCAGCGAAAGTTGCGGGCTAGTTGAACCATTAACGCGTTCGCTGTGCAGCGATGTGGTTGGCCAGGTTGCGCAGCGAGCTAAACACATGCTTGTTATCGGCGCTGTCCGCGCGCAGTTGCAGACCATAGCGTTTGGATACGACCAGTGCGATTTCCAGCACATCAATTGAATCCAGCCCCAGTCCATCGCCATACAGCGGATCGTCGAGACCAATATCGTCTGCCGTAACCTCAAGGTTCAGGGATGCTATCAGTAATTCGGCGACTTCACGGTACAGGGCTGTTGCTTCGCTAGTTGAAATGGTGTCTGACATAATGGAATTCATTGGATAAGATTGCCTCGACATTATACAAGATGACGATGCGATATAATCCGCGGCTTAGATCCTGATCTGGAAATATTTGAACGGCCCGGAAAGCGGCAACTCAATTGCCGCTCCCAGCCGAGCGTTTCCAGGGCTGCAGGCGAGAGTAACGCAATGGTAAATGAATGAACAACGCTATCACGAACCTGCAGAATACATATTTGCCATACTCGGCACTATTGCAGCAAACATCTGTGCTGCAGGAGCAGGTGCTTGGCGCAATCTGTTTTTCCGCTGCGCCGCTCGCTGCCATCCCGGCGCTGGATAGCGCCGTGCCGCTGATGCAGGTTGCGTTGCATCCCCTCGCGGCATCTGCTGCGATGTGTGAAGTCTGGCATAGCAGCGCGCCTTTGAGCCAGGGGCAGCGCGGCGCCATCCATTATCGCTGCAATGAGGATGCGATCTTCGGCGTGATAGCGCTGGCGGAAGCCGATTTCAGCAACACGAACAGCCCCCCATTACAGCAGGCGACTGAGGCTGCCTATCAGCAGATAGGATCGCTGCTGGATGCGCTGCATTACCCTTATGTGTTCCGCTTCTGGAATTATATGGCGGATATCAACGGGCACAGCAATGGCCTCGAGCGCTATCGCCAGTTTAATCTTGGACGGCAGCATGCATTGCTTGCGCAGGGACGCGAAGTGGCAGGCAATGTTCCTGCCGCCTGCGCGCTGGGTGCGGCATCAGGCGCACTGAGCATTGCTTTTCTGGCTGGCCGCGTTGCACCTGAGGCGATTGAAAATCCGCGCCAGATCAGCGCCTATACTTATCCGCAGGAGTATGGCCCGCGCAGTCCGACCTTCTCGCGCGCCAGCCTGGTGTGCCTGGCTGAACGCGAGTGGTTATTCATATCCGGCACCGCCAGTATTGTCGGACACGCCAGTCTGCACCCCGCCGATGTGCTGGCGCAAACCCGCGAGACCATGAGCAATATCGAAGCCGTGCTGGCAGAAGCGAATCGGCGCGCACGGCACGGCAAATTCGATCTGGCCGGTTTGCAATACAAGGTCTATGTGAAGCGCCCGGAAGATTTGGCGCAGATTCGCGCCGAGCTGGAATCAAGAATAGGTCCCCCGTTCGATGTCATTTACCTGCAGGCCGATGTGTGCCGGCAGGAGCTGCTGATAGAAATCGAGGCCACCGCAGCACATGCACTAACGACAGGCAGCGAAGATTAACTATGCGCGCACTGTCCACAATAGCACTACAACTTTACGATTACCTGGTGGTGTACCTTGGCCTGCTCTGGCTCGGCGTTTTGTGCCTGGTCTACTCAGTGGTCACACCATTGATCTATCTGTTATTGCCAAAGCGCTGGCGGCGAAACATATGGCGTGTCGCAATCATGTGGATGTTTCGCCTGTTTCTGGGCAGCCTAAACCTGACGCGGCGTTGCCATTTCGACCTGGAGGCGCTGGACGTATTGCGCAATGAACCTGCGCTGATTATTGCACCCAATCACCCGTCATTGCTGGACGCCGTGATGATCCTCTCGCGGCTGCCCAATGTGTCATGCGTGATGAAAGCCGACTTGATGAATAATATTTTTCTCGGTGCCGGCGCACGATTGGCAGCTTATATCCGCAATGAACCATTGCGCAAAATGGTTATGCTGGCACAACAGGATTTACAAAGCGGCAGCCAGCTATTATTGTTCCCTGAGGGCACGCGCACCATACGCAACCCGGTCAATCCGCTGACAGGCAGTATCGGCCTGATTGCACATCATGCGCAGGTGCCGGTACAAACGGTATTGATAGAAACCGATACGCGCTATTTGAGCAAGGGCTGGACACTGTTTCGCAAGCCGCCGCTGCCGCTGCATTTCCGCGTACGTCTGGGCCGGCGCTTTGATCCACCGCAACATACGCATGCGTTTATGGCGGAGCTGGAACACTACTTTTCTCACGATCTGGTACAGGGCTCGGCGTTTTATCCCGCCAATGAACTGCCGCCTGTGCCCGCCGCAAAATCATGATCTTATGCAAACCATAGCACTCACATGACGACGAATTCAACTTCACATCTGGTACTCATTCCCAGTTATAACCCGGGTGAGAAAGTTTATGAAACCGTGCGTGCAGCGCGCCAATACTGGCAGCCGGTATGGGTAGTGGTGGATGGCAGCAGCGATGGCACGGCTGAAGGCCTGCAGGCCATGGCAGCCGTGGATGACGGCCTGCGCGTGATCGTGTCGGCGCAGAACCAGGGCAAGGGCAGCGCGGTATTGCATGGCATCAACCTCGCCGCCGCTGCCGGGTTTACGCATGTATTGGCGATGGATTCAGACGGCCAGCATCCCGCCGAGCAAATCCCGACATTCATGGCCGCATCCATCGAGCATCCTGCCGCGATGGTGCTGGGCGTGCCGGTATTCGATGCCAGCGCGCCCCGCCTGCGCGTGCAGGGCCGGCGCGTGTCCAACGCGTGGGCGAATCTGGAAACACTGTGGTCAGGGATAGGCGATTCGCTTTACGGATTCCGCGTCTATCCCATCGCGCCGTTACAACAGGTGATGCGCTATCAGCCGTGGATGCGGCACTTCGATTTCGATCCCGAGGCCGTGGTGCGCCTGTGCTGGCACGGGGTTAAGCCGGTGAACCTGCCCGCCCAGGTGCGCTATTTCAGCGCAGAAGAAGGCGGCGTATCGCATTTTAATTATCTGCGCGACAACCTGTTATTGAGCTGGATGCACTTGCGCCTGGTGCTGGAGTTTGTGTTGCGCCTGCCGGTGTTGCTGCTTAAACGCGGCTTGGGGCGGTTTTGATCGGTTGAGATCGTTATAATGAACGCAACTTTTAATAATCCTCCCCGCCCTTCCTGATATCTGGTGATTAAAGTTATGCAAACTACCCCTGCTCCTGACACTTCCGACTTCGTTGCGTGGTTCCGCTCGGTCGCGCCTTATATCAATGCGTTTCGCGGCAAAACATTCATTGTCGCGTTTGGCGGCGAAGTGGTGGCTGACGGGAAATTTGTCGAACTGACGCACGACCTCAATCTGCTTGCCAGTCTGGGCGTGCGACTGGTGCTGGTACATGGCGCGCGCCCGCAGATCGAGCAGCATCTGTTGCGCAATAAAATCGAGGATTACTATCATCACGGCATACGCCTGACCGATGCGCCAACGATGCAGTGCGTCAAGGAGGCGGTCGGGCGGGTGCGTTTCGAGATCGAAGCGCTGTTGTCGATGGGGCTGACCAATTCACCGATGGCCAATGCCGATATCCGCGTGGCGGGAGGAAACTTCGTCACCGCGCAGCCGATGGGAGTGATACACGGCGTGGACCTGTTGCATACCGGCAACGTGCGCAAGATAGATGTTTCCGCGATCAGGGACAGGCTCGCCTTCAACGAGGTGGTATTGCTGTCTCCGCTAGGATATTCACCCACAGGTGAAATATTCAATCTCACGCTGGAAGATGTCGCGACCTCCACCGCGATCGCGCTCGATGCCGACAAGCTGATTTTCCTGATGGACACAGATGGTGTAATGGACAAAAAAGGCGCGCTGCTGCGCGAACTGACCATCGCCAGCGCCAATGAAATACTCGGCGGCAAGCGCAAGCTGCCCGACGATGTGGCTTTGTATTTGCCCTGCGCAGTACGCGCCTGCGAAGCCGGTGTGGCGCGCGCCCACCTTATCAGCCGCCATCTCGACGGTGCGATATTGCAGGAGCTATTTTCCGATATCGGCATCGGCAGCATGGTGGTGGAAAGTTCGCTTAACACCCTGCGCGATGCGACCATCGACGATGTCGGTGCCATTCTGCAATTATTGCAGCCGCTGGAAGCGGAAGGCATTCTGGTGCGTCGCAGCCGCGAGTTGCTGGAGCAGGAAATTGAGCGCTTTGTGGTGTTGGAGCATGACCATCTGATCATCGGCTGCGCTGCGCTGTACCCGTTTGCCGATGAAAATGCTGCGGAGCTGGCCTGCCTCGCGATACAGCCAGCCTACAGGCGGCATGGCTACGGCGACGCCCTGCTCAATCACATGAGTGCCGAGGCGCGTGCGCAGGGTTTGCGCAAGCTCATCGTGCTAACGACACGCACCGCCCACTGGTTTGTTGAACGCGGCTTTACCGAAGCGGATGTATCGCAGCTGCCCGCGCAAAAGAAACTGCTTTATAACTATCAGCGGCGCTCCAAGGTATTTGTCAAAGTATTAAAGTAAATTAACCTCGGACTGTCCGTTAATCGTGCAGGAGCGAGCCCTGCTCGCGAAGGGAAAAACAATCGCACGCAGGGCGTGCTCCTACAATTCATGAACGGACTAATGGGCTATTTGGCTTCAATCAACAAGACTGCCCATCGCAGTAGTGTCATAATTTGTTTTTTATAATTTATCGATGGAGTTAGCGATGACAAGAACGGTGAAATGCGTAAAATTGGGTCGTGAAGCGGAGGGCCTGGATCGTCCGCCCTATCCGGGCGCCCTGGGTCAACGCATTTATGAAAATATTTCCAAGGAAGCGTGGCAAGGCTGGCTCAAATTTCAAACCATGCAAGTAAATGAAAACCGCCTTAATCTGTCGGATGCCACAGCGCGCAAATTTCTGGCCAATGAGATGGAAAAATACCTCTTCGGCGTGGGCTCGGTGATGCCGGCCGGCTACGTTCCTCCAAAGCAGTAACGCACAACAATTCCTGCCAAATATACCCTAACCTCCCTCATTGTCACGCATCAGCACACCTGGCAATGAGGGGGGGGGATACAGCCGTTCGGCTTGCATGGGCTGCCTTTTTGCCCGGTCTGGTCGGTTCTGCTAGAATGTCGTGATCAAATTTTTTACTATCCTTTAATCCTTCCCATGAGGTTTTTATGTCACGCAAGCATCCAGTCATTGCAGTAACCGGCTCTTCAGGAGCAGGTACGACCACCGTCAAGCGCGCTTTTGAAAATATTTTCCGCCGCGAAAAAATCTCCGCATCGGTTATCGAGGGCGACAGCCTGCATAAATTGGATCGTATGGCATTCCGTGCGGCGGCAGCCGAAGCGGCCAAGGCCGGCAACCATTCCTTCAGCCACTTCGGCCCTGAAGCAAACCACTTCGATAAAATCGAAGAAACATTCAAGTCATACGGCGAAACCGGCATGTGCAAACGCCGCTACTACGTGCACAGCGACACTGAAGCTGCGCAACACAACAAACACTTTAATTTGACTGATCTGAAACCAGGCCTGTTTACTCCGTGGGAAGACATCGAAGCGAAATCGGATCTGCTGTTTTACGAAGGTCTGCATGGCCTGGCTACCAATGGCCATATCGACGCAGCCAAGTATGTCGATCTGGGTATAGGTGTCGTGCCGGTAGTTAACCTGGAATGGATACAGAAAATCCACCGCGACCAGTCTGAGCGCGGCTACTCTGCCGAGGCGACTGTGGATACTATCCTGCGCCGCATGCCAGACTACATCAAATACATCACCCCGCAATTCTCGCGCACTCACATCAACTTCCAGCGTGTAGCCACAGTGGACACCTCCAACCCGTTCATCGCGCGCGACATCCCCACACCGGACGAAAGCTTCGTCGTAGTGCGCTTCCGCGAACCCAAGGGTGTGAATTTCCCCTACATGCTCAGCATGATTCCTGACTCCTTTATGTCTCGCGCCAACACCCTGGTTGTGCCAGGCGGCAAGATGAGCCATGCAATGGAAATCATCCTCGCGCCTATCATGCATGAGATGATCGAGAACAAGAAGAAGTAAGGCTTTATTACACTGGCAAGCGGGGAGGCAACCGATTGGTTTGCTTCCCCGTTTCCATTTACGGACAAATTAAAATGCCGAAATCCTCAAAAAGTTTTCAAATTCCATTTGGGAGAAATAAAGATGGACGCATGGTTGGAATTGATGAGATAGATATCAACTTGTATGGTGTGCGATGTGGTTGTGATTGCCCTAATCCAGATTGTCGGAAGCCATTAGAGGCTGTCTTAAGAAGAACTGGTGGAAGACGTCCTTATTTCAGGCATGCCGGTGAAGCTTGCGCAAATGGTGCAGAAACAGCTCTTCATGAAATGGCAAAGCAGATAATTGGAGAAGCAGAAGGGATGCACTTTCCTGAGCTTTCTATTCAGATAGAAGGCGTGTCCCGTACCTTAAAGGATGAATATCAAGGAATACAGCTATATGATTTAATTGAAATCGAGAAAAGAATATACGATGCAGAAAAATTCAAGATTCCTGATGTTGTCGTTAGGACTATGAAGGGTGAACGAATTGCAATAGAAATTGAAGTGACAAATCCTGTATCGCAGGAAAAGGGAACCTTCTATGAAAAATTAGGAATTCCTTGTATTGCGATTGACCTTAAAGGCCTGTGGAATGATTGCGGGTCTGACAAGGAGGCCAGCTGGCAAGATGAAATTAAAAGAATTGTTCTGACAGATATAGAGCACAAAAGGTGGGTATATCATCCTCAGCAGAAGGTTTTCGAAGAGGAAATCCTTGAAGAGATAAGAATCAACAAAATTCGCAAATTACACGATGCAGAGGTTAAAGAAAAAGAATTAGAAGTCGCGCTTGAATTATCTAAGCGGGAAGTACGCAACGTGGTTAAGCAAATTATTCAAGATGCAAAAGGGATGTTATTACCGAAACTTCATGTTGAGAAAGATGGAGTTTCTCGCACAATTGATGCGGAATATATAGCATTTAATAACGTCGAGTTTGATGATATGTGCTCCGTTGCGCATGTTCAGACAGATAACGGCACGATTGCAATAGAAATTATCGAATCAAGCTCTTCTTCCAAAGATCAAGAAAAGCATTATCAGGAATTAGGTTTGCCTCGCGTCATCATCAACTTGGGTGCTATTTTAACTAACATTCAAAATGGAAAATCTGTTGATATAGAAACTCTTAAAATCAATCTACTGAATAAAGAGTCAGAGCTAAAGGTGTGGGGATTTAATCCTAAGCGTAAGGCTATTGAAGACACGCTAGTTGAAGCAAAGGAACAAGAGCTTCAACGGTTAAAGCAAGAAGGAATTGAACAAGAAAGGCTATTGAATGAACGCGCAGCTCTTCTTGAGAAAAGAGTTGCTGGTGGTGAGTCCGCACTGACTGCAAGCCTTAATCCCGAACAACGCGCCGCTGTTACCCTACCGGCACAATCCGCGCTGATCCTTGCAGGTGCGGGCAGCGGCAAGACGCGCGTGCTGACCACGCGCATCGCGTATCTGATCAGCACCGGTGCGGTGAGTCCGCACGGCATCCTCGCCGTTACCTTCACCAACAAGGCGGCGAAAGAGATGGTCACGCGCCTGTCGGCGATGCTGCCGATCAATACGCGCGGCATGTGGATAGGCACGTTTCACGGGCTGTGCAACCGCATGTTGCGTGCGCATTATCGCGAGGCAAATCTGCCGCAGACCTTTCAGATCCTCGACAGCGGCGACCAGCTGTCCGCCATCAAGCGCTTGATGAAGGCGATGAATGTCGATGACGAAAAGTTTCCACCGCGCGAGCTGCAGAATTTCATCAGCGGCAGCAAGGAACAGGGCTTGCGTGCGCATGAGGTGGAAGCCTACGACCCTTACACAAAACGCAAGGTGGAGATCTTTGCCGAATACGACGCACAATGCCAGCGTGAGGGAGTGGTCGATTTTTCTGAACTGTTGCTGCGCTGCTATGAGCTGCTGTCGCGCAACGCCGCTATACGCGAACATTATCAGGCGCGCTTCAGGCACATTCTGGTGGATGAGTTTCAGGACACCAACCCCTTGCAGTATCTGTGGCTGAAGTTGCTCGCAGGGAAAGAAAATGCGCTGTTTGCAGTGGGCGACGACGACCAGTCGATCTATGCGTTTCGCGGCGCGAACGTCGGCAACATGCAGGATCTGCTGCGCGATTTTCATGTCGAGAGCGTCATCAAACTGGAGCAGAACTACCGCTCGCACGGCAACATTCTGGATGCGGCCAACGCGCTGATCAGCAACAACCGCAACCGCCTCGGCAAGAATCTGTGGACGGCCGAAAGCGGCGGCGAGCTGCTGCGCGTGTATGAAGCGCCGACCGATGTCGAGGAAGCCAATTTTATCGTCAGCGAGATAAAGCAGTTGCATAGCGAAGGCGTGAACCTGCGCGAAATCGCGCTGCTGTACCGCTCCAATGCGCAATCGCGCGTGCTGGAACATGCGCTGGTGTCGGCAGGATTGTCGTACCGCGTGTATGGCGGCCTGCGCTTCTTCGAGCGCCAGGAAGTCAAGCACGCGCTGGCCTATCTGCGCCTGATGGAAAACACCGACGACGATAACGCGCTGCTGCGCATCATCAACTTCCCGACGCGCGGCATCGGCGCGCGCAGCATCGAACAGTTGCAGCAGGCGGCAAAGATGAACAACACCACGCTGTTTGATGCGGCTGCGCGTGCGGGCGGCAAGGTGTCTGCCTTCGTCGGGCTGATCGAGGCCATGCGCAGCGCCACGCGCGAGCTGCCGCTGCCGGAGGCGATCGATCATATGCTGCAGCACAGCGGCCTGGTCGAGCATTACCAGAACGAGACCGGTGCAAAAAAGCGCGAGGCGGAAGAGCGCATGGAAAACCTCAACGAGCTGCTCAATGCGGCGACGCTGTTCGTGCATGAAAACGAGGATGACAGCCTGACCTCCTTCCTCACCCACGCCACGCTGGAGTCGGGCGAACACCAGGCGGGCGATCAGGATGACGCACTGCACCTGATGACGGTGCATGCTTCGAAGGGGCTGGAATTCCACACCGTGTTCATTACCGGGCTGGAGGAAGGACTGTTCCCGCACCAGAACAGCCAGAATGCAGAAGATGGCCTGGGTGAAGAACGCCGCCTGATGTATGTCGCGATCACCCGCGCACGCCGCCGCCTTTACCTCACCTTTGCGCAAAGCCGCATGCTGCACGGGCAGACGCACTACGCCCTGATGTCGAGTTTCCTGCGCGAATTGCCGGATGAATTGCTGCACTGGATTTCCCCGCGCATCACTGCGCGCAGCGCATTTAAACCGGCTTATTCATCTTACCCCGCGCAGAAAACTGCAGACTATGCCGCGCCGGTGCAGCGCCCTGCAGAGTCTTCCGCGTGGCGCATCGGGCAGAATGTGGAGCATGCCAAATTCGGCGAAGGGGTGGTGCTTAGCGTGGAAGGCAGCGGCGCTGATGCGCGCGTGCAGGTCAAATTCCGCAAGGCGGGAAGCAAGTGGCTATCGCTGGAATATGCGAAGCTGACCGCGCGGTAGGGGTAAGCGGTGGCTCTGTAGAGTGCGCCATGCGCACCATGGTGCGCACGGCGCACCCTACGACTCCCTACTCACTCTCTATCGTTGACTCTGTGGTTTTCGCTTCCGTAAAAATATCACGGTAGCCCACATACATCGAGGTCAGTGCTATAGGCAGCAGGATGATCCAGCCCAGACCCAGCGGAATAACGCTCAGTACAAACGCAAAAAGTTGCAGGATCAGGCTGTAAACCGTAAATGGCACGATATTGCGCAATGAAGCCTGCAGGCTGGTTTTAAGCGCCTGCCATGGCGTCATCTGGTCAAAAAATACCAGCATCGGTGCAAATTGCATCGCAAGCATCAGCACAAAAAGCAGCGCCAGTCCCGCCATCAGACTTAGCTGCACACCAGAACCGGGGGCGAACAGCGCCTCCAGTAATGCACTGCTATCCTGATGCGTCTGATAAGCTGACAATATGGCAGTCAGGGCTGATCCGCCCAGCGTTGCAGTGACCATGGAAACCGCCAGTATGCCCAGCAACAGCATGCCGCCCAGGGAAACGAGCTGCGCAGTCCGGTTTTGGAAACCGGCAAAAATAGTTCGCGGCACAACTTTTTCATTGTATTCCAGCGAGCGGCACACGCGCATATATCCAGCCAGCAATACCGGCATGATCAGTATCCCCAGCAACGCGCCGCCCAAGGGAATCAGCATCACCAGAAAAAGCCCCAGCGCGACTACCATCGCCAGCGAGAACGCCTGCAAGGGGCTGCGCGTAATCAATCTGTAGCCATGCTTGATCCATAGCCAGCCATGACTCGCGGGGACTTTCTGAATTTCCAGTTTATTCATCAACAAGCTTGCCTCACAATAGTCTGATGGTATCGCCGTCAGCGGCAATATGCTGCTGCAGGATATGTTTGAATTGATCGGGGTTGTGCGCGTTAACCAGTTCGCCATCGCGCGGTTTGTGCAGATCGAACAGGCGTGAAATCCAGAAGCGCAGCGCGGCCGCGCGTAATGCAACCATCCACATTTCTGCTTCCTGCGCGGTAAATGGCCGCACCGCATGGTAGGCGTCAAGCAGCGCACGCGTACGTTGCGCATCCAGTGCGGACCCGGCTCCCATGCACCAGTCATTTACAGTAATCGCGACGTCATATAGCAGGCAGTCGTTGCATGCAAAATAAAAATCGATCAGCCCGCCCACACGCTCGCCATCGAACAGCACATTGTCGCGGAACAGATCGGCATGAACGATGCCCTGCGGCAGTGCTGCGAGCGTGTGTTGCGCATGAAAATCCACTTCGCTGTGCAGTAGCACGGCATCCTGTGCGGGTAAGAACGGCAGCACCTGCCTGGCGGCTGAAGCACGCCATGACGCGCCGCGCGGGTTTTCCATGACCTCTGCAAAACTGCGTCCGGCGACGTGCATCTGCCCCAGCATTGCACCCACCGCCGCACAGTTTGCAGCATTCGGCTGAGTCAGCGATTTACCCGCCAGACGGCTGACGATGCAGGCGGGCTTGCCGTTTAATTCACCCAGAAAACGGTCGTACCGATTGGCTACAGGACTCGGGCAAGGAATGCCGTGACGCGCCAGATGCGCCATCAGATTCAGAAAAAACGGCAACTCATCCGCGCTGAGCTTTTCAAATAGCGTCAGCACAAAACGGCCATTAGTAGTGGTGACAAAATAATTGGTGTTCTCTATACCCGAGGCGATGCCCTGTAACTCAAGTAAAGAGCCGAGTGAATAATTGCTGAGCCATGCGGAAAATTCAGGCTCACTGACGCGGGTAAAAACTGCCATTCGGAAGTACCTAAACTAGAAGCGATGAATAACCCAGCGCGGCGGGCGCAAGTTGGAAGAGTCAGGGCCGTCCTGGCGGGAAAATTGTCCATCGCCGCGCTCATCAATCATATAGTAGGGCTTGCCGATTTTTGGCGTCACCTTGATCATGTAGAGCTTGCCGCCCACACGATATTCTTCAATAAGCTGATCAGCCTTCCTGGTAATGGTGACCTGCGGTTCCAGATCGCTATCCTGTGCATTGGGATCCAGCGCGGGGGGCGGCGGCAGCGGCTGCCAATCAGGCGCCTTGGGGTCGCCAGCATAAGCTGCGCCAGCCAGGCAACTCAACAATAAAACGCCAATTAAACGCATTGCTTTTCTCCGGTGATTTTGCATGAGCCCATTTTAGCCGATGCGCATGAAAAAGGCTGTAAAGCTTTGCGCTATTTAGTGGCAGCAGGATTTTGCAAGTCGTTTCTGTTAGTATTTAACACATTGATTTCTGGTCCTTCCACCATGTCTGAACAACATCGTTTTTCGGCTGAATCTTCTACAACATTCACACCATTCTGGCGCAGGTTGCCAAGTTTCTTTCTTTATCCGATGCAGGTCGGTTCAATGATGCGCATCGCTGGATACTCGGTGATTGGTGGTATTTCGTTGTTCGTTCCAGACGCTATTGGCGGATTGCTTCGTATAATTCTCTGGATCGTATTCCTCAAGTATGCATTCCTGGTGATGGAACGCACAGCCAACGGTCAGTTCGACGAGCCAAGCGATATGAATGGTGAAAAAGGTGATACGTCTCAGGTCATGCGACAGTTTGGCATGATTTTTATCATGGCACTGCTCTTCATAATGCTCACTTACATGCTTGGCAAAGTCGGATATGGAATAGGCTGGTTGATTATGAACGTGATGACTCCAGCCGGAATCATGATCATTGCTGTAACCAAGAGTCTGGGTGAGGCACTTAACCCGGCACGCATATTTTTTTACATCAAAACCATAGGCTCACCTTATTTAGCCCTTTGCTTCATCCTTTTCAGCCTGACCGGCAGCGGGCATTGGCTGCAAGAATTCATGTACACACATATGAGCTCATGGCTGGCGTTGCCGTTGCTGAGCTTTATAGAGTTCTACTTCGCACTCATCACCTACCACATGATGGGATATGCTATCTATCAGTATCACGAAGGACTCGGTGTGCATGCGGAGGTGAGTTTTGAGAAAGCGGAGGCACAGCTATCGCCAGGCAAAGCTGCAGACCCGGTATTGGCAAAACTGAGCACATTGATTGCTAACGACCAATTGGATGAAGCGATTGACCTGTTACGCGAGGAGCTGCGCATCCGCTGGGAAAATAATGATCTGCATGAGCGTTATCAGAAACTTCTGGTGTTGGCAGGCAAACAAACCACTGCACTGAATCATTCGCGCGAATTCATCGCCAAGCTGGTGACGGAGAAGCGCTTGTTCCAGGCGCTGGATTTGTGCGTACAGAGTCTGAAAGCCGATCCTGAATTTCAACTGCAAGACTCTTATCAGGTGCATGAGCTGGCATCTGCGGCACGCATGGGAAAACGGCATAAACTCGCGCTCGATTTAATGCGCCGCTTTGATAGGCGTTACCCCGATCATCCGCATATTCCGCTGGTATATTTTCTTACTTCGCAAATACTCAGCGAACATTTTGGGATGAATAAGGAAGCGCTGCAGATATTGCATGCAATACAAATCAAATTTCCCGATCACTCACTTGCCGGTGAAGCGCGCCAATACATTGAAGCTCTCAATAAACTGGCCGCTATTGGCTAACCCACACGCAACATGCCAGTAGCAGCCTCGGCCTCTTTCGATTGCGGGAATTGTCGAATGAGGGATTGCAGAATCTCCTCAAATTTATCTTTGCGCTGTTCACGATAATATCCGCGCGCCAGTGCCAGCAGCAAGGCGGGCAACTCACTATGCTGAGGTGCGGCGCTAGCCAGAAAATTCGTTAATCTCTCCGCATCATTACAATAACTGGAACCTGCAAAGCGCCTTGCCAGCTTGACGATCAGTTCATGCCCCAGTTTGGGAGCAGGTTTGGCACAATTCAGATATTCCTGAAAAATAGCATGGGTCTGATCGGATGTGGCGGCATCCATTTCAGGCAGTGCCAGCAACCTAAGCGTAGCGCGGTGGTAATCTTCGCTGGACGGATTTACCTTTGCTGCACGATAGGTGAGTCGCGCCAGATTGGCATCGTGAGGGTGTTTTTCCTGTAACGTTTTAAATATGCCGAGCGCTTTCTGAAACTCCATCTCACCCAGAAAATCCATCCCGCGTTGAAACGCCTTGCCATCCATCTCCTTGTTTTCTGCCGCTTGATGGTGCTTTTCAATCAGGGCAGGTCGCCTCCAGCGATATAGCACTCCTATCATTGCGCCGCTGAGCAGGCCACCGAAGTGCGCCATGTAAGCAACATGAGACCCCTTTTCGCCAAAGAACTGATACAGCTCGTTGCCTAACCACAGCGGTAGCAGTGAAATCGCCGGAGCGCGGACATAGTCAAAATAAAATCCCAGAGAATAGAAAAAGTCGATCTTCCTCATGCCGAAAATGACTGTATATAAGCCCATCACCCCAGCAATTGCACCGGATGCACCCAGCAGACTATGGCCATGTGCAGTCAGGCCAAACGTATAGACCGCAGCATAGGCAGAGACTATATATGCAAAAAAGAATAGCGATTTACCGATCACCGATTCGACCAGAAATCCAACCAGAAACAGTACCACCATATTACCGAACAGATGATCAAAGCCGCCATGCATGAATGCAGAAGTGAATGCATTGATCAGGCTGGGGTCGTCCACATGGTAAACATAGCGGGAGGTAAAAGAGCGCAGAGATTCGTATTTGCTGCGCTGTGTATTCCAGCTAGTGAACTCGGGTACTTGAGAAGTAATGACATGCCCTGCATGCAGTTCACGCATGAACTCCGTATCGTGCTCCATGACCATGAGCGCATAGCCATCTCGTTTGCCGAGCCCATCCTTGAATTGCTGAGATTGTGCTGCATCTCCCTTTTTCTCCAGGTACTCCGAATAGCGATTCAGTTCCCATTTCGGTAATTCAGACGAGAAGTAATATTGCATCGCATTCCCGTCACGTCGATCATCTCCTGCCTGAAAGAAGAAGAATACGAAGCAATTGATAAGGATAAGCAGTAGTGTAACGACCGGCGGTCGTTTCCAATCTACTCTGTCGCCGACCGGGATAATGAAC
>Ga0315268_10003069_pt1 | contig 18521 bp, 16 predicted proteins | sample C1_top_MG_FD_204535 | JGI IMG/M metagenome (GOLD analysis project Ga0315268, IMG submission 204535) | Sediment microbial communities from Yellowstone Lake, YNP, Wyoming, USA - C1_top | ecosystem: Environmental > Aquatic > Freshwater > Lake > Sediment | place: USA: Wyoming | collected 2017-08-01
TTCATCTGTTTGATTCCATTGAGCAATATGGTCGTTGTGGCTGTTAGTGCAGTCTACTGTCTTTTGAGAACAAAATAGAGTCTACAATTTTCACGTGATTTTTAGCGAACGGAAGTTTCTGCCCGCGTATTTTGCCCTTGATTCGAGTTCTTCCTCTATGCGGAGAAGCTGGTTGTATTTTGCCGTGCGTTCGCCACGTGCTGGTGCGCCCGCCTTTATCTGACCTGTGCCCAACCCCACAACGAAATCCGCAATCATCGAATCTTCTGTCTCGCCTGAGCGATGAGAAACCACAGTCGTCCAGCCATTACTGCGTGCCAGATCTATCGCATTTATCGTTTCCGTTACAGTGCCTACCTGGTTGAGTTTTATGAGAACGGAATTAGCGGAGCGCTTTTCTATGCCTGTTCTTATGCGCTTTACGTTTGTGACAAAAATGTCATCGCCGACAATTTGGACGCGGGAGCCTACCCTTTCGGTTAGCTCTGCGAAGCTCTCGAAATCCTCTTCTTGAAATGGGTCTTCAATTGAAACAATGGGATACGTGGCCGCGAGCTCTGCCCAAAAATCAACAAGCTCCTGGGCAGTTATGTTCTTTCCATCCATGAAATATTTTTTCTTGTCAGTATCGTAGAATGAAGAGGCCGCGGGGTCTATAGCAAGCGAAATCTCTTTTGAATAGCCTTCTGTTTCAATGGCTTTCATAAGGCATTCAAGCGCCTCAGATGTCATCTTCATGCTAGGTGCATACCCCCCTTCATCACCGACATTCTTGGCGCTCACTCCGTAACGTTCTTTGACTATTTTTGCGAGTGCATGATATGTCTCGGCTGCCATACGGAGCGCCTCGCGGAAATTTGGTGCCCCGATGGGCATTAACATGAATTCCTGTGGTGAGAGTTTTGTGCCTGCGTGTTTTCCACCATTGAGAACGTTAAGCATCGGAACAGGCAGAAGCGAGGCTTGTAGGTTGAAACTCTTGTAAAGGGGAATGCCCTTGCAGGCGGCTGCGCATTTTGCGACTGCCATAGATGTCGCGACTGTTGCATTCGCGCCTAGGTTCGCCTTGTTTTCCGTCCCGTCAAGCTCGATGATTACCTTATCTATCTCTTCCTGTTTTGCGCAGTCGTGGCCGACTATTGCCTTTGCTATTTTTGCATCAACGTTTTTAACAGCTTTTAGAACGCCTTTTCCTGCATAGCGACTCTTGTCACCGTCGCGCAGCTCTAGCGCTTCGTGGATACCAGTGCTCGCGCCCGAGGGTGCTATGGCACGCCCCATCGCTGTACCTGCCCAAACCTCCACTTCAACAGTGGGATTGCCTCTTGAGTCAAGGACTTCTCTAGCCTTCACTTTTGTAATATCATTAACCATAATTCCACCCAGATGAAACGAATATTCAGTATTATTCGTTAAAAATATAAGACCTCGCCTTGGAAAATGTTGACTATCATTCTATCACCTGCTAGTGATCAGCGGTACTGGTTTCTAACTGAATAACTGGAACACAAAACTTTAAACAATGCTCACGCATCAAGAAAATTAGATTATACAAGCTACTCGCGAAAGCATAAAAAAGGGTCGAGCTGGAGGTCAGCTTAAGGATGATGTCTCAACGAGATGTAGCCAAAGGAAAAGTACATGTTAGCGCCTGTGCCATAATCGAGGGAAAAGAGCACGAAATCCTTTTCATATACGAAGGTGACATGCCCTACCACAAATGGTGGGTTATTCCCGGAGGATACGTAAAACCAGACGAAACCTTAGAGCGAGCAGTTATCCGAGAAATTAAGGAAGAAACAGGACTAAATATCACTCCCTCCAGGATGGTTGGAGTATTTGAGGATTTTTTATCTGAGAATGATGAACCGATACATCACATAATCTTTGCCTTTAAAGCTGACGTTGTCGGCGGCAGGATAATTTATTCTCCGGAGGCTACCGCATATAAGTGGCTAAGCGTAAAAGAAGCGCTCAATTCACCTGAAATTCCCAAAGTGTTTAAGAGAATTCTTGAGGAGTTTGGAAAGAAGAAATCGACTAGCCGTATTCTAGGGCTGAGGAAGGTCCTTTGAGATTTATTGTTAATGGATGAACCGACTTGATGCCAGAGAGGAGACTCGCCAAAAATTAAATTGGCTCTAGTGAAGGGTAGATGAAATTGATGAAACCAGCAAATTCTCAGGCAATCTGGCATGCGATGGGGGTAGGAGAGGCTCTCGAAAAATTGCAAACTTCCCGAGATGGTCTGCAGCATGAGGAGGCTAAACGGCGATTGATGAAATTTGGGCCCAACGAACTTGTTGAGAAAAAGAAGATATCGCCCCTCAAGATTTTCGCCTCACAATTCAAGAACTTCCTGATTCTGATACTTCTTGCCGCTGTCGCTATTTCCGCAGTAATAGGTGAATTCATCGATGCTATCGTCATTTTTGCCATAGTCATCGCCTGCGCCATCCTGGGCTTCGTCCAGGAGTACAGGGCCGAAAGATTGATGGACGCCTTAAAGCGAATGGCCGCCGCAAAGGCGAGGGTGATTAGAGGGGGCGAGGAAATCGAGATACCCGCCAGGGAACTCGTACCAGGTGATATCATCGTCCTGAGGGCGGGGGACCGAATTTCCGCCGATTCAAGGCTCATCGAGGCGCTCAATCTGAAGGCCGATGAAGCTCCGTTGACTGGGGAATCCGCGCCTGTGGAAAAGCAAACGGAAAGCACTAAGAAAGATGCGACTATAGGCGGCAGGAAAAACATGGTCTTCATGGGCACCGATGCAACTTACGGCAGGGGTAAAGCCGTCGTCGTGGCTACAGGGATGAGTACGGAGTTCGGGAGAATTGCGGAGATGGTACAGGCCGCGGAAGAGCAGCCTACCCCCCTTGAGAGTAGGTTAGAAAAAATGGGCAAGTTTCTTGTATGGGTCTTAATAATTGTCTGCGCAATTGTTACTGTTGTTGGAATAGCCAGAGGCCAGCCCATTACGAAAATGTTCATACTTGGTGTGGCCTTGGCTGTGGCGGCTGTTCCAGAAGCCTTGCCTGCGGTTGTTACCGTAGCCCTAGCCATCGGCATGCAGCGAATGGCGAAGCGTAACGCCATCGTCAGAAAACTTCCCGCTGTGGAAACCTTGGGATGCACCACCGTCATCTGCTCGGACAAAACGGGTACCCTAACTCGGAATGAAATGACGGTGCGCAGGCTCTTCGTAAACGATAAAACAATTGCCGTTACGGGCGAGGGCTATGAACCGAAGGGAGAATTTTGGATTGAAAGTTCCGCTGAAAAACATGCCATTTCTGATCCGCAGAAGGAGGACAACATCGCGCTGTTGTTGAGGATAGCCACCTTGTGCAATGACGCCCGCTTGAAGAACACCGATGGCGCCTGGACCATCGAAGGCGACCCCACTGAAGGAGCGTTGACGGTGGCCGCGGCTAAGGCTGGAATACTGCAGGAAAAGCTGAACACGCAGTATCCACGAATAGGAGAGGTACCGTTCACTTCCGAGAGGAAACTCATGAGCACCGTCCACACCACCCCAGAGGGGAGGAAAGTGGCCTATGTCAAGGGAGCGCCCGAGGTAGTTCTGGAGAAATGCGCGTTTGTGTTCAAAAATGGTGAAAAAAGGAAGCTGAGCCAAACGGAAAAGGAGGCCATTCTGGAGATCAATCAAAAGATGGCAAGCGAAGCCCTGCGCATGCTCGGGATGGCTTACAAGGAATTACCCGACACAAAGGTAAGCTTTCCCCCTGATGATGTGGAGAACAACCTAATCTTCGTCGGTTTAATGGGGATGATCGACGCGCCCAGGGAGGAAGCGATAGAGGCAGTCAAGAAATGCAAACGCGCTGGAATAAAAGTCATCATGATTACCGGAGACAATAAGGATACCGCCATGGCCGTGGGCAAGGAATTGGACTTAAACGGCGGAAAGGTCATGACTGGGGCTGAGATTGATGGAATAAGTGATGAGGAACTCGAAAAAATCGTTGAAGATGTCTCAATATATGCTAGGGTTTCCCCGGAGCACAAGATGCGAATAGTGAAGGCTTTGAAGAGAAGAGGGCATATCGTGGCCATGACCGGCGATGGGGTTAACGACGCTCCAGCGCTTAAAAATTCAGATATCGGCGTGGCCATGGGAATAACCGGAACCGATGTTGCAAAGGAGGCATCCGACATCGTTCTTGTGGACGATAATTTTGCCACGATTGTCGCTGCGGTGGAGGAAGGGCGCGGGATTTATGATAACATCAAAAAATATCTCGCGTACTTGCTTTCGTGCAATATCGCTGAAATCCTCGTCATATTCACCGCCGTCGGCATAATCGGTCTGCCTCTCCCGCTCGTGGCCGTCCAACTCTTATGGGTGAACCTTGTCACCGATGGTCTACCCGCCTTGGCCTTGGGCGTCGACCCAGCTGACCCAGATATAATGGATCGGCCTCCCCGCGACCCAAAGGAAAGTGTCTTCACCCGCTCGATAAAGACCCTAATCGTGGGGGTCTCTGCAATAATACTTTTGGGGATCTTGCCGCTGTTCTACTTGACTTACGGGGGAGACCCATTAAAATTGATCAAGGCACAGACGATGGCATTTACTGCGTTGATAATGTTTGAAATGTTCAATGCATTTAATTGCAAATCGGAAAAGCACTCCATATTCAAGGTCGGGCCATTCTCCAATAGATTTCTAGTCGCTGCCGTGATTACCTCTATCTTTATGCAATTAATCGTGATATACGTACCATTCTTCAATGTCCTGTTGGATACTGTCCCCCTGGGTTTGTTAGACTGGGTACTTATCCTTGCTATTTCATCCACGGTTCTTGTTGGGGTTGAAATCGGAAAAAGGGAAAAAAGCTTTATAGCGCGCATTTTTCGTGGGCCTGCAAGGCGGGGCGCAAAGGGCTTTTATCGCTCGTCAAATTGAATCGCAGGGGTTTGTTGAGATATTGTTTAAAAACTGCTATATCCCCGCTAAATTTTCCTGGCCCGCAGGGACTCACTTAGAAAGTTAAGTGGGTCTCGCGTCTTGATGTTGGGATGCACTTGAATAATTAAGTGAGTCTCCATCGTAAAAAAATGGGCCCGCCGGGACTCGAACCCAGGTAACTACCGTGTGAGGGTAGTGTTTGTTAGGTTTTTTGACCTCTTAACCACTGGACCACGGGCCCGGGTTAATTTTGGTTTGGTGATATTAAATCGTGTCTCCCCAAGCTAATCGTATGTGCGTAAAAATGGAACTGGGGTAGTACCATTTGGAAAGCTATGATGTAACTTGAAGCTCACTTCTCGAGCTTCTCAAGCACGCGCTCAAGACGCGCGAGCATCTCACGCTTCAGGCCTATAAAAACCCCGCCGGACTTTCCGCTAACAAATGTCGTTTCGTTCGGCTTGATTATCTCGTTTAATATGGGTGCCTCAATGTCGATGTGTGGGATCTTCGAACGAGTCAATGGGTCGCGCTTGTGAATGTAAACCTTCGCCTCGATCTCTATCTTGCTTTCAGCTGGGCCGCTCATCTCACTCAAACTCAACCTCGGCTTGATCTGCGTCCACCATCAACTTGTTCCCTGTCTTGATCTTCTCGATGTCGATGCCGTCAACGCATGGAATACCAGACAGAATGACTCCAGTCGCGACAATTGTTTCCGTCTCGTGGTTGACGATTGCGGCCGGAGCAACGCCGTTCTTCTTCAGCCCGTATATCACGTACGAACCAACCGTTGAGCCCTTCCCGCTCGGAAAAACCAGGATCTTATCCTTCACGCTTTTGCCCTCTAGCTCGTGCCCCTTCTCGATGACAACTCCAGTCTTTGGGTCTATTCCGCCATAAAACCCGATTGGCGTCCGTGAGACCATCGCCTCGCCCCGAGCCTTCCCAGGGTTTATCATCCGTCCCTTCATGCGACTTGCCCCTCCAGCAGGTCGTCGATGCTCTTGAACACCACCTGTTGCTTGCATAACCCCGGCAGGTAGTTCGCTGCCTTCCCAGAGTCAACCCCGGTGGTCCTGTAACCCATGCGCTCAATCGGGGACACCACTGCACACGTGTCCGCCACAACTTTTCCCCCCGCCTTCTCAATGATATCTGTGAATCCCATACGAGTTGCCGCATTCTTGGTTACCCGTGAAGTGCATATCCACAGCGGCTTCCTGAGGCGCTTTCCTTCAACCTTACAGGCGAGTGCGGCTATCTCCTTAAGTGAGGCGTGGGGGCAACCAAGGATTATGATGTCCGGATCTCTGCCGGTATTCAACTTCTCGTAGGCCTCACGCAATTCTCGATCCCCAACATCGATTGTCTCAAGCCCCGAAACATCCATGAGTCCTGCCTCTGGAGTCAGGCCCTCGACATGGTACAATGCAACTGCACCAGAAGATGCCATCGCTGCCCCTAGCGTCTTAAGCTGGTCGACGTCAGCATTTTTTACCCCCTGGAAATAAGGTACCTTGTCCTTGACGATCTTACCAACATGATAGCCCAGTGCGCCGAAATCCGAATTGTTTTTCAATTCAGAGTTGACCTTTACGAGGAAATTCGGTCTTCGATTCTCGTCCAAATGCAACCCGTAGTTTGGGGTCACCCCGCACAGCGCCGCCGCGAGCGCTGACGGTCCCCCCTCGCGGTTCGTGCGCGCCCCAATCACTGAATTAGCGAACGAGACCGCCGATGACTCGGACCACGCGATGTGTTCCCCGAATCGTGGAAGGTTGCCGACGAGATATGGAGTGCATGTGGCGGTCATCATTATGCCCATTTTCTCGAATGCGTCCATTATTCGCAGCTGTTTCTCTGCGAAATCTTCTGGAAAACCAAGCTCCTTCCAGTCCACTAGGTCCATGCCCGGCGGGTTTAGGGTGGTCGGGACCCTGACCCTCGCCCCCTTGGCAGCCAAATCCTCTAAGAACTCTAGCCCCGGATCGCCGATTGATTTGTAAGAGACACCTGCAACTTGGATGGAGCCCACGGGGATCAAGCGGTCGGCGTTGTAGATTTCGCCTAGCCTTACGAGCAATCTTAAGGAGCGCTCGATGACTTCGCCGTGCTCTCCCCTGAGCATCTTTTCCTCTTCTTTAGTCAGATGCACGTCATCACGCCAGGTAGTCTTTGAGGTCTATTTTCATGGGGAGCTCAGGTTTCTTGAAGTCCTTCGGGTCCCTGTCCGATGGTATGGTCATATCAAAACCCATCTTTGTAGTCATCCTGGTCTCTAGGTCAGAGGATGGGTCGAGCGAGGAACCGGGCTCTTTCCTCGTGATGGTGGCTCGGTCGCCCTGAAATCTCGTCGCCATCGCCCACTCCACCTCGTACGGGTTGTGGATGTCTATATCATCGTCCACGACGAACACGTGCTTCAACGACCTGTGTCCCTTAAAGGCAGCCTCTATCGCTTTTCTGCCGTCGTCTGGACCTTTCTTCTTTATGCTCACCACAGCGTGCAGCCAAGAGCATCCTCCGGGTGTGATCAGTACGTCTTTGCACTCGCAGAACTTGCTGACCTCACGGAAGATGGTTGGCTCTCTAGGCATTCCCATCAAAGTCTTGTGCTCCAAGCCGCCAGGTAGCAGCGCATGGAATAGGGGATTCTCCTTTACGAATACTCGCTTTATCCTCGCTACCCGCTGTTTTCTAACGATGTCGAAGGTTTCTGTCAGGTCAACGAACGGGCCCTCATTGTGCGCATCGTCCGTCATCTCAGCTATCATCACGATTTCAGCCTCTGGGACCTTGTGCCCACCCAGCTCGATCAGATCGGTCTTCGCCATGGCGTTGGCTATACCCAACTCGCTCTTTCCAAGCTCCACAGAAATGGCACCCGCCACTAACACCGGCATCGAATTTCCTATGCAGATTGCAAATTCCTTGTTTCCGCGCTTGAAGAATGCATCGAAATCCCTAGGCAATATCCTAACCACAACTTTGTCATTCCCTATGACCATCATGCGGTGGAAGGATGCGTTTAGGCCTAGCTCTGGATCGTGGGCAATGACGACGCCCGAGGAAATGTACGGGCCACCATCCAGCGGGTAGTGAATCAATATTGGGAAATTGGCGAGGTCAACTGGAATTTCGCGGTAACCTTTCGCCTTGACGACCTTGGGCTCCTTCGGGTGGTCGATAGAGTCGGTAATTTTTTTGATTATTTCATTGGGTTTAATCTCTAACCCAAGTGCGACCAGCTCCCGCGAAGAGGAGATGTTGGCAACCATCTGGGTCTTGAAGCCCTTGACCTTTTCAAAAAGTATCGGCTTCCCGTCGAGCATCTTCATTATTGTCGAAGCTTCGTATTTTACATTCACAGGCTTCTTGATCTTTATCAAAAGCCCCTTTTCATCCAGCAACTTCACGAATTCCCGCATGTTCATGCTTTCACCCCTACTTTCGTTCTTAAGGCCTCGAAGCCCTCACGCTCAATTGCCTTGGCAACTTTCTCCTGTAAATCTTTACCTGGAGTGAGCGCAACCATGTTTCCCCCGCACCCGCCGCCGGTTAGCTTCGCACCAAAAGCACCGTGATCCCGCGCCAGCTCCACCAAGAAATCCAGTTCCTTGCAAGATACCTCAATTGTTTGAAGTAGCTTGTGGTTGTCGTCCATAAGCTTGCCAACTTTTTTCAAATCGAAATTCTCAAGGGCCCTTCTTGCGTTATAGGCCAATTCTTCGGCATCTCTAAATATTTTATTGTATTTTTCAGAATGCTTTTCTCTCCGCTCACGAACGCCATCAACTACCGCCACCGTGTCCGCGACTTTACCAGTGTTGCCCATCACGATCTCGATGGGTTCTTTCACATCTATACGCTCGATCACGTTTGGCTTATTCCGAACGAACCAGATTAAGCCTCCGTAAGTAGCCGCTGTGTTGTCTACTCCAGAAGGGGTCCCGTGGTAAGCCAGCTCACCTTCGTAGGCTATCTCGTTTATCTTTTCATCTGATAGGTCCAAGCCGAACTCATCCGATACTGCTCGAGCTATCGCCACACAGGATGCAGCACTGGCTCCAATACCGCTCGCCGCTACCAAATCCCCTTTCAGAGTTATCTTAATCGGGCTCCGAGATGGGTCCATACCGACCGCCTTCATAATCCTATCCACAGATCCTTGCTGCTGTTTGATTTTTTCCTCCTTATACCCCGGTGTGGCCGGCCTCAGATCTTCGAGGTGCAAGCCCTTGCCTTCAAATGGTTCCACCGTCGCCGTGGTAGTCTGAGCGATTGCGGATACAATTGAAGGGATGCAGTAGACAACAAAATGTTCGTTAAACAAAATTACTTTTCCGAAACCTATGCCTTTTCCCATCGACGGCCTCCGATTATTTTAAGGTAAAATTTATTGGTTAAATAGTTGTCCGATGTGGTGGGCCCAAGTTATCTAAAAAGGTGCCTTAGACTTTCGCCCGTGTCCTAGCTGCACAAGCTGCTTTCATATACTCCTTTACTCGTTTAACGCTGACCGGATTTTGCGCTATGCAATTTTCCTTTAAACTCGTCCCAACTATCGCCCCGTCCGCGTACTTCAAGAATCTCGCGATGTTGTCCTTTGTCGTCCCGCTCCCGACCAAAACCGGACAGTTGGGCGCTATTTCTTTTGCCTTCTTTACCTCATCAAGTTCAGCGGGTACGCCAGTCATTTTCCCTGTAACAATAATAGCATCAGCTAGGTAGAAATCGGTCCAAGTTACATGGGTCTCGAGGTCAATCCCGGGGAACATAACGGCATGTTTCTTGCAGACATCGGCGAAGATTTTGATACTCTCGGCCCCTAGATTCTTCCTGAACCTCATCAGATCGGCAGCAACGCCATGATCGAATTCGCCCGTATCCCAGACGAGCGCCCCCGTATATGCGCATACACGGATGAACTTTGCCCCCACAGCTGAGGCGATGGAAAGCGTGACCCTACCTCCGTTGTGAATTACATTGATTCCAACAGGGACGCTTACAGCCCTGACCACTTGCTTGGCGGCGACCGTCTGCGCTGCCATTTCCTCCGGCGGCACCTCGTTGCCGACGTAGTATGGGAGGTCCCACATGTTCTCAACTATTAACCCATCGATACCTCCTTCAACGAGAGCCTTCGCGTCTCGTAGGGCCTGATCGATAATAGCATCCATCCCGTACCCACTGTATCCAGGCGAGCCGGGCAGGGGCATCAGGTGGACCATCCCGATGATCGGCTTTTCGACATCGAAGATTTCCTTGAGGGATTTCAAACGCTTACCGTAGAGTTCCTCCGTCCACTTGCCATGTGTAACTTTATGCATAGTTCGTACCTCAGTGATAAAATATCAGTTCAGGTATAAATTTTAGCAAATAGTACCTTCAAAAACCAAGGCGATTTCATGAAAGCATCTGTCGTATCGGTTGGGGATGCTAACGTCGACCTTATAGCCCCTGTCCCATTTTTCCCTGAAAAAGGCGGGGAAGTCCTCATCGATCGATTGGAAACGCGGGCCGGAGGTTCCGCCGCAAATCTTTCCGTCGCAGTTTCTCGGTTGGGATTAATGTCGGGATTCATCGGGCGGGTGGGTAATGATTCATTCGGGCGTTTTTTGACCAATGAGTTCAAAAAGGAAAAAGTCAACATTAGCCAGTTGCAGGTTGATGAAGAAATCGGGACTGGTTTAACCTTCATCCTGGTGACCCAAGATGGCGAAAGGACAATGTTCTGCTTCAGGGGAGCAAATGTCCACCTTTCTCCTGATGAAATAGACATAAATAACATTCGAGGCAAAGATGTCCTCCACATCTCTGGCTATTCTCTCCTCAGGGGTCCTCAGAGGAAGGCCGCGTTAAAGGCACTAGAGTTGGCGAAAAAGGAGGGGGTCCTCGTTTCCTTTGATGCAGGGGTCTACCCGGCAATGAAAGCGACGGATCTCGTACTTTCTACAATAAAATCAGTTGACCTGCTATTTCTAAACGAGTTAGAGGCAGCATCGTTGACGGGAATTAAAAATCCTGAAAAATCAGCAAAACGTGCCCTAAAGCTTGGGCCGAATGTAGTTGCGATGAAGCTGGGAAAAGGGGGCTGCCTCATCCTAACTGAAGAGGAGAAAATCTTTTCTCCAGCTTTCAACATAAAAGTCGTGGACACCACAGGAGCTGGCGATGCCTTTGATGCCGGCTTCCTCGCTGGCATAATCGAGGGGTTGGACATCAAGATGGCGGCGCGATTCGCTAACGCTGTTGGAGCCCTCTCCACGATGAAGGTCGGAGCCAGATCGGCTTTGCCAAATAGGTGGAAAGTCGAAAGATTTCTGAGGAGATTTGGCAATGCGGAAAGTTACCCAAAAATGGATACGAAGCAACCAGGAGCAAAATAGCGACTCATGTTAAAGCCAAGAAGGTTCTTTACAATAGATGAGGTCTTCGGATGAAAAAAAGGATACAACCACACATCATGTGCGGCGTGGGAGATGTTGCGAAGTACGTCCTGCTCTCAGGCGACCCGAAAAGAGTGGAGAATATCGCGTCATTTTTAGATAAGGCGCGAAAGGTCGCGGAGTATAGGGGATTCGTGACTTGTACCGGAAACGTGAATGGGATAGAAATCTCAGCCTGCTCGACGGGTGTAGGATGCCCATCTGCAGCAATCGTGGTCGAGGAGCTCGCGAGGATAGGCGCTCAAACTTTTATCAGGATTGGGACGACGGGAGCCCTGCAGTCCGAGATAGACGCCGGCGACATCATCATCGCCACCGCTGCTGTGCGATCGGATGGGACGAGTAAGATTTACGTGCCAGCTGAATATCCGGCCGTGGCAGATTTCAGCGTAGTTTCTTCCCTAGCTGAGGCTGCTAAAAAGCTAGGCGTGAAAGTGCATATTGGGAAGGTAGTAACCACAGATGCTTTTTACGCGGGTAGCTACGATATCTGGGGTAAAGCTGGCGCGCTCTCGGTTGAAATGGAGTGCTCGGCGATCTTCACAATCGCAGGCATCAAGGGGCTTAGGGCCGGGGCAATTTTGGCCGTGGATGGAAATCTCGCGACAGGGATTAAGAAGGGAGAGTTCGAGCCTGGCGAGAAAACTGGCGAACTTGATGGGCGCGTTCAGAAAGCAATCGAACGCGAGATAAAAATTGCGATCGATGCAGTGAAAATATTAGAAAAAGTCTAGATCTAGATAGGTGGTTTATTCCCTTATACACGATTGCCCCAGCGCTTTCATAACCAAGTCCTGCATTTCCCCACATTGCTTAAGCTCAGCTAAGAGGCTTGATGCTTGTGAGGCAATAATTGAGCTGGCAATTTAGACAAAGTACGAACTAGCCTCTAGAATAGTAGTTCCCCACTATTCCCTCAAGTACGGTTTGCCAGCAGCTCGAGGAAATCCCCTTCTGCCGATCGCAACCGTGACGATCACGATGGTGGCGATATATGGGATCATGTTTATAAAATAAACTGGAATTACATTTTTGACCCCCGGAGTAATCGCTATCCAACTGGCGAGACCATCAGTAAAACCAAAGATGAAGGCAGCTCCCAGGGCCACCAACGGCTCCGCCCCGGCAAATACAACGCATGCCAATGCGATGAAACCTCTCCCAGCCGATATTTCTTTTACTATAGCGCCAAACCAACCGAGTGCTAAAAACGCGCCACCCAGACCGCATAACGCTGCCCCAAAGGTGCTTGCAATAATCCTAATTCGAGCGACGCTCACTCCGGCGACATCGACGGCTTCCGGTTTCTCCCCAGCGGCCCTTATTCTGAGCCCAAACAGCGTCTTGTAGAGAAAGATCTGAGCCAGGATGGCTGCGGCTATGGCTATAATGGTCACCGGATGCAAGCTTCCCCATGGTGTATGAATAGGAGACACTACGAGCTTATTTGAGAACACGTATATTCCGGGAAACCCCCAGATGGACATCAAAAGATATGCGACCAATCCCAGGGCAAGTAAGTTGATACCCATCCCCGCAACCATTTGATCTGCCCTTCCGTAGACGCTTATTATCGCAAAGATAAACCCGATGAAAGCCCCAGCTATAAACCCAACAAGGAGACCCATAACCCCGCTTCCAAAGAGTTCGGCACCCCAAACCCCAATAACACAAGTAATCCCGAGGATTCCCTCCAGCCCTATATTGATGGTGCCAGCTTTCTCGTTTATGCACTCTCCTACAGCAGCGAGAGCCAGTGGTGTCATCGCGATCAGCCCAGTCTCAACGAGCAAACTGGGCTTCATATCTGCCCACGCAATCAAGTAAAGAATGATTATGAAGGCAACCAAGGCGCCAAAGAACCCCATAACTTTCTTGTTTCGAAATTGTGCGAAAAATTTTTCAAGCAACTGGGCATTCATTTAAATCTTCTCCTTCTAATTATGGCCCAAAGGCCCGGAACTGCTAGACATATAACGATAATGCCTTGAATGCCCGTCACCAGCTCGGAGGCAATTCCCACTTGATATTCCATGTACCTTCCTCCATGCAACAACCCCCCAAAAAAAATTGCCGCAAATATTCCGCCAATGGGGTGATTTCTCCCCATTAGGGCAACGGCAATCCCATAAAAACCAAGTTCTATGACATTCCCCAAATCAGCAAAAAGTGCCCAGGTGGGTGGCCTGCCCAAGACTTGAGTAGCTCCCGCAAGTCCCGCGGCGAGTCCCCCAACAATGAAGCTGATCAACATCGCACGCCGTACACTCACCCCTGCGTAATTGGCGGCCTCTGGGTTCGTTCCCGACAGTCTTAGTTCATAACCTGCTCTGGTACGCCATAAGAATGCGTAGACCACGATGCAAAACGCAACTGCTACAAATATCGCTGCTGTTAGAGAGGTTCCTCCCACCAAAAGTGGATATCGCGCGCTTCCCATAGCTGGATTACTTACCTCAGCTCTGGGTCCAGCCAGCCAATAGACCACGAGGTATATGGCAAGGTAGCGAGCCACATAATTGAGCATGATGGTAGATATGACTTCGTGAACTCCTCTCCACAATTTAAGAATGGCTGCTGGAAGGGCCCAAAGAACGCCAAAAAACATGCCAAATGCTGTAGCAGCCGCTATGTGAATACCAACAGGAAGTGTTACCCATCCTCCAATAGCGGCTGCACCCGCAGCGCCTATGTACACCTGTCCTTCCGCACCGATGTTAAAGAGCCCAGCTTTCATGCCGACGGCGAAGGTGACTGCAGTAAGCATCAGCGGCGTTGCGAACGCCAACGTTTCTACTATGTCTTTTATGCTGCCGAACCCTCCCCTAAATAACCAATAATACCCAGCTATTGGATCATAGCCGAATATTAACATCAGCAAAGCTCCGATCGCTAACCCTAGTATTACGGCGATGCCAGGATCAACTAATGGACGCGAGATCGTCGATAGACGTCTCAGCACAATTTCACCATTACTAACTCAATTAAGGCTATTTTATCTTTTCCTAAAATCTCAAAATCAATGAAAACTAAAAAAAAGAAGAGGGCGGGATTATCCTAAGATACCCCGCCAATATGCTACCACGTTCTCCGTCATCGCGAGTGGAACTGTAACCTGGCCGTTGGTGATCTTTGTCTGTAGCTCACTCACCGCATTCCAAATCCAACTCGGCTGGTTGTCTCTTAGAGCTCTTGCTGCCGTGCGGATGTTCTCCGCGGGCATCGGAAGTTTTCCGGCTGCCGCACCAAATTGGATGAAATCCTCGAGGTCGTTGAGGTCGCTCATCTTTATACCAGTTATGGGAATCCCCTCTATCGTAGTTCCTATTCCGAGTGTCATTATTCCACCTGTGGATTGCACCACATCTCTGAATGTATTATCTACGACAAACTCGGTGGTGTAATAGACGCCGTAATCGACCCTCTTCATCATGCTGGCTATGCAGAAAGAGGGGTTCATCCAGTCCTGGTCCGAGTCGACGCCTATCCAGAAGGGCGGCCCCATCTTTAGGCCTTTCGCAGCCGCAACTTCATTTACGGCTTGGTTTATCCCTATTCCAAGCGGTCCCGCTACGTTGTAAACCGCAATCGCGTCTTCCGCATACATAGCCTTAGCGGTGTCGTAACCCTTCGTGATATCGGAGAATGTTCCGGTATAAGTCCAGAGGACCCTGTCCTTTATCGGAGTTGCACAGATGCCCCTGTTCTCCAGCTCGGGTTTGTTGTTCTCGATCCAACTCACCGCCCAGTCGCATCCCCATTTGTACCCAATCTCGAACTTCCAGAGGACCGGGATCTCTATCCCTAGACATATTCCTATGTGAGGATAGTCGTAGTAAGCCGCTAGCAGGGTGGCGAGCGCTCCGACCAGCGCGCTCCCTTTGTGTTCCTCAAATAGAACGCCGAGTCCGTTAGGTGCTGCTGCAGGAACGGAATCGATGTTCATGAAGTCCTTGTTGGGATACTCATTTTCCACCGTACTCATAGCATCGGTCAGCAAGAAACCTACCCCGACAACCAATTTAACGTCGGGGTCGGCGGCGGCGGCTCTCAAGTTCGGTAGGTAGTCCGCCTCAGACTTGCTTATCAGCTCAACCATTTTAACATTAAAGTCCTTCTCAGCCATTTCGCCTCCCTTGAACCCCATGTCGTTGAAGGCTAGATCGCCTCTTCCGCCTATGTCTGAGACCACTGCGATCTTGAAAACCGGTTTTGCTGCAGGTCGAGTAGCCACGTATGCGCCGATTCCAACTGCGGCAATAACTATGATTACTATGACGATCGCTGCAGTCACATTTATTCCCTTATCGTCCAGAAACTTGCTTATTTTTAACACCTCCATTTTATTTCCGTTTATTAGTATTCCCATGGTCTAAAAAGCCTTGCTATCGCTCTATTTCTCATTTCCTCGAACCAAGCATCATCAGCCCAATCTCATCCTTATCCGCCTTTGCGGCATCCCTCACGCCCATCATCTTCCCCTCGAAGATAACCCCAATGCAATCGCTCAGGGCTATGATTTCGTCCAAGTCCTCGGAGAGAAGCAGGATTGTCGTCCCTTTATCTCTCAACCTCATGAACAGCTCCCACGTGTGCTTGATGGCCTTGAGATCAAGTCCATAGGTCGGGTGAGCGGCCACGATCAAGCGGGGCTCCTTCCAAAGTTCCCTGGCGAGGATGAGCCTCTGGATATTTCCCCCCGAGAGAATTCTCGTTTCAGTCTGCCATAGGTCCGGCGCCAATATCCCGTACTCGGAGATCATCTTCTTCGCGTGTTGGGTTATGAAGGAGCGATTTAGGAAAAAGCGTCCAGAAAATGGCGAGGTTCGGTAATCCTCTATGATCAAGTTCTCCGCCACGGTCATGGGCTCAGAGACCCCGATCTTTCTGCGCTCTTCGGGGATGTGGACTAGGCCCGCTTCTAAAATATCCCTCGGAGAGCGGTTGGTTAAATCCTTCTCGAAAATATAGACCTTGCCTTTTTCGACCTTCCGCAACCCCGTAATAGTCTCGATGAGTTCCTTCTGACCATTGCCCGCTACGCCGGCTAAGCCGAAGATCTCACCTTTCCTTATCTTGAATGAAATACCTTTCAGGGCCGGCACCCCCCTCGCGCCGAATGCGTGCAAATCCCTGACCTCTAACGCGACCTTCATAGACTTGACGGGCTTCCTTTTAAGATGGATCGATACCTTGCGGCCGAGCATCATCCTGGTCAATTCTATCCCGTTCGTCTCAGAAGTCTTCTTAGTTCCCACTAGCTTCCCTAACCTCAGCACGGTTACGCGATCGGTCCCCTCTAGCACACCCTCGAGCTTGTGGGTGATTATAACTATCCCGTGCCCCTCCCTCGCCATAGAACGCAAAACGGAAAACAACTGCCTGGACTCGTGGGGGGTCAGAACCGAGGTGGGCTCATCTAGGATAATAACTTGGGGATCATAGAAGAGAACTTTTAGGATCTCAACTCGCTGCTGTTCCCCGGCTGAGAGATCCTCTATCTTGGCCTTCGGGTCGATCTTTAGACCATACTTCTCGGACAGCTGCCTGAGCTTCTCCTCGACCTTCGAGAGTGGGAAGGAAAAGTTTGATTTGCGGAGACCCAAGGCGACATTTTCAGCTACAGTGAGCGGCCTGGCACAAGTGAACTCCTGATGAACCATTGCAACCCCATGCTCCAGCGCATCCTTTGGAGATTTTATCGAAACGAGTTTTCCCCTTATGTAAATTTTGCCCTTTGTCGCAAAGTAAAATCCGGACATAATGTTGGCCAACACCGTTTTGCCGGCCCCATTTTCTCCGAGCAAAGCATGGATCTCCCCCGCCTTCACGTCGAAGTTTACGTTATCCAAGATGAGGTATTCCCACACGCCGGGGAATCCCTTGCAGATCCCCTCCACCCGCACGAGGACCTCCCCTTGTCTCGGCTTTGGTGCGCTCTTCTCCAATTTTTTGGTCCCTTTTCGTGGCAAAATTTTTTTCAGGGGATTTATTGAGTTACCCATTCAATTTTATGATTTTTCCTATCTTAAACATATCCTGAATAGGGAAAAATTCCTTGAATTCCTGAAAATTTCTCGGACAAATCCAAAAACGGCAATTTTATAGATATGATGCCCAAACTACGGTGAGGTGATATGATGAAATTTGAGGGCATTACTTTCAAAACTGCGGATGGAAAAGCTTACCACCTTGAGATCGATCGGCTAAATCCAAACATCTTGACAGCCGGCTCCTCGGGGCGTATCCGGAAGATTGCCGATTATCTTGATAGAGCTGAAGTGATCGAGGGAGATCGCAAGATGACTGTGGTCAACGGCAAGTACAAGGGGCTACCCGTATCAGCGTTTGCAACCGGCATGGGGCCCGCGAGCACTGCCGTGGTCCTGCCGGAAGCGCTAGAGCTCGCCGATGGCCCGATAACAATGCTGCGTTTGGGAACGTCAGGCAGCCTCCAACCTTTCGTTAAAGTTGGACATTTGGTTATAACTTCAGGAGTTGTGAGGGATGAGATGGCGTCTCGAGCGGCTGTAGGACCAGAGTACCCGGCGGTCGCGGACCCCGAGCTAGTGCCGGTTATGGTCGCTGCGGCTGAGAAGCAAGGGTACGAACTTGGCAAAAAACTCTGGGTGGGGATAATCCACGCGAAGGATGACCTATACTTCGTCGAGACCCCGCAATTCTCTCCATCTACCGAGCTCATGACCGGCAAGCTGGCATCCTATAAGCGGATGGGTGTGCTCGCAAGCGAGATGGAGTTCTCGGTTTATTGCACCATGCGCGACTTCTACCAGGGACGAAAAGAAGATCGCATCTTGGTGGGCAACCTGCTGGCGGTGATTGCTGCTGCCCCAGAGGAGGGAGCGATAGCGGTTAGCAAGGAGGACAAAAAGCGCCAGGAAAAGGACATGATTGAAATTGGGCTCGAAACCCTGCTGATGGTCAACCAGCTCAGAAGCGGGAAGGGTGTTGGTGCTGATCTAAACCAGGTTATCAAAAAAATGATGCAGGTGCCGCCCCGAGGCAAGCTCCTCAAATACTCATTTGCTCTATGCCCTTAAACCGGCAGAAATCGGCGAGAAGAGCAGCCAAGTCATCGTATGCCAATATCTGATGGTTGCCTAGACTATTTT
>Ga0315268_10003070_pt1 | contig 18516 bp, 13 predicted proteins | sample C1_top_MG_FD_204535 | JGI IMG/M metagenome (GOLD analysis project Ga0315268, IMG submission 204535) | Sediment microbial communities from Yellowstone Lake, YNP, Wyoming, USA - C1_top | ecosystem: Environmental > Aquatic > Freshwater > Lake > Sediment | place: USA: Wyoming | collected 2017-08-01
TAACACAATGGCCGACGCAGAGCCAACGATCGTAGGAACGGGCCAGAACAACTTCACGCAGGAAGTCCGCCTTCAGTCCCCGAACGCGACCGACCGCTTCCGCTGGACGCTCGGTCTCTATTACTCCGATCTTCGTCAGCACGATTTCGAAACTGTCGCGGCGCCGTCGTGGTGCCTGGTACCTGACGGTCTGGTTTACCGCAACACCGGGCAGACATGCCTGCAGTTTCATGGCTTTGACCTCGCGAGCGGCATCTATTCCTATGTTTCCGACCAGTACTTCGTCGATAAGTCGAAGGCTGCCTTTGCGAACGCGGAATTCGACATCAACGCTCACTTCACCCTCTTTGGTGGTGCTCGCTACGAGAAGCAGGATTCCACATACCTGACGGTTTCCGACGGGCCACTCGCGGGCGGCCCAAGTGAAGAGAGTGCGACCGCCGGCAGCAGTATCGTCGCACCCAAAGCGGGTGTTAATTGGAAAGTAGACGACCGAACGCTGGTGTATTTTTCCGCGGGGAAGGGTTATCGGGCTGGCGGCGTAAACATTCCCGTCCACCTCCAGATCCAGGAGTGCATCGACCAGCTGAATGCGCTCGGGAATCCTACCGGCTATAAACCGGATTACCTCTGGAGCTATGAGATTGGCGCGAAGCACACGTCGGCTGACCGCCGCCTGTCGATTGAGGGCAGCATCTTCCACATAGACTGGAGCGATATCATCAGCTCCATTCACATCCCCGCGTGTGCGACGCACGTTGCGGCGAATCTGGGCAAGGCCAAGAGCGAAGGCTTCGACCTGTCCATGAAGGCGCTGCTTGGAGAAGCGGGGAACTGGAGCACGGGCTTGTACCTTGCGTACACGCAAGCGCAATACACCACTGACTCAACGCTGTTCGGCGAGACCACAGCTCGCGCAGGGCAAGCGATTTCCGATATTTCTCCCTGGAATGTGACCGCCGAAGTAGGCTATCAGGCACCCCTTGAGGGGAACAAGCTCTGGTACGCGCACGTCGAAGATCGGTATAACAACCGCAACAACAAACTCGTGCCGGCTCAGGACCCGACGGTAGCCGGCTATGATCCGGATGTGCTCACCAATCCAGCAATCAATCAGCTAAACGCCCATTTAGGCCTGCGCTGGACTGCAGGAGCAGACGTTTCGCTGTTTGCCACCAATATGCTCAACACCCACCCTGTGTTGAACAGACATGATGGCTTGGTAGACATTACCTCTGGCGCGTTCACCATCCGGCCGCTGACGATCGGAGTGTCGCTCCTGTATCACTGGTAAACGCGACCGCCAAGCATTCCATAGTCGCGGATCACGAACCCCTCCTTCCTCTGGGCGCAACGCTGCTACTTCACGCAGCACGCGCCAGGGGAGGGAGCGGGCTCCCAGAGGGCGCCATGACGAGTCCAGCACGACCATGAATCCAGACCCTGTGATCCCCAATCCCTCCGTCTCGCAACGTCTCGGCGGGGCATCAGACAAGCGGGCTTACAACCTGCGGTACGTCGCCGGCGTCGCCTTCGTTGCCTCGGCCGGCGGGTTCCTGTTCGGCTACGACCTGGTGATCATTTCTGGCGCGCTTCCGTTTCTGTCGCGCGAGTTTGCGCTGTCGCCGGCGTTGGCGGGCTGGGCGACCAGCAGTGCAATTCTGGGAGCGATCATCGGGCCGCTCCTCGGCCTGTGGTTCGCGGACCACATTGGCCGCCGCCGGACGATGATGTTGTCGGCCATGGCATTCCTCGTCTCTACCATTGGGTGCTCGGTCGCTGCCACCGTTGGACAATTCGCGCTCTGGCGCCTGGTGGGCGGCATGGGCGTCGGCCTGGCGATGATCTCGTGTCCCATCTACATCGCCGAGCTGTCACCACCCCACCTGCGCGGGCCGCTGGTCAACGTGAATCAGCTGGTGGGCGTCGTCGGCATCAACCTCGCCGTTCTGGTGAGCTACTTCGTCGCTGAATATGGCGGCGGATGGCGCCTGATGTTCGCGTCGCAGGGCGTGCCCGTGGCCGTCCTGATCATCGGGCTACTGCTGGTCCCGGAGAGCCCGCGCTGGCTCACCGCGAAGGGGCAAACCGCCCGCGCGCTCGAGGTGCTGAAACGCATTAATGGCGTTGACCGGGCGAAGCAGGAACTGGAGGAGATCATCGCCGACGTCAATGCGAGCGCGAAGGGATTCTTCGAGGTGCTGCAGCCTTACTGCCGCAGGCCGCTGCGGGTCAGCATCATTCTCATGATCTTCTCCCAGATCAATGGCGTGAACATGATGCTGCTTTACGGGCCCACGATCCTGCACGATGCCGGCATTTCGTTCGGCTCGAACTCCGTGCTGTCCGCCATGCCCAACTACCTGACGATCTTCGTCGCCACGCTCATCTCGTTCCCGCTGATTCATCGCTACAGTCGTCGCGGTCTTCTCATAGCCAGCACGATCGGCATGGGCCTCAGCCACCTGCTGATGGCTACGCTCCTGGCCGTGCATGCACCAGCGCTGTCCGTGCTCGTGCCAATGATGCTCGCCGCCGGCTCCTTTACGCTCGGGCTGGCCCCGCTCAGCTGGATCATCGTCTCGGAGATCTTCCCGAATCGGGTGAGGAGCCAGGCGCTCGCCATCGTCTGTGTATTCCTGTTCGGGTCCTCGTTCCTGACGGCCCAGGTCTTCCCAATGGCGATGGATTGGCTGCGCCAGACAACCGGAACACCGGCCGGAATGTACGTGGTATTTGCCGGAATCTGCCTGTCCTGCTCATGGTTCGTGTGGCGGCTGATGCCTGAGACGAAGGGGTTCACCCTCGAAGCCATCGGTGAGTTCTGGCGTGCAAGCGCCGCGGGCAAAGCAGGCGAAGTTCCGGCAAAGTGACGCGACTTCGGACAGCCGAACGGCGGTCACCGCGTCGCACCTACGTGAGGCTTGCCAGGGCCTTCATTTCGACGGCAATCAGATCTTCCGCCTTCGCCGCATCATCGATGTATGCGCCCAATGTGAAGAATGGATGATGCATTCCCTGGAAACACACGTATTGCGTGGACACGCCAGCCTGCTGCAGGCGCAGTGCGTAAGCCTCGTTGTCATCCACCAGGGGATCGAACTCCGCGCCGATGATCAGGGCGCGCGCCAAACCGGCCAGATTCGGTCGCAGCATGGGGGATGCACGCGGATCCATCCGATCAGCGGCGTTCGGCACATAAGTCGAAATGAACCGGTTCATGGCGGCTCGCGTCAGCATGTAGCCGCTCGCGTTGCGCTCGTACGATGGGTACTCCAGGCTCATATCGGTGCACGGATAGATGAGAACCTGCAGTGCGATGTGAACCTCGCCCGAATCCAGATTCATCTGCGCGAGCACCGCGGCGAGATTGCCGCCGGCGCTGTCCCCGCCCACCGCAATGGCCCGCGGATCGATCCGCAACTGCGTGGCATGGCTCGCAGCCCAGAGTGTCGCCGCATAGGCGTCGTGCACCGCCCCGGGAAACGTGGTCTCGGGGGCCAGCCTGTAGTCCACGGACAGCACGGCGCAATTGCCCTTGAGGGCGAGCCTGCGACAGACGGTGTCGTAACCATCCACGCTCCCGAGCATCCAGCCGCCACCGTGGAAGAAGACCAGCAGCGGGCATGCGATTCCGCCTTCATACGGGCGGTAGAAGCGTGCCGCGACCGGCCCTTCACGAGTGGGTATCGTGACGTCATGAACCACCGGCAGCGGCGGCGCGGGAGGCAGCATGCGCGCTCGCTGCTCGCCATACACACGCCGCAGTTCGACCGGCGACAAATTGGCCGGCAAATCGCCCGCAATCCTGATGGCGAGCGCGGCTTGCGGATTCAGAGGCATGGCGGTGAAGTCGTCACGGATTTCGGCGATCCTAGCACCGTTGCAGCATCACCGGCTGTCGATAGGGCGTTATTGAGGGCTACAGCATGAGCATGAATCCAGACCCCGTACGCCCCGCCGGGACGACGAGCAGGCAGCCTTACAACCTGCGCTACCTCGCCGGGATCGCGCTCGTGGCTTCGGCCGGCGGGTTCCTGTTCGGCTACGACCTGGCGCTCATTGCCGGCGCGCTGCCGTTCCTGAAGCGCGATTTTGCACTGTCATCGGCGCTGACGGGCTGGGCGGCGAGCAGTGCAACCATGGGAGCGATCATCGGACCGCTCCTCGGCCTCTGGTTTGCGGACACGATCGGCCGCCGCAGGACGATGATGCTGTCGGCCACGGCTTTCCTGGCCTCTACGATCGGATGCGCAATCGCTGCTACGGTAGGCCAGTTTACGCTCTGGCGCGTGGTCGGCGGCATGGGCGTCGGCCTGGCCATGATCTCCTGTCCCATCTACATCGCCGAGCTCTCACCACCCCGCCTGCGCGGGCCGTTGGTGAACGTGATCCAGCTGGTCAACGTCCTCGGCATATTGCTCGCCGTGGTCGTGGGCTACCTGGTCGCAGAATATGGCGGCGGGTGGCGCCTGATGTTCGCGTCGCAGGGCGTACCGGTCGCCGTGCTGATCCTGGGGCTGCTGCTGGTCCCGGAGAGCCCGCGCTGGCTCACTGCAAAGGGGCATACCGACCGCGCGCTCGAGGTCCTGAAACGCATCAACGGCATCGAGCGGGCGCGCGAGGAGCTGGCGGAAATCATCGCCGACCTCAAGGCGAGCCTGCCAGGGCCCTTCGAGGTGCTCAAGCCATACTGCCGCAAACCCCTTCAGGTCAGCATCATTCTCATGATCTTCTCGCAGGTCAATGGCGTGAACATGATCCTGCTGTACGGGCCGACGATCCTGCACGACGCCGGGATCTCGTTTGGCGCGAATTCCGTGTTGACCGCCTTGCCCACCTACCTGACGATCCTGGTCGCCACAGTCATCTCGTTCCCCCTGATCCACCGCTATAGTCGTCGCGGTCTCCTCATAGCAAGTGCGCTCAGCATGGGCTTCAGCCACCTGCTGATGGCTGCGCTGCTGGCGCTGCATGCGCCAGCCTTGTCCGTGCTGGTGCCGATGATGCTCGGCGCCGGTTCCTTCACACTCGGGCTGGCCCCGCTGAGCTGGATCATCGTCTCGGAGATCTTTCCAAATCGCGTCAGGAGCCAGGCCCTCGCCATCGTGTGTGTATTCCTGTTTGGCTCTTCGTTCCTGACGGCATTGGCGTTCCCGATGGCGATGGATTGGCTTCGGCAGACGACCGGGACCCCGGCTGGAATGTACGTGGTATTTGCAGCAGTGTGCGTATCCTGCGCATGGTTCGGGTGGCGGGTGCTGCCCGAGACGAAGGGGCTCAGCCTCGAGGCCATTGGCGAGTTCTGGCGCGCGCGCGGCACCCGGAAGGGCTGATGTACCGCCAATCAGTATCAGGAATAGGGCTTGATAGGCGGCAGCGACTGTTCGGAGAGCTCGGAGATGACCTGTCGCATCTCGCGCGCGACCTCCGCCGTCTTCGACATCGGGAACCTCGAGGTAATGCCGCTCACGCTGATGGCGTACTGAACGCGCGGCGCGGGAATCGCCACGGCCACGCAGCGGCCCTCGATATCGTTCTCCTGGTTATCGATCGCGAATCCATGATGCCGCACCAGGTCCAGGTGTTTCACAAATTCAGTTGCACGAGTAATGGTGTTGGCAGTCCGCCTGGGCAGACCCGACCGCTGCAGCAGTGCGCGTACCTCCGCCTCGGGGAGCTGCGCCGCGATGGCCTTTCCCAGCGCGGTCGAGTGCACCGTATCGCGGTCGCCGACGCGTGCCGCCAGGCGCACGGTTTTTGAGCTCTCGACGATTTCGAGGTAAACGATGTTATCGCCGGACAGCACCCCCAGATTCACCGTTTCATCGAACCGATCGCGGAGCCGCTCGAGATACGGACGCGCTCGCAGCACGAGCAGCGGCGTCTCGTTGATGGCCAGGCTCACGATGCGTGCGCCGAGGCGGTACGTGCCCGAATTCGCGTGCCGCTCGAGAAACCCCTCCTGCACCAGCACCTCCAGGTACCGGTGGACAGAACTCTTCGGCAGTCCGGTGGCGGCAACCAGCTGCGGCAGCGAAGCGCCGGTATTCACGGCGGCCCCGACTTCACGCAGCACCAGGCAGGTTCTGCGAATCGCCCTGGTCCCGGCGATCGATTGGGCGTCGCCGCCTGAGAGCTTGCGCTTGGGTGGTTTACTCAAGAGAGTGCTTTCCATTATTTGTGGGACGCCCCACTCAAGGTGTGGACTGTACCGGAACTCGTCGGCCCCGGGTAGCCGCGACTGGCGTGCAGGCATTGGCATCGGCGGCCTGTCGGCAGCCGGCCGATTGCTGGTCACTGAATGAGGTACATAGTAATGTGCGTTGCTACGGGAGATCGGCGCTGGCGTGTTCTCCAGGATTGAGCGGGTTTTCAACGGACGGGCAGAGACGTTATGTCGCAGGTAACGCGCGGTTCAGGGCAGGACAATCGCGACGGTGCGGCGCCGGCGCCCCGACTGCGCTCGCGCAGCTGGTTCGACGACCCTGCGCACGCGGACATGACCGCCCTGTATCTCGAGCGGTACACGAACTTCGGTCTTTCGGTCGAGGAACTCCAGTCCAATCGCCCGATCATCGGCATCGCACAGACCGGGAGCGATCTTTCTCCATGCAATCGGCATCACCTGGTGCTTGCCGAGCGCGTCAAGGACGGTATTCGGGAAGCAGGCGGCATTCCGATTGAATTTCCCACGCACCCGATCCAGGAGACCGGGAAGCGTCCGACGGCTGCATTGGATCGCAACCTGGCATATCTGGGGCTGGTCGAGGTGCTGTTCGGCTATCCATTGGACGGCGTGGTGTTGACCATCGGCTGCGACAAGACCGTGCCTGCATGCCTGATGGCCGCGGCCACCGTGAACATTCCCTCGATAGCGCTCTCGGTCGGCCCGATGCTCAACGGCTGGTACGAGGGCGAGCGCGTCGGCTCGGGCACGATCCTGTGGAAGGCGCGGCAGATGCTGGCCACCGGGCGCATCGACCGTACCGGCTTCATGCGCATGGTGGTGGCCTCGACCCCTTCGACAGGCTTCTGCAACACCATGGGTACCGCAACGACGATGAACTCGCTCGCCGAAGCACTGGGCATGTCGCTGCCCGGTTCGGCCGCCATTCCGGCGCCGTACCGGGACAGGCAGGAGTGCGCCTATCAGACCGGCCGGCAGATCGTCGAAATGGTGGCGGCGGACCGCAAGCCGTCGGACATCCTGACGCGCGAATCCTTCATCAACGCCATTCGTGTCAACTCGGCTATAGGCGGATCAACCAACGCGCCGATTCACATCAATGCGCTGGCGCGCCATATCGGCGTCGAGCTTTCGATCGACGACTGGCAGACCTTTGGTTTCGACGTCCCGCTGCTGGTGAATCTGCAGCCCGCCGGCGAGTATCTCGGCGAGGACTATTACCGCGCCGGCGGCGTGCCCGCGGTCGTCGGTGAACTGATGCGGCATGGCCTGATCCATGAGCGGGCGCTCACCGCCAACGGCCGCTCGATCGGCGATAACTGCCGCGACTCGCGCAGCAGCGACGAACGCGTCATCCGGCCGGTGGCGCAGCCGCTGAAGGCCGCAGCCGGGTTTCGCGTCCTCCGCGGCAATCTGTTCGAGTCGGCCATCATGAAGAGCAGCGTCATTTCGGATGCCTTCCGGGCGCGTTACCTGTCCAACCCGGCCGATCCGGATGCGTTTGAGGGCCGTGCGGTCGTGTTCGATGGTCCAGAGGATTACCACGCTAACATCGATAATCCGGCGCTGGCGATCGATGAGCACTCGCTGCTCGTGATTCGTGGCGTCGGACCGATCGGTTATCCGGGCTCCGCCGAAGTGGTAAACATGCAGCCGCCAGCAGCGCTGATCGACGCGGGCATTTCCGAACTGCCCTGCATGGGCGATGGTCGGCAGTCCGGAACGTCGGGCTCTCCCTCAATCCTGAACGCGTCGCCCGAGGCGGCCGCGGGCGGAGGATTGGCGCTGTTGCGCACCGGGGATCGCATTCGTATCGACCTGCGTCGTGGTACAGCGAATATGCTTGTGTCCGACGAGGAGATAGCGCGACGCCGACAGGCGTTGCAGGACGCTGGCGGTTACCCGTTCCCGGCGAGCCAGACGCCGTGGCAGGAGCTGCAGCGTGCCAACGTGGGCCAGTTGCAGACCGGTGCGGTGCTCGAGCCGGCCGTCAAGTATCAGCGCCTGGCGCAAACCCAGGGTGTGCCTCGGCACAGCCATTAAGCCGGCGAGCGGTCGCTATGACGGATTATCGGGTGATCGAGACGGGCAGGCGCTGCCGTCTGGGCGAGGGGCCGTACTGGTCGGTGCGTCAGCAGGCGCTGTATTGGGTAGATATTCTCGGGCAGACGGTATTTCGGCTACGCCCCACAGATGGCAACGTGGTGACGTGGCAGATGCCGGAGATGATTGGCTGGCTGGTCGAGCGGGCGAATTCGGACGGCTTTGTCGCAGGACTGCAGAGGGACATCGTCTACCTGAGTCTCGAACCGCTGACGATTACGCCGATTGCGTGCCCCGAGCCTGACCTTCCGGCCAACCGGTTGAACGACGCCAAGGCCGACGCCTGGGGATATATCTGGGCTGGCACCATGCCACTGAGTGCCAAGGGGAACACTGGCTCGCTCTACAGGCTGAGCCCAGAAGGGCGCGTGACGTGCTGCGACCGCGGCTACACGGTCACGAACGGCCCGGCCATGAGTCCCGATGGACGCTACCTGTACCACAACGACTCGGGGCGAGGACTCGTGTACCGCTTCGAGCTCACTGACGATGGCGTGCTGCGCGACCGGCGGGTATTCCTGCGGTTTCCTCCGGAGGAGGGGGCGCCCGACGGCATGACCGTCGATTCAGAGGGTGCGCTGTGGATCGCGATCTGGGGCGGCGCGCGTGTCAGCCGCTATACCGCCGACGGGCATCTTGACCGCTCAGTAATGCTGCCGGTGTCGCAGATAACGAGCTGCACATTTGCAGGCCCCGCGCTGGATCGCATGTTCGTAACCTCAGCAGCGGAAGGCGCAGCTGGCGAGGCCATGGCGGGCGCGCTGTTTGAGATCGAGCCTGGGGTGACGGGCATCGCACCGAACCTGTACGCGGGCTAACCGGCTTCTTGCCTAAGCCTCCCGCTCGGCGAACACCACGGTGTTCCACCGTTCGGGTATGTGGATGTTGTCGTTGCCCATGACGCTGGACGCCCAACCCTTGGCCGTTCGCTTCTCCCGATCGTGGTGGCAGCGATAGGCCGTCATGCGGAAGGTGTCGCCGGGCCTGGGCGGCGTCGCTCGTCCCCCGGCAATGTGCTTCAATCCAGCCCACGGCAACGCGATCTCGACGGTCCAGCCCCGGTCCTTCACTTCCGGGCAATTGATGGTGCCGTCGATGAAGACGGCATGCCTGCAACCGGGAAGCTGGTAATTCAGATCGGCGTGACGCCCGATCTTCTCGCCCTCACGCGCCACATAGTAGAGAACGTCCGGCGTCTTCAGGAGTTCCTCCAGTTCGGAGAAGCGCTGCTCCCGGACAAGTGGCTCGACCCACGTCCAGCGAATCTGGTAGCTGGTATTGAGCGCGTTCAGCCCGATCTCGTAATAGTAGCCGTTGCCCTCGAAGAACAATTCCACGTCCTCATCGTTGAAGTAAACGTGGTCGTTGAACCCACTCATGCTCGCACGGATGTCGGGGTCTTCCACCTTGTAGCCCGCGTAGAGATACTGGTCATCCCACAGCAGGGCAACGCGGGTCTGGAGCGGAGTGGGACTGCCATCGTGCATCATGCCAAATGGCTCCGACCATTCCGCCCGCTGCCACACCGGCTCATCGAGTCGCCCGTCGATCGTGATGGGCTCGGCGGTCCGAAGACACGTCCGCGTCTTCACTGGCGGGAGCCTGGAGAGATCGACCTGGCGAACCTTCGCCCAACGACCCAGCTTCGATCTCGGTGCCGGACCGATTTCCACGGGTCCCAATTGGCTGATGTCGTCAATAGCCATGGGCACGCCAGTCAGCACTTTCTCTTTGTTCACTCTCTGGGTTCCTCCAGGTCAGTCTGCAGCAGCCGAATTGATCATGCCTTGCGCGCGGTGCCAATCAGGCTGCGCCGCTCATCGATGAATAGCGTCAGGTCGGCACGCGCCGGCATTTCCGAGAGTGTATGCCGGGTCAGGCGCTCGAAGTGCTGAATAAAGGCTGCGACCTGTTCGTCGGACAGGCAGTGCGCTCCCGTGCGTCCGGTAGCCTCGAGGTTCCGTGCCAGGGCATGCTCTTGTTCCGTGCGCCAACCACGGACAACCTCAAAGCCCGGCGCTGCCAACAGCACCAAACGGTGAATTCTGGCAAAGAGCCGTGCGTAGGGCCCAGCCAGGGCTTGATTGACATACTCGCGCCACACCCCTGCGGGGTCCCGCTCGCGTTCCAGATCGTTGATGGGTGCGATGAGGTCCGATGCCGCCTGGGCGCGGGCGCCGACGCACCAGCCCTCGAAAATGACGACGTCAACCGCTGCAGACACTGGCTGCCAGTGATCGCGCCCGAGGGGCCGATCATCGGCCTTGTCGAACCGGGGCAATAGGGTGGGGCGCCCGGCGACCAGGTCATCCAGGGCCTGCTCGCCCAACGCCACATCATGAGTGCCGGGTACGCCGCGAATGGCCAGCAGTGGATGAATATTCCTGGCCAGAATCGCGCGGCTCTCCGGCGCCAGGTACAGATCATCCAGCGACAGCGACACACCTCCAAGACCGTTGGCTTTCAGTCTGTCGCATAGCGCCATCGACAACGTCGATTTGCCGGATCCCTGGGCACCACAAAGCCCGAGCACCAAAGGGCGTCGAGCCGAGTCACCCAGCCAGCCCAGGATGGCGGCCTCAATGACATTACACGACGCGGTCAACAGGGGGTTCGCCCGTGAAAAAGCGACCAAGGTTCTCGGCGACGCGCATACCCATCGCCGTGCGGGTTTCAAGGGTGGCACTGCCCAAGTGTGGCAGGAGCACCGTATTGCGCGCCGCCAGAAGGGCCGCGTGAATCGCTGGTTCGCTTTCGTAAACATCGAGTCCTGCTGCGGCAATCTGGCCGGAGTTCAGGGCTGCAGCGAGTTCGAATTCGTTGATTATAGTGCCACGTGCAGTGTTAATCAGTATGGCAGTGCGCTTCATTTGGCCCAGACGGTGCCGGTTGATCAAGTGATGCGTTTCCGCGCCTCCCGGACAATGCAAGGACAGCACGTCTGCGATGCTTATCAGCTCATCAAGCGAGTTGCAGTGCGTCGCGGCCAACTTCTCTTCATCCTCGGGAGTTGCCCGGTGGCGACTGAAATACGCGATTCTCATGCCCAGAGCTGCTCGCGCGCGTTGCGCGGTAGCCCGCGCAATGCGACCAAAGCCCACAAGCCCCAGGGTGCGGCCTGCCAAACTCCATCCCAACATGTGGATCGGGCGCCAACCAGTCCAGTGTCCGCTGCGCAATTCACGCTCACCATCCGACGCACGTCGGCTCGCCATTAAGATCAGCAGCAAGGTGAGTTCGGCAGTACTTTCCGTCAGGACATCGGGCGTATTGGTGACAACGATGCCAGCTGCCTTCGCAGCGCGCATGTCGATGTGATCCAGACCGACCCCGTAGTTGCCGATGATTCTCACGCGGGCGTCGGGTACCGAGAGAATCTCGGCGGTGATGCGATCGGAGACGGTCGGGCATAGGGCGTCGTAATGGCGCATCGCCATCTTCAATTGATCCGCCGTCATCGGAACATCGTCGGAGTTCGCCGTCACTTCAAAATTCAACCGCAGAGCGTCCTCAACGGCCTTGGGCCAGCGGCGTGTCAGCAATATTCGCGGACCGTTCACAGGTCAACCTAATTCATACGCAGGATCGGCAGCACAAAGAACGAACCAGAAGACAAGAATATCATCGTTGAGCCGAGCGCGATTCCATGATCACGATGCAGTGCGTGTGGTGAAAATATTGCCGATCTGCCGACGTACCCCCGCCTTCAGTAGCGTAGGGCATTAGAGTTTTCTCGAACCGCGCATCAAACCAGCGCAAAGTGTCTCGTTTAAGGTCGTATTCTAGAAATATAGTTAGACAATCTCTATAAGAGATTGATTTATATGGCTCCCTGGGTTGGACTCGAACCAACGACCAACGGATTAACAGTCCGACGCTCTACCAACTGAGCTACCAGGGAACCGAAAAAAAACCTGCAAGTTGCGCGCGGCTAAAGCCACCTGCCCGCGAGCGGCGTGAATTCTCAGGGCAGGGGGCGCGAACGTCAAGGAATCTGCGCGCAAGACGCCTTCAGACGGTCAGGGCGATGCGCATTCTGCTCACAGCCTTCTCCAGCATCTCTCTGCTGCACGCGAACGACATGCGAATGTGCCCGGGAGCGCCGAACCCTGAGCCGGCGACGACCGCCACGCCAGCGTTGTGAATCAGGTGTTCGGCCAGGGCGTTGTCGTCCTTGAGCCCCAGATTCCTGATGGCCTGGCGTACGTCGGCAAAAGCATAGAACGCGCCTTGGGCGGGGTGGCAGGAAACTCCGGGCAGCGTGTTGAGCGCAGCAACGAAATAATCGTGCCGCTCCTTGAACGCCTTGTTCATCGTGGCAACGCAGGTCTGATCGCCGGTCAGTGCCGCAACGGCGGCCTTCTGGCTCATGCTGGCGGCATTCGAAGTCGATTGCCCCTGGATCGTGGCCATCGCCGCCACCACTTCAGCGGGACCGCCGCAATAGCCGATGCGCCAGCCGGTCATGGCATAGGCCTTGGAGCAGCCATTGATCGTCACGGTGCGATCATAGAGCTCCGGGACGACGGTCAGCAGGCTGGTGAAGGGTTCAGTGCCCCAGTAGATCTTTTCGTACATGTCATCAGTGCCGATGACGATGCGCGGATGCTTGAGCAGCACCGCACCCAGCGCGCGCCATTCGGCGGCGCTGTAAGCCGCGCCGGTCGGGTTGCTGGGGCTATTGATCAGCAGCAGTCGCGTCCTGGGGGTGATCGCGGCCTCGAGCTGCGCAGGGGTTATCTTGTAACCCTGTTCGGGTCCGGCGTAGGGCATGACCGGTACGCCATCCGCCAGCAGCACCATGTCCGGATACGACACCCAGTAGGGCGCGGGAATGATCGCTTCATCGCCCTCATCGAGCACCGCCAGGCAGAGATTGAAAATCGTCTGCTTGGCGCCCGAGGAGACCAGCACCTGTTTGCGCTCGTAGCTGATGTTGTTGTCGCGTTTGAACTTGGCAATGATGGCGTCCTTGAGTTCGGGGATGCCATCGACGTTGGTGTAGCGCGTGAAACCGCTGGTAATCGCCTGCACGCCGGCGGCAGAGATGTGCGCCGGGGTGTCGAAATCGGGTTCGCCGGCGCCGAGGCCGATGACATCCTTGCCTTCCGATTTAAGGCGGGCGGCCAGTGCGGTAACGGCCAGGGTAGGCGAGGGCTTGACGCGCTGCGCGCGCCGGGAAACGACTACGGTCACGAGATGCCTCTCAATTGCGAAGCGTGCGGAAAAGCTGAGCTATATTAGCGGACGCGCCATGGAATCTCGACCCTTTGAACTGGTTTCCAGCTATCAGCCTGCGGGCGATCAACCGCAGGCGATCGAGCGCCTGACAGAAGGGCTGGAAAGTGGCCTGGCGCACCAGACGCTGCTCGGAGTCACGGGCTCGGGCAAGACCTACTCCATCGCCAATGTCATCACCCGCGTGCAGCGTCCCACCCTGGTGATGGCCCACAACAAGACCCTGGCGGCGCAGCTGTACGGCGAACTGCGCGGCTATTTCCCGCGCAATGCAGTCGAGTATTTCGTCTCCTACTACGACTATTACCAACCCGAGGCCTATGTGCCTTCGAGCGACACCTATATAGAGAAGGACGCCTCGACCAACGAACACATCGAGCAGATGCGCCTCTCCGCCACCAAGGCCCTGCTGGAACGGAGCGATGCGATCATCGTGGCCACCGTGTCGTGCATCTACGGCCTGGGGGATCCACAGGCCTACCTGTCGATGGTGCTGCACCTGGTACGGGGCGAACGCATCGATCAGCGCAAGCTGCTGCGCCGGCTGGCCGAGATGCAGTACACGCGCAACGATCTGGAGTTGCAGCCCGGCACCTTCCGGGTGCGCGGCGACATCATCGATATCTTCCCCGCCGAATCGAACCGCGATGCCGTGCGAGTGGAACTCAACGACGACACGATCGAGAACCTGTCACTGCTCGACCCGCTGCTGGGCAAGGTGCTGCAGCGCATCCCGCGTTTTACCGTCTACCCGGGCACTCATTACGTGACGCCGCGCGATCGGTTGATCTCGGCGCTCGATCTGATCCGCGACGAATTGCGCGAACGACTGTTGGTGCTGCACGCCGACAACAAACTGGTTGAGGCGCAGCGCCTGGAGCAGCGGACCCAGTTTGATCTCGAGATGATCCGCGAGGTCGGCTACTGCTCGGGGATCGAGAATTACTCGCGCTATCTCTCGGGGCGCGAATCGGGTGAGCCACCGCCGTGCCTGTTCGATTACCTGCCCGCCAATGCGCTCCTGATCGTCGATGAGAGCCACCAGACCATCCCGCAGCTGGGCGCCATGTTCAAGGGTGATCGTTCGCGCAAGGAAACGCTGGTCGAGTATGGGTTTCGCCTGCCTTCGGCGCTCGATAATCGCCCGCTCCAGTTTGCAGAGTGGGAACGACTGGCGCCGCAGATGATCTTTGTTTCTGCCACGCCCGGGCCTTACGAGGCAAGCCACGAGGGGCAGCGCGTCGAACAGGTGGTGCGCCCAACCGGCCTGCTCGATCCGGAAATAGAAGTGCGAGCGGCCGGCACGCAGATTGACGACGTGCTGAGTGAGATCAGGTTGTGCGTGGCCGCCAACGAGCGGGTGCTGATCACCACGCTCACCAAGCGCATGGCCGAAGACCTGAGCGAGTATCTGACCGAGCATCGGGTGCGCGTACGCTACCTGCACGCCGACATCGAAACCGTGGAACGGGTAGAGATCATCCGCGATCTGCGCCTGGGCAAGTTCGACGTGCTGGTGGGTATCAACCTGTTGCGCGAGGGCCTGGATATGCCCGAGGTCGCGCTGGTGGCCATACTTGATGCCGACAAGGAGGGCTTTCTGCGCTCGGCCGGCTCGCTCATTCAGACCATCGGTCGCGCGGCGCGCAACCTGCGTGGCCGCGCCATTCTCTATGCCGACAAGGTCACGGTATCGATGCAGCGCGCGATCGATGAAACGTTGCGGCGCCGCGAGCGTCAGCGCGCCTACAACCTGGAACATGGCATCGAGGCGCGCAGCATCGTCAAACCGGTGGCCGATATCATGGAAGGCGCGCGCTCGGCCCCGGCGCCGCTGGCGCGCGGACGCGGACGGGGGACAGCGCGCGTGGCGCCGCTCGCGGTACCGCGCAATCTGGCCGAGGCGGGACGCGAGATCCGCCGACTGGAAGAACTGATGTATGCCCACGCCCGCAATCTGGAGTTTGAACAGGCGGCAACGGTGCGCGACCAGCTCGACGCACTACGGCAATTCGAGCTGGAGCTGGGTTTCGACGCACCCCCTGCGGCAGCGATGCGCAAAGCCTGAAAACACTTATTAATCCGCGCTTTATCTTGCCAGTGCCGCACGCCTCCGGTATCTTTCGCCCCGCTGAAACAGGCGTGTAGCTCAGTGGTAGAGCATCACCTTGACATGGTGGTGGTCGCTGGTTCGATCCCAGTCACGCCTACCAATTTCCTCCATAGGCTCAAAATCAAGTGCCGACTATTACTTTGCCTGATGGCTCGCAGCGCAGCTACGATCAGCCGCTGAGCGTGGCCGATGTGGCCGCCAGCATTGGCGCGGGTCTGGCGCGCGCCGCACTCGCGGGCCGCGTCGATGGCAAGCTGGTCGATACTTCGTTCCGCATCGACAAAGACGCTTCACTCAGCATCGTCACCGATCGCGATGCCGAGGGCCTGAGCGTGATTCGCCATTCGACCGCGCACCTGCTGGCACAGGCGGTCAAGCAGCTCTACCCCGAGGCGCAGGTCACAATCGGCCCGGTCATCGACGACGGGTTCTTCTACGATTTCGCCTACTCGCGCCCGTTCACGACTGACGATCTGCTCGCTATCGAAAATCGCATGCGCGAACTGGCGAAAGCCGATCTCGTGGTGCAGCGACGCGAGCTCTCGCGCGATGCGGCGGTTGCGCATTTCCTGGGCATGGGCGAGAAATACAAGGCCGAAATCATCGCCGGCATCCCGGCCACCGAGCCTATTGGTCTTTACGGGCAGGGCGATTGGGCCGATCTGTGCCGTGGCCCGCATGTGCCCTCGACCGGCAAGCTGCGCGCCTTCAAGCTGATGAAGGTGGCCGGCGCTTACTGGCGCGGCGATTCGCGCAACGAGATGTTGCAGCGGATCTATGGCACCGCCTGGCCCGATCAGAAGCAGCTCGATGCCTACCTGCACCGGCTCGAAGAGGCCGAAAAGCGCGACCATCGCCGCATCGGGCGTGAGCTCGACCTGTTCCACATGCAGGAAGAAGCGCCCGGCGCGGTGTTCTGGCACCCGAAGGGCTGGCGCATCTTCCAGCGGCTGATCAGTTATATGCGCGAGCGCCAGGAGCGGGCTGGCTTCCAGGAGGTCAACGGGCCTGAGCTCATGGATCGCAGCCTGTGGGTGGCCTCCGGCCACTGGGAACAGTTTGGCGAGAACATGTACACGACGCAGACCCCCGATGAGCGGGTGTATGCGATCAAGCCCATGAACTGCCCCGGCCACGTGCAGATCTTCAAGCAGGGCCTGCGCAGCTACCGCGAGCTGCCGGTACGCTTTGCCGAATTCGGCAAAGTGCACCGCTACGAACCTTCAGGCGCACTGCACGGACTGATGCGGGTGCGCGCCTTCACCCAGGACGACGCCCACGTCTTTGTCACGCCTGAGCAGATCACCTCCGAATCGGTCGCCATGACGCAGCTGATTCTTGGCATTTACCGCGATTTCGGTTTCGACGATGTGCAGATCAAGTTTTCCGACCGTCCGGCCAAGCGGGTGGGTTCCGACGCGGTATGGGATCAATCGGAGGCGGCGCTCAAGCAGGCTGCCGATGCTGCCGGCATCCAGTACACGCTCAACCCAGGCGAGGGCGCCTTTTACGGCCCGAAACTCGAGTTTGTGCTACGCGACGCCATTGGTCGCGACTGGCAGTGCGGCACCCTGCAGGTCGACCTGAACATGCCCGCGCGCCTGGGCGCGCACTACATCGACGAGCACAGCCAGAAGCAGACGCCGGTCATGCTGCACCGGGCCATCTTCGGCTCGCTCGAGCGGTTTTTCGGCATATTGCTGGAACACCACGCCGGCAAGCTCCCCACCTGGCTGGCGCCGGTGCAGGTAGTGCTGATGGGCATTACCGACCGCCAGGACGAATACGTGCTGAAAACGGCGGATTTGCTGAGAAAACAAGGGCTTCTGGTCGAATGCGACTTGCGCTACGAGAAAGTCGGCTTTAAGATTCGCGAACATACGCTGCAGCGCGTGCCTTACCTGTTGGTCGCAGGGGACAAGGAGGTTGCGGCGAATTTGATTTCCGTGCGTTCCCGTAGCGGCAAAGACCTGGGCACCATGCCTGCACAGACGTTCATCGAGCGTCTGGCGGTGGAGCTCGAAAGTCGCGGGCGCCAGGTTTTGGAGGATTGACGTATAGCCATTGCAACGAAGCGCATCCGACGCAACGACGAGATCACATCGCCCTCGGTAAGGGTGATCGGAGCGGACGGAGCGCAGGCCGGGGTGATGACCAGATTCGAAGCGATGGCCCTGGCGCAAGCCGCCGAGCTCGATCTGGTTGAAGTTTCGCCCACGGCCGAACCGCCGGTGGTGCGGGTAATGGACTTCGGCAAATTCCTGTTCGAACAGAACAAGAAGGCCCACTCTGCCAAGCGCAAGCAGAAGCAGCAGCAAGTCAAAGAAGTGAAATTTCGTCCCGGCACGGAAGAGGCGGATTACCAGGTCAAAGTGCGTAATCTGCTCCGCTTCCTGGCCGAGGGTGACAAGGCCAAGGTAACCCTGAGGTTCCGTGGCCGTGAAATGGTGCACCAGGATATTGGTCGCAAGCTTCTGGATCGGGTCCAGGTCGATCTCGCCGCCGCGGCGATCGTCGAGCAGTTCCCGATGATGGAAGGGCGGCAGATGATCATGGTGTTTTCACCAAAAAAGAAGTGATCGGTCGCAGCGTGGGCGCAAGCCCACGCCATTACTGATCCGCAGGCAAGCGGGCCGCGCAAGCAGCCTTGCGAACCTTTTGCTACAAAATGGAGTTGAGTCATGCCCAAGTTGAAAACCAACCGGGCGGCGTCCAAGCGTTTCCGCAAAACGGCAAATGGCTTCAAAGGCTATGCGTCGGGTCGTCGCCATAATCTCGGCCACAAAGATTCCAAGCGCAAACGTCATGCGCGCTCCGGAGGCAGCAGTCTCGTGCATGAGAGCGACGTCGGTCGCCTCACACAACTGTTGCC
>Ga0315268_10003071_pt1 | contig 18516 bp, 13 predicted proteins | sample C1_top_MG_FD_204535 | JGI IMG/M metagenome (GOLD analysis project Ga0315268, IMG submission 204535) | Sediment microbial communities from Yellowstone Lake, YNP, Wyoming, USA - C1_top | ecosystem: Environmental > Aquatic > Freshwater > Lake > Sediment | place: USA: Wyoming | collected 2017-08-01
CGGGCACGGAGGAACGAGGAGGAACCCAGGCACAGATGCAGCAGCCCGCAGGCCAGCCAAGGATGGTCATCAGGAGGCCCATCGAGAAGAGGGTCGTCCCCAAGAAGATCATCAAGACGCCTGTGAGCGGCGAGGGAGCCGAGGGCGACAAGAGCCAGGAGAACCAATAGACACTGGACCCTGACCAAACCTCATCAAACCCTTTCCCGATGCCATTTTTCTACAGATAATCCCCAGAGTATAGTCTGAAAACGCGTGTGCCAGGAGCATCATCCGCGGACGACGTTCGACGTCTGGTCTCCGGCACAACGCAATACATAGTATGGCATAGATTCCGAAATGAAGTGCGCGCCTGTAGCCGCGAGATAGAACGAATGCCCAGATGCCATCGTAGGCCGGGGGATCCTCAGATCCTCTCTGCTCCCTCGGCCAGCTTCGCACGGACCTCTTTCATGACCTTCTCGGGGTCCTTGTAGTACGCTGAGATGATCGTGGCGACCTTCTTGTGGTTGTCCATGCCGATCTTCTTCATGTACTCGAGTATGTCCACACGCCTCTTGATCTCCCGCTCCATCTCTCTGGGGGACCAGTTCCTGGCCATCCTGACTTTCTCGTAGACATAGCTGTGGCCGCTGTAGTTGAAGGTGTCATCCGCAGGGTTCCAGGTGTAGACCGAATTGGTGATGAGCTCGTTCGTCTCGGGGTCGATACCTACGATCTCGGTGAGCGACTTTACCCGCCTAGTCATCTTCGTCCCCACCTTGACCTGCGCCTGCAGCAGAACCATGTTGAGAGCCGTTATGAGCGCCCTGGGCAAGTTGATCGGGTCGTTCTCCATCCTGTGGACCATCGCCTGGACGTCCTCTGCGTGGAACGTCGAGTAGCATGTCTTGCCGGTGGCCATGGCCTGGAATACGACGTACGCTTCCTTGCCTCTGACCTCACCGACCATCAGGTATTGGGGTCTCTGTCTCATGGCTGCGGTGAGCAGGTCGAACATGTCTATCTCACCGGAGGCTCTGCCCGTAATCGCGCTCTTGCCTCCGAACCCTTCTCTTGTCAGTCCGGGGACCCAGTTCTCGTGCGGAAGGTTGAGCTCTCTGGTGTCTTCGATCGAGACGATCTTCATCTGAGGCGGGATGAACAACAGCACTGCGTTGAGCGTGGTGGTCTTCCCGCTGGCTGTGCCGCCGCAGACCAGCATCGACTGGCCGTGCTCGATGCCTATCCACAGATAGGCCATCATCTCCGTGCTCATGGTCTTGAACTTGAGCAGGTCGAGCGGAGTGAACGGGTTCTCCCTGAACCGCCTGATCGTGAACGAGGAACCCCTCTTGGTGACATGCTTTCCGAGCGTGGCCTGCAATCTCGAGCCGTCCGGTATGGTGGCGTCCAGGAGAGGGCTGGATACCGAGATGTGCTTGCCGCACTTCTGGGCCAGCCAGACGACGAACCCGTCAAGGTCGACCTCTATTTCGAACTTGAGGTTTGACCTGATGGACCCGTACTTCCTGTGGTATATGTAGAACGGAACGCCCACTCCATCGCAAGAGCAGTCCTCAACGTTCGGGTCGATCATCATGACGCTGACGACCCCGTACCCCATGAAGTCCCTGATCAGGTAGTACATGACCCGCTCTTTCGAGATAGGCGTCAGGGTTATCCCGAGTTGAGCCATCAGCCGCTCGGCTATCCTTCTGAGGTACTTCTCCTTCTCCTCGGGCTCGGATTCCGTCGTCATCTCAACGGAAGCGATCAGGGTTTCCTTGAGGAGCGCCAGTACGTCCTTCTCGTCCTCCAACAGCTTCGGCTCGATGACTTCATAGAGGTACTCGTTGGTCTTGTTGTCGTACTTGATCCTGACATACGAATAGTTCTTCTTGACCGGGATGAGCTCGACCTCGTCCACGTTGGGTTCCGATATCTTCGGAATCTCGGTGATTTTGCTCATGTCCATCTGGGCCTCGTTCTTGGTGAGGGCCACCATGATGGGCTTCGGCTTCAACTTGTATAGCAGGTTGAAGTACGAGGACCTCAACCCGGGGCCTCTGGTCTTCTCCTTCTTCTGCTCGGCCGCAGGAGGCTCCGTCGTCAGTACCCGTGGCTGTGTTGCTTCTGACATCGATTTTACCCTCCCATGAGCAGACGGAGCGAGATGAATCCCATGGCAAGCATGATGAAAGCGTGCCTCATCCCGATCGGGATGCTGCCGCTCTGGATAACGCCCGCCAGTATGCCGTCACCGACTGCGTGGACGAGCACTGAAAGAAGGAATATGAACGATATCGTTGGGATGATGTCCACCTTAATGCTCACGCCGGGTATCTCTGTGGCTCCGATGGCCTTCGCGGCGTCGCTGACCTGCTGCCCTGCCTGTTCCATCTTCGGAAGGAACTGCCCCTCGAGGATGATGATGGTAGCGATGAATACGAAGTAGGCGATGTACACGACTAGGACGTAGGTCTGCATCGTCACGCCTCTCTCCTCCTGGGTCAGGATGGTTTCCTTCGCGTCGTGAGAGACCATACTCAGCACGTCAGCCACGTTGCCGCCCGCGTCGTTGGCCTTCATGATAATCGAAGCCATCCTCGTAACGAGGGGTGTCTTGACGCGCTCCGAGAACAGCCTGATGGCCTCGGAGGCCGGGACACCCCACTCGATTTGGGCGGCCATCTTCTGGATTTCGGGAGTGAGCCGACCATATCTTCCGGACGATGCGACCACTATTGCGTCTGCGAGGGTCATGCCGAACCTTCCAGCCTCGGCTACATCTCTCAGGAAGTCGGGGAGTCGGATTTCGATCTCCCTTATGTGCTTCTCCCTCGTGCTGGCGTAGAACCCGTAGGGTCCTATTAATGCCATCATCGCGAATATTACGTAGTCGACCGGCTCAAAGGGAAGCGTTGCGCTTCCTATCTGGTCGATCAGGGCCATGAATCCGAAGACGGCAGTCAGCGCGATAGACACGCCCAGGATTGTCTTTGTGAGGTCGACCTGCTCAGTGGCAAGGATCTTCTTTATTGCCTTCTCCCGCTCAGCATCGGATTTCTTTCTTGCAGGCGGCATCTACATCGCACTCTCCTTGGACATGTTCCAGATGACAAACACGAACCCAAACTGGGATACCGGGATCATCATCAGGACGATAATGTAGAGCATCATGATCATGAAGTTGGCGTCCCCGCTGCCGACGATGGCCATGATTGCTAGGATGAGTACAAGGAACAGGGGAAAGGCGACGACGACGGTGACGAAGGACTCAGCGAGCATACCAAGTGTCTCCATCTGTGACTTCATGGCCAGCTTGTTCTCCTTCGCGTACTCCTCCGCCTTCAGCAGGAAGTAGGGCTTCAGCTGTCCTCCCGATGTGGAAGTGGTTATGACGCCTTGCAGAAAGTCCTGGAACTTGGATGACGGCGACCTCTTTGCGGCCTTCTTGATGGCCGTTAGGATATCGGACCCGAGCAGTTCGGTGTCCCTGGTTATCCAGGCCGCTTCATGTGAGATCTCCCCGTAGACCTTCTGCCTCGATAGTTCCTTGAATATGACATCGATGTTGACATCAGCCAAGGCCATGGCGGAAATGAAGCTCATTGCGGCGGCTATCCTCTTGTCTATGTCCCTTGACCTCGACTTCGCCCTCGACGCCGGCGTGCCCAGAGTCACGAAGTAAGTCATCACTGGCAATAGCACGATAGCGAGTGCGGCGATGATCAGCCTGATGATCAGAGCCACGTTCATGAATCCCAGGAGCACGATGCCGACCACTATGCCGATGATAACGCCAACTATCGCGGTCACGAGTGTAGCCATCATCACATACGCGAGGTATTCCTCCGGCCTGATCTTCATGTGTGCCTTGAGAAGTGAATCATCCAGTTGCTGGATGACAGCGCTCTTCGACTTCGCGGACCTTGCGAAGGTCCTCCAGGCCAAGTCCTGGAACGGGGACAACTTGATGTAGTCGGGCACGGCCCCCTTAGGGAGGCGCACGACGTGGGGCCCGATCGTCTCGGCAGCCTGGGCGATCTTGGTATCGACATACTGCTTCTTCTTGCCCTCTAAGCGTCTGAAGTCGTCAGAAATGTCAGGCAGCTGCAACACCTCCGTCAGGCATCTTCTGCTGCTGAGCCACCGCGGGGGTCGCTGCCAGCAACGCTTTCCGGCACATCTCGGCGGTCAGTTTCGGCTCCTTGTAGTACTCTCTGATGAGCCCCCAGATTTCCCTGTGGTCCGCGATGTCTATCGAGACCATGTACCTCACGATATCCACACGCCTCTCGAACTCCTGCATGAGTTCTTCGTGAGTCAGGTTCTTCATCTCCATGATCTTGTCGAACAGGAAGCTGTGGCCTTTGAAAATGAACTTGTCAGTGGCCTGGTCCCATTCATAAACCGTGTTGCTGATGAGCTCGTTCGTCTCCGGTTCGAACCCTACGATTTCGATCAGCTGCTTTATCCGTCTGACCATGTCCATGCCCACTCTTGCGTGGGTCTGGATGATGACGTTCCTCAGGGCGGTCAGGAGGATTCTCGGGCAATTGATTGGCGGGTTCTCCAGCCTGTTGACCATGCCTTTGATGGAGTCGGCGTGCATGGTTGAGAATGTTGTGTGGCCGGTAGCCATAGCTTGGAACATCGTGTAGGTTTCCTTGCCTCTGACTTCACCGACGATGATGTAGTTAGGTCTCTGTCTCAAGGCAGCCCTCACGAGGTCGTACATATCTATCTCGCCGGCAGCCTTGCCATCGACTCCGCGTTCTCCAACGCCGGATCTCGTCGTGCCGGGTATCCAGTTCTCGTGGGGTAGGTTGATTTCTCTCGTGTCCTCCATACTCACGACCTTGGCACCTGGCGGAATGAACAGCGACATTGCGTTCAGCGTCGCGGTCTTCCCGCTGGCAGTGCCGCCGCAGATGATTGCGGATTCCCCGTGCTCCACGCTCAACCAGAGGTAGGCGACTATCTCCGGCGACGCGGTCCCGTACTTTATGAGCTCGACAGGAGTGAAAGGCTTCTCCTTGAACCGCCTGATCGTGAACGATGCGCCTCTCGTCGTGACCTCACGCGCATATGTCGCCTGCACTCTGTGCCCTTCGGGGGTTGTACCGTCGAGGATGGGGTTCGAAACGGAGAGCTGCTTCCCGCACCTCTGACCGAGGTTGATGACGAACGAGTTCAGCGTGTTCTCGTCATTGAATATTAGATTGGTCTTGATGGACTCGAACTTGTTGTGGAACACGAACAGCGGGATACCGACTCCGTCGCAAGATACATCCTCGATGCGTTCGTCGTTGATCAGTGCGTCCACCGGCCCATAACCAACGAAATCTCTTGAAATGAAGTACGTGATTTTGTCCTTCGAAATTGGTTCGATCCTTATCCCTCTCGACTCGATGTAGCTGTCCACGCTCTTCTCGAGGTACGTCTTCTTGTTCATCACCGTCATCTTGTCCCAGTCGTAGTCGAGCGTCTTCTCCAGAGTATCCTTTATGAGTGTCAGCAGCTCCTGCTCGTCTTCGGTCAGTTCCGGCTCGATCACATTGAGCAGGAACTCGCTCGTCGTCGAGTTGTAAGTGGCCCTGATGTAGCTGAACGGCTGGGTCACTCCATAGAAGCCTACTTCCTGTATCGCCGGGTCGGTTATCGGCGGTATTTCGGTGTAGACGGATCCCCGTCCCTGGCTCCAGTCCCGTTTCCTTGCCGCCGCGCCCCTCGGAGACTTGACGTCCATCGGCTCAGACTTCAGCTTGCTTATTGCTCCGACCCAGCCCTGGTATATCCGCGAACCCAGAGGTAGGTGGTGCGTTGACTTGACCGGCATGCCAGTTTTCATCTTCGGTGTTGCTTCGGCCATCTCATTCCTCCTATGCTGATAGCTCCCCTATCGAGATCCTCACATATGCCTTGGTGAAGTCCAAAGTCGAGACAGAGTCGATAGTTAAGGTCAATACCGAGTAATCCAGCAGGTTGTTCGAGAAGTGGTGTTTGGTTATTGTTATGTCGAATCCGTTCCCGAGCGTCATGTTCGCAGTTCCGTTCAGAGCCCGCATGAAGAAGTTCTTCCAGGCCACACCGTGCTGAGTCGTCATGGTGATAGTCATGGTTGTCTTGGTGGGGTTGTCGTAAACGTTCGTGCTCGCGTAGGTGATGTCTGCGTTCACTCCCTTCGAACCCGTCCCTCCGATGGTCTTGTTGGCACCCTGCATGGATATCTGGGTCAACATCACCACTCTGCTTGGGGACTGAGCTGTACCGACGTTCTTCACCGCAAACTGCGAGCCCGCTATGATGAACTCGCCGTCTGACTGGTTCAGGATAACCGCGCCGTTCTCGTAAATCAAGTGTTCCTCAACGTAGTACCTGTTTGGACAGTATAAGTCGAGGCTGCCACCGGCCAACCCGTCGTTGCTCTGGCTGAGTTCCAGGACGTCGCCCGTGGTGGCGGATTTGTATGTGTATGTGACACTAAATACCGGTCTCAGGTTGAGGCCTTGAGGCACGAACGACATTATGCCCGCGGTCGAAGCCGCAAACACGGGTATCCCGGGAGCGCTCAGAGTAATCGGCACGAAGATCGGCGTCGGAGCAATCAGGGTGTTCTGGCTGTTTGAGATTCCGATGTCAACCTGCGACTTCAGGGTTGTGAACTGACTGATCGCCTGGGACATGTGGTTGCTCTCGTTGTCGCTCATCCAAGCGGGAACGAACTGGTTCGTGAATATGCCCATGAAGCTCAGGAAGACTAGAAGGGCCATAATCGTCCCGACGGTAGCGGCGACTGCGTTGTCGTCGTCCCACCGCGGAGATTTCTTGATTCGATAGCGTGTTGATTTTGCAGAATAGCTTATGTGCTGGGGGGACAAATCCATCCTACCACCAATCAGGTGTTTCGAAGCAACCTAATCAGCGTCTGAAACATATTTAATACTGTCGTTTCTGGTATCGTGAGAAATACACTCGGAAAAACTGCTGGAGAGCATGCTAAAGCCCTTGCAGCCGCATCGTCTACGACCGATCTCCATGGTCCGGCAACGTGGAGTGCGACTCGAAGATTCCAAGAGCGGACAAGTTCGCGAAAGGGCTCTTTCAACGGGTCCTCAAATTCGCCAAGGTTTAATATAGACCGATACGTAACTGCCCACCTGCTCCGAGCTGCCGTGGTAACTCAGTTGGGAGAGTGCAAGACTGAAGATCTTGAAGTCGCCGGTTCAAGTCCGGCCCACGGCACCATCCACGTGACCAATACTTGCTACTCTGGTTCAGGGGATAGTTTAAATCGGAAATATGCTCTTGAGGCGTTTGCTTAAGGGGTTCTGACCGATGCCAATCAAAGCGTTTGAGCTCATCTCAATTGACGGGAAGAGGTACTCCAAGCTCGGAGAGAGGATACCACATCTTCGAGTGGACCATAACACCACCGTGACCAGCATAACCGCTATCAGCGAGAAGGAGGCACAGGTGGATTTTCGGTTCACCGTCAGCTATGTCAGCGTCGGGATGATCAAGATCGAAGGGAGAATCATCTGGGAGGGCGAATCCAAGACCTTGGCTTCTGGATGGTCGCAGACTAGCGCCCTGCCCAACGAGGTATTCAATCCCATGCTTTCCGCAATATTCGCGAACTGCATGCCGTCAGCGGTCGTATGTGCGCGCGACCTGGGTCTTCCGCCGCCAATCCCTCCACCTCAGATACAGCAGGCTCCCCAGTCGAAGCCCAAGGCGAAGGACGCCCGTGGATCAATGGAAGTGGCGTGAACACATTTCGGCGGCAGCCGTTCTTCTACCTAATGTGGTCGAGTGAGAACGAACCGATTGTGACTCCAACCTTCGTCGCGGAGTACCTTATGAAGGCCCTTGACTGGACATCGCAGATGCCCCTCACCGCGAGGAAAGTGTTCAGGTTCTCGAGCTTGAACTCGATCATGCCGTCCATGAGCGAGCCGATCATCTGGATTTCTTGTTCGCCGTGCACGCCTTTTTCGATTGTGTAGAGAGCGACGGCCTTGTCTCTCTTCCTCCTGCCGACCACGGGGCTGAGGAACCTGAACGCGGTCGCCGGGTCCAGATACGCGATCAACGTTGAAATCGACCTGAAGCCTACGCGATAGTACTTGTGCTTTTCAGTGAAACTCTTCGCCGCCGTCTCGACGGCCTTCTGGATGGACTCGTAGTCCGTTGGTGATTCGACGTACTCTGTGTACGGATCTTGGGATTCATCTCCCATGCTCCTAGAGTAAGCGTCGACATACTTGACGAGCCCGAGCTTCTCGTACTCTTCGTATCCCGAGACGACAAAGGTCATCTCCTCTCTGATATTCTTGGGGGACTTCTCCGTGGTAATCCAGATCGCAGGAACTCCTTTCTTGAGGCCATCCGCGATGAAAGCGTTAAGGAGCACCTCCTTGCCTGTGAACGGTGGTCCATAGACTAGGACGTTCGAACCGAACGGGAACCCGCCCATCAACAGGTCGTCTAGCCTGGCAGTCCCCGTCTTGACCTTCTCCTGTTTGAGCTCGAGCATTCTCTCCTGCTCGCGTTTTTCGATTTCGTCCGTGATTACGCCCTGTTCCCTGAGCCGGAGCTCGTCTTCCTTGGCTCCCAGGTACTTCTCCTTGATCCTAATCTCCTCTTCCTTGGCAGTCACCTCAGCCTGGAGCTCCTCGAGCCGTTTCTTAAGAGTAAGTTCATCCTGCCCTGTGAGTTCGGACTTGGTCAGAGCGACCTTTTTCTGCTCTTCCTGGAGCAGCCTCTCACGGAACATCAGGTCCTCTTCCCGCCTGAGCATCTCCTCGTCCTTGTACTTCATCGGTTCGACGAGCCGCTTCATCTCATCTTCTCTGATCCTCAGCTCGTCTCTCAGCTTCTGGGCCTCTTGCTCCCTCACGGCAAGAGTACGTTCGAGTCTCTGGGCGTCCTCGAGCTTTCTGAGGATGTCCTTGTCGACGGTCTTCGACGACGATGAACCTGCAGTCAACTTCATAGACTCCTCTTTGTGCTTGAGCTCGAGCTGAGCCTCATCGAGTTGTCTCTGCAATTCGTGGATTTGGTCAGCGTACGCCAGTTCCTTCTTCGTGAATTCCTCCGAACTCAGGAGCTGAGTTGATGTTTCCCTCTGCTGCATCGCCTCCGCGAACACGCCCTTGCTGAGGGCCTCCTCCTTAGCCAGGAGCTGCTTCCTCATGGCCTCGAGTTCAGAATTCTTCTCCACGAGTGCGAGTTCCTGTTTCTTGAGGTCTTGGGCGTCCTCTGGGAGCTCGGAGATACCTTTGTCCAGCTTCTGCTTGAGGGTCGTGACGACTTCCTCGAGCTGCATTATCTTGAGCTCAAGGGTCTCTCTGTTCGCCATCTCGGCCACGAGCCTGTCTGTCAGTGCGCTGTGATCGCCCCCCGCTCCTTGCTGGTTCTTGATAAACTTGATGACCGCGATGCTCCCTCGTTTGACGTTCTCCAGTTCCTCTTCCTGCTGTCTGGTCCTTGTCTTCTCGGCCTCCAACTCTCCTCGGATCCGGGCAAGTTCGTCTATTGTGGCCTGGGGGTCATATTCGCCGGCATCAATCTGTTTGAGCTTCTCCCTCAGGGTTTCCCTAAGCTGTATCAGCTCGGCTTCTCTCGCAAGGAGTTCGTTCGGGCCTATTTCTTGCGAGGGGGCCTCAACCGCCCTGGCCTCCTCTAGCCAGGTGTTAACATCGTCCTCCTGGCCAGACAGCCATTTCGCGAGGTTGTCCTGAGACGACACATCCTTGTTCGAGGCGCTGCTCGCCGCTTCGGGTTCCGCCTTCTCCTCTCCCGACAGCCACTGCGAGAGTCCGCTCTCCTCTCCTGAAAGCCAGTCCGCGAGCGATGCGTCATCAGGGTTCGCGATGTCGTTTGCGCCATGAATTATCTTGGCCGCCAGTTTCTCGCCGATGCCCTTGACAGCCGATAGCTCCTCGACGCTTGCTTCCTGGAGATCCTTGATCGACCGGTACCCGGCGCTGTGCAGGACTTCCGCTTTTGCAGCTCCTATCCCGGGGAGCTTGATAAGTTCCTCCATCTCCTTGTCAGCCGAGGACGGCTTCTCACCGCCACTCTCTTTCGCGCCTTTCGAATCGGGGCCACTCTGAAAGCTGCTGTAGCAGTTCTCGCACTTGGTTGAGCCCTGCGGTGATACGTGACCACATATGGGGCACGTGAGATCGGTCTCGGCGGACTCCTCTTCTGACATTAACTCTCCTTGATTGTAACTGGTGAGGGGGAGCACCTGAGCCACAGAGTGTTTTCATCATGCGGTCGTGTGCTGATTACACATCCCGTCCTGGCCTAAATACCTTCCCTGAAATATATATAGTTACCCGCCAAGGAATCGGGACTGGAATTGAGTTGGGACGATTAGCTTATTACTCGGCAGTTTGGGGTGGACAGACGAGTCCAGTAGCACCGCGAGAGACCATGTTTCTCCGCCAAAAGCAACAACTACCTGCCTAGTCATATCATCCCGTTAACTCCCATGGCCCAGGAAGACGCGCAGAAGAAGGATAAGAAGGAAGAGCAGGAACGGATAGGTGTTTACGTCTGTCATTGCGGGACCAACATCGCAGCGACTGTCGACTGCAAGTCCGTAACCGAATACGCTCAAGGGTTGGCGGGAGTCGTAGTCAGCCGGGACAACGTATACACTTGTTCAGAGCCGGGTCAGAATCAGATTGCTGAAGACATCAAGAAGTATAACTTGACGAAGGTCGTCGTCGCGTCCTGCTCCCCGAAGATGCACGAGAAGACCTTCAGAAAGACCGTGCAGGACGCCGGTCTCAACCCGTACCAGCTCGAGATGATCAACATCAGGGAGCAATGTTCCTGGGTCCACAAGGACAAGGCGGAGGCCACCATGAAGGCCAAGGACCTTGTTCGAGGCGGGGTGCTTAGAGCGGCCCGTCTGGAGGCCCTCTATCCAAAGGAGATGAGCATGTCGAAGGACGTGCTCGTGATCGGCGGAGGGATTGCGGGAATCTCAGCGTCGCTCCAGCTGGCGAATTCTGGATTCAAGGTGTACCTTGTCGAGAAGGGCGCCAGCATCGGCGGAAGGATGGCGCAGCTGAGCAAGACATTCCCGACCTTGGACTGCGCGCCGTGCATCCTCAGCCCGCGGATGGTCGATGTGGGGTCGAACCCTAACATCGCACTCTACACCTTATCTGAGGTGGTTGATCTTTCGGGGACTCCCGGGAGCTACAAGGTCAAGGTGAGGACCGCACCACGGGGAGTCGACCCTAAGAAATGCATCGGGTGTGCCAAGTGCGAAAAGGCCTGCCCTGCGAAGACGCTGAATGAGTTCGAGGAGTGCCTCTACGAGCGGAAGGCGATATACAAACCGTTCCCACAGGCGGTGCCGGCCTCCTATGTCGTCGATTTCGAGAATTGCAAGAAGTGTGGCGTGTGCACGAAAGTCTGCTCCGCGCACGCTATCGACATCGAGGCCAAGGAAGAGTTCTATGAGTTCGAGGTCGGAGCCGTCGTGATGGCGACCGGTTTCGACATGTTCGATGTGAAGAAGCTGCGTGAATACGACACCTCGCTGCCTGATGTAATCACGGCCACGCAGATGGAACGTTTGATGATCAATGAGTGCGGCGCGGGCATGGTCCTGAAACGCAAGGCCGACGGAAACCGAGTCAAGAAGATCGCGTTCGTTCTCTGCGCGGGTTCCAGAACCAGGCAGACTGGCGTCCCGTACTGCAGCAAGATCTGCTGCAACTACGCGATCAAGCAGTCGATTATCTTGCGGAAGACCTTCCCTTACATGCAGGTCTACATCTACTACATTGACATACGCGCTGCGGGGAGAGGGTTCGAGGAATTCTATGTCCGTTCGCAGGAGGAGTTCGGAGTCAAATTCATTCACGGAAAAGTGGCCGAGATTCAGAAGGGTAATGCCGGGATCCTCGTCCGCGCCGAGGATGTCACCCTCGGAGAGATCATCGACAACGAGTTTGACATGGTGGTGCTGTGCACCGCCATGCTTCCATCGAAGGGAACGGACAAATTGGCAAAGCTGCTCAAGGTCCCCTTGGGCGAGGACGGATTCGTATCGGAGAAACATCCGAAACTCGATCCGGTGTCGACTCATAGGTCCGGTATCTTCGCTGCCGGGGCGACTCTCGGTCCAAAGGATGTCAGGGACAGCGTCGTTGACGGCCGAGGGACTGCATCCCAAGTGATCGAGTTTCTTGGGACGGGCAAGATGCTCATCGACCCGGTGAAAGCCACGGTAGTCGATGGAATGAAGTGCACGAAGTGGAAGGCCTGCGAGGCTATCTGCCCAGTGAAGGCCATCACTGTCGATGAGTTTCCGAGGATTGACCCCATCGCCTGCATCGGATGCGGGGCCTGCGTCTCCGAATGCCCTGAGAGGGTGTTCGACCTCGCCCACTATACGGACTCGCAGACCGATGCCGAGATTAGGGGAATCTTCGAGGGGCCATCGGAGAGCCTTCGGATAATAGGCTTCTTCGGGGACGCGCTAGCCTATGTGGCCGCCGATTCCGCTGGGACCGCGCGTCTTGAGTATCCGCCTTCGATCAGGATGATGAGAGTGCCTTCGGCTGCCAGGGTCGGGCGGAGGGAGATACTCCGGGCATTCGCGTATGGAGCGGATGGCGTCCTTCTATCGGACGAGGAAGGGGGCGAAGTCGCTCACATAGTGGAGGAGCGAGTGAGGGTCTTCGCAGCCGAGCTGGATGCGCTCGGGGTTGGAAAGGACAGGGTGACTTTCGTGCCGATGCTCCTCCCGATTTACAAGGTGCTTCCGAAGATGGTCGATACGTTCGACAAGAAGATCAAGCAATTGGGTAGACTCCCGAAGGACATTAGGGCCAAAGCTCTCGAAGCATCGAACAAGTCCGGGGCGCCAGTTTTCGGGCCGAGGGGGCTCGCCCAGACGAGCCAGCCATCTCACGCGCGTCACTGACCCGGGCGCATGCGCGCCTATAGAAAACCGCCTGAGTAAACGTATTTATATCGAGAGCTTCAATAAGAATATGAATCCGGCTGCTGGCATTGAAGAGTGTGGCGCATGGAGAAACGCGTGCTCGTGAAGATAAACAAGGACACCACCGAGCTGACCCTACGCGAGGTGCTCGATAAGATCAAGGAGCTACAGGACAAGAACCCAGACATGGACGTGTTCTTCGACGGTGACCAGTATGCAATCTGCGGCCGACCGCGCAAAGCACCCGAATAGCGAGGTTTCTTAGCGCAGATATGATTATGCATCCTCGGGTCGAATGCCGGGACGAGTCACGATAGGCCTCTACAATTCCTACGATCCAGTCAAGTTCCACGAGTCGCACAGACGAGCCCTCGCGCGTGCCGGTCCTCTTGCGCTGGCCTTTGACTGCAACCTCGCGACTTTCGGTTTCCCGTACGACAAGGATCTGACTACGCCGGTCGAGATCGCCGAATGGGTCTCAACGACTACTAGCATTGGCGAAGGGGGAGCGTATCTCATAGAACTCTCCAGAAAGGGAAGGTTTTCATGCTTCGATTTCCCGAGGAAGGGATTCCCGCCCCAGCTGGGCGAGGTGATTGTAACTACACGGAAACCGGTCGGGGGCAAGGGCATCGCGTCAGGGGATGTTCGCTCGCTGGTCAAGAGCGGACGCTCGGTCCTTCTCCTGTTTGGCCTGGGACCGCACGGTCTTCCTAAGGAGATGTTCGAGATGGCCCAGAAACACCTTGACGTCACAGGACGAGGACTGTCTCTTGAGACATGCACTGCACTCGGCGCCGTGATAGGCTCAATTCTTGCGAAGTGAATCCGAGCTCAGTACCTTGAGTATCTCAGGCCCATGGAAGGAACAGAGATGCCTTCCTTCTTGATCGCACGGCCGACGATCTTCGCTCCCTTTCCAGCGGCCTTTACTGCGAGGTCCGCATCTTTCTTGCCTACCACCAGGCAGAATCCCATTCCCATGTTGAAGATTTGATACATCTCCTCATTGGATACACCGCCGAGGTCCTGCATGACGTTGAATATTTGGTTCGGCTTCAATGGACTGTCTATCTCGAACCCCGTACCTTTCTTGAGCCTGATTAGGTTCCTCAGTCCACCGCCCGTAATGTTGGCCATCCCGTGAACCTCGAACCCGTCTAGGAGTCCCAGAACCTGCTTGACGTATATTGTCGTCGGCTCGAGCAATTCCTGGCCGATTGCTCTCTTCAGACCTTTCACTTTCTCATGGAACCCGATCCCATTCTTCTCGAAGATCCTTCTTGCCAGGGTAAGGCCGTTCGAATGTATCCCCGAACTGGGCAGACCTATGAGCGCGTCCCCGATTGAGATGTTAGCGCCTGTGATTATCCTCGACTTCTCGACCATTCCGAGGCATGTCCCTGCGAGATCGAATCCCTTCACGAGCTCCGGGAGAACTGCGATCTCCCCGCCGACTATCGTCATGTTGGACATCTTGGCGCCGGCCTCGAGCCCCTTCCCGATCTCGGATGTGATGCGTTCGTTGGGTTTGTCAATCGCTATGTAGTCCACGAAGGCAATAGGTTCAGAACCTACGCAGATCGTGTCGTTGACATTCATCGCGATGCAATCGATTCCGATCGTGTCCCATTTCCTCATGGCATCCGCAACGAGAAGTTTGGTCCCCACACCGTCTGTGCACAACGTTAGGGCGTGGCTCCCGAAGTCGATCAGCCCAGTGAAATGGCCTGGGAGGTCGATGGGTTTTCCGAATCCCTTCCGCCTGTACTTCAAGTGATCAACCAGAGCGGCGATGCTGCTCGACTTCTTGTCGATGTCCACTCCTGCCTTGGCGTAAGTCATCCCCTTCGGCACCGGAATCCCCGACCTTCGGCTAGGCGATTGCGTAGACTGCCTAAACCTTTTTCCTAGCCACAGGCAGGAAACGATATCTGTCGGAAGAGGAATCATGTTGGCGTGACCAAGCAGTGGAGGGCCGAGCGCAGGCACGACATGTACTACAGAAAAGCCAAGCGCGAGCACTATCGGAGCCGTGCCTCCTACAAGCTGAAGCAGATCGATTACAAGTACGACCTGATTCGGCCCGGGAACTTGATTGTGGATCTGGGTGCCTCTCCCGGCGGCTGGTCCCAGGTGGCCAAGGAGCTCGGCGGCCCGTCATCCAAGGTCTTCGCGCTAGACATCGACAGGATGATCCCGATCGAGGGCGTCACATTCATTAGAGGGGACATCAGGAAGGAGTCCGTTATGGGCAGGCTCTTGGAACTGGTCCCAGGCGGCGTGGATGTCGTCATATCAGACATGTCGCCTGACATCAGTGGCAACTACTCCTACGACCACGCCCGTTCGGTTGAACTGTGTGAGCACGCACTGAAGTTCGCCACCGCCGTGCTCAAGGAGGGCGGAAACTTCGTGGTCAAGATGTTCTACGGGGACATGAGCAGGATGTATGTGGACACGGTCCGAGACAGATTCGACGAGGTCCACATCGATCACCCCCGCGCCTCGAGGGCGACGAGCTCCGAGGTGTACGTGATTGGCCTGGATTTCCTCGGCCGGCAGGGCTAGTCCCAGAAACGCTTCGTTCGGGCGAAGGTAATCTCTGCCGCGAGGATGTCCCTGAGGAACTCTTCCTCTTCTGTCTGGTATCGCGCAAGTATCCTGGCTGCCGTGTCGGGGCCTATCCCTCTCCCGACAAGAGCCGTGACGGCCTTCTTGCCATGGGCCATGACGAGGTTCGCGTTCTTCCGGATTCGTTTGAGCTCCCTTCGCTCCTCCTCGTTCGATGCCCCTTTCTTCAGGATGTCCAGCTGCGATTTGACGTAAGGCTGGATCGCAGCGAGCAACACCCCGCCACACTTCGAGCACTTTATCTTGCTGGGGAGGTTGGCCACGGACGATTTCCTGTGTGTCCGGCAGTTCATGCATACGAGGATCACCTCTTCCGACAGGAGCCGCTCCTTCATGGCGTTCAGGACGGCGCGGTCGGCTCTCTGGGGCTGCATGAGCTCCGTTCTGGTGCCAATCGCCTGCTGGCCGATGGGCGACAGGGTTCCGACCCGCATCTCGATGGTCCCTTCCTGTATCCTCCTGAGAACTTGTTCTGTCGTCTCGACGTCCATGTTCTCCCAGAGGGTCTTCGCCACCGCCTCGTCGAAGATGGGGGAGTACTCGAAGACATCGACGAGCTTTGAGACGTTCAGCATCTTGTAGTCCGCGCCCTTGCTCACGGCCCCGAACTTCTTGGCCACGTGAACGAACTGCCATTTCAGATAGGATGAGTTCCTGATCAGCAGTCGCATCAGCTGCGCGAGTCCAGACGGCTGCGTCTCCTTGAGCACCTTCACTACATCAGCTACCCTCACTGACCTGGGTGTTTCGAGCACTATGGAATAGACCTCGGTCTGGACCCCGATGCTCTCCCCGAATCTCGCAGTCAGGAGACCGGCCACGAGCTTCGCGATGGTCTCATTCACCTTGCTGCCGAAGCAGCAGTTGATGACGATGACACCGTCCCCCTGTTCGACGGTGACAAGCTTGTCGGTCGGAAGGGGGTGGTCGCCCTGTGCTATGACCCACTCGGTCACGGCGTTCTTCGCATCGGCATCTCCAGGGTAGATGTCCAGGGCGAGGAGGCGCCTCATCGTCCCGACCTCCTGCGCGACCTCGTAAGGCACTGGAATTTCCTCCCCGACCCACGACGGCGTCGCCCCGAGCTCACGGACCTGTTCCACTATCACCTCGTCCTCGCCGACCTCGATTACTCTCCAGGTTCTGCCTCTGGTCACGAATGTCGCGTAGGGTTCAGCGTACGTCGCCACGAAACTCTCGTCCAAGGTCCCTATGACGCCTCTCGAAGAGACGTCCCTGATCCTGTAGGTCCGCTCATCCGGAATCATCGAGATGTTGTCGTAGAAGTGCTTCATTCCGGTCGTCTTCTTCCTGAATGCGGTCTCGTCGTTCCAGAGTATGTGCAGCTCCGCCAGTATCGCTAGGACGGCATCGAAATCCGCGCGCAGTAGGTTCCTGAACGGGTAGGCCCTCTTGACAGTGGAGAATGCCCATTCCTTCTCCACCCTTCCCTGGGTCAAAGTCATCGCTACGAGCTGGTTCGCGAGGACGCTCAGGGGGTTTTCCCGTATGGTGAACTTCTCGAGCTCCTCCACCATTGCGCGGCGCGCAATCACCAGGCTCTCGGCAATCTCCCGTGGGTCTGTTGCCACAATCCTTCCGAGAGAGACGTCCCCGATCTTGTGACCGGATCTGCCAATCCTTTGGATGAGTCTGGTCACTTGTCTCGGAGAGTTGAATTGTATGGCGAAGTCGGCCGAGCCCACGTCAATCCCGAGTTCTAGAGATGAGGTGCAGATCAAAGCCTTGAGCTTCTCAGACTTGAAATCGTCCTCCATCTGAATCCTCACCTCCTTCGAGAGCGATCCGTGGTGTACCCCTAACTTGAAGTCCTCATCCCAGACATGGTACCTGACCCCGAGTGCCTCCGCCGAGTCCCTGGTGTTGACGAAGAACAGTGTAGACCTGTGTTCTTCAATGAGCTCCTTGCACCTGCGCATGCACGCGACGTGCTTCAAGTCCGTCTGTAGCCTGTTCGCGAGTTGCTTGTCGGCCTGATCTTCCTTGGGACTCTCGACGCCGATTCGCATGTCTTTCACTGCGGACACCTTGAGGATGCTAATCTTCCGGCCGACACCTGCGAGGTAGTCAGAGATTTCTTGAATCGACCCCACAGTCGCAGAAAGCCCAATCCTCTGGAACTCTCCCGATAGACGAGCTAGCCTCTCGAGAGCTATCGCAAGTTGCGCACCCCTCTCGTCCTCGGCCAATTCATGTATCTCGTCTATCACGACATATTTGACACTGGCCAGGTGCTGCCTGAGAATCCTGCCGGTGAACATTATCTGGAGGGTCTCTGGCGTGGTGATGAGCACATCGGGAGGGTTCTTCGACTGGGCGGTTCTCTCGGTCTGAGGAGTGTCCCCGTGCCTCACCGCAATCCTTAGGTCCACGGCCTCCCCGAATTCCTTGAGCCGCTTCAGCAGGTCTCTGTTGAGTGCTCGCAGCGGGGTGACGTAAATGCATCTGATGTCACTCCTCTTCGACCCGGCCAGCTTGTGGAGGACAGGGAGCATGGCCGCCTCTGTTTTGCCGATGCCCGTCGGGGCGACAAGGAGGACGTTCTCCCCCGCGAGTATCGCTGGAATCGCCTTGGTCTGGGGTTCCGTGGGCTCGGCGAAGCCTCTTCTGGTCAAGAGCTCCTGGAGCCTGGCGTCCAGCAGCGAGAACTCATTCATGGCGTCCTTCACAGAGTCCGCCGTTTGTATAAAACCTTTCCAGGCTGGTCTCTGCAATTGCTTTTATGCTTGCGGGTGTTTCCGAATAGCGATACGATGGCGAGGATCAAGGCGCTCAAGGCCCGGGAGATACTCGATTCGAGAGGCAACCCGACCATCGAAGTCGACACAATCCTGACCAACGGCAAAATGGGCCGTGCGTCAGTTCCGTCTGGCGCATCCACGGGCACGAAGGAA
>Ga0315268_10003072_pt1 | contig 18507 bp, 13 predicted proteins | sample C1_top_MG_FD_204535 | JGI IMG/M metagenome (GOLD analysis project Ga0315268, IMG submission 204535) | Sediment microbial communities from Yellowstone Lake, YNP, Wyoming, USA - C1_top | ecosystem: Environmental > Aquatic > Freshwater > Lake > Sediment | place: USA: Wyoming | collected 2017-08-01
TGAGATGGCCATCGGTAAATCCTCCCATTTTCTGGAACAAGTACAAGACTCATTTTGCCCGATACCAAAAGGTTTGCAGAGGCTTTCATGTTAAATTCTACCCACTCGATTACGCGAAGACCCAATTATTTTTAGCATCCTGAAAAACGAGTTTTTCAACAGAATAGGCACGCAGCCGCCTTTCGATCCCTGCAGCAGCCTGCCCCAAGCCGGACGAGCCGGAGCCAAAAATGCAGGGTGGATAAAGCGCGCAGCGCGTATCCACCAATCCGCCTTAACCGATAAGAGACCAACGCACCCGCCTTATGCGTTCAACTGCGGGTTCAGTCCGATATGATTATGCGTCGGTCGGTTTCTTTGCGTCGGCTTTGACGCCATCGCCGGTATCACCCGCCATATGCTCGTAAAGGGCGAAGCGCTTGTGCAGTTCGTTTTCGTAGAATGCCTGCACTTCTCCGCCGTCATCATCCATCTCCCGCAACAGCCCGCGGAAGCGCGGCTCGCCCTTGATGAATTCGCGGTAGGACACCGAGGGTTTCTGCGAATCCAGCGACAGCGGATTCAGGCCTTCCTGCGCGCGCCGCGGATCGTAGCGGAACAGCGGCCAGTGGCCGGTCTTGACCGCCAGTTCCTGTTGCCGGTGTTGCTTGCCCAAGTCGTAGCCGTGCTCGACGCAGGGGCTGTAGGCGATGATCAGCGACGGCCCGTCGTAGGACTCCGCTTCGAGGAATACCCTCAGCGTGTGGGTATCCTTCGCACCGTAGGCCACATGCGCAACGTAGACGTGGCCGTAGCTCATCGCGATCTGCGCCAGATCCTTCTTGCCGGTGTGCTTGCCGCCGGCGGCGAATTTCGCGATGGCCCCGCGCGGGGTCGCCTTGGACATCTGCCCGCCGGTATTGGAATAGACCTCGGTGTCGAGCACCAGGATATTGACGTTGCGGCCCGTGGAAATCACATGATCGAGGCCGCCGAAACCGATGTCGTAGGCCCAGCCATCGCCGCCTATGATCCACACACTTTTCTTCACCAGATATTCGACCAGGCTTGCCAGTTGGCGCGCCGCGGCAGAATCGATGCCAGCCAGCTTGCGACGCAATTCCTCGACCCGCTCGCGCTGCTGATGGATGCCCGCTTCGGTGCTCTGGTCGGCATTGAGTATCGCCTCGGTGAATTCGCTGCCGACCTTGTCTTCCAGTTGTTGCAACAACTCACCGGCATGTTCGGCATGCTTGTCGATACTGACGCGGAATCCCAAACCGAACTCGGCATTATCCTCGAACAACGAGTTGTTCCAGGCCGGGCCGCGTCCTTCGGCATTCTTGCAATAGGGCGTGGTGGGCAGGTTGCCGCCGTAGATCGACGAGCAGCCGGTCGCGTTGGCCACAACCATACGGTCGCCGAACAACTGGCTGGCCAGACGGATATAAGACGTTTCGCCGCAGCCGACACAGGCCGAGGGGAACTCGAACAGCGGCTGCATCATCATCGCGCCCTTGATGGTGGTGGTTTTTAACAGGGTGCGGTCGTACTCGGGCAAACCGAGAAAGAATTCGAAGTTGTCGCGTTCCTGATCGCGCAGCGGCGCCATAGGCCGCATTTCCAGCGCCTTGTGGCCGTCGGCCCTGGAGACTGCCGGACAGATGTCCGCGCACAGCGTGCAACCGGTGCAGTCTTCGGGCGCGACCTGATAGCTGATGTGCATGCCCTGCCCGAAGTCCTTGCCCTTGACCTGTATGTGCTTGAAAGTCGGCGGCGCACTCTTGGTAAGATCGGCCGAAAACAATTTGCTGCGGATCGCGGAGTGGGGACAGACGAACGGACATTTGCCGCAGTGTATGCATAATTCTTCATCCCATACCGGGATCTCCTGTGCCAGGTTGCGCTTGTCCCACATCGCGGTGCCGGTGGGCCAGGTGCCGTCATTCGGCAGCGCGCTCACCGGCAGCAGATCGCCGCGTCCGGACATGATCTCGGCGGTGATTTTGCGCACGAATTCCGGCGCAGATGCGGGCACCGCTTCCGGCATCTCGCGGGTGCTGCTCGCCGTCGCCGGCACCGCGACCTTGTGCAGGTTGGCGATGGTCTCATCGATCGCCTTCCAGTTGGCTTCGACCACCGCCTGCCCCTTCTTGCCGTAGGATTCCTCGGCAGCGTGCTTGATCTTCCCGATCGCCACATCGCGCGGCAGCACCCCGGATATCGCAAAGAAGCAGGTCTGCATGATGGTGTTGATGCGGCTGCCCATGCCGGTTTGTTTGGCGATCTCATAGGCATCGATCACGTAGAATTCGATCTTCCTGGCGATGATCTGCTGCTGCATCCTGCGCGTCAGAAAATTCCAAACTTTGTCCGGTGTTGCCGATGTATTGAGCAGGAACACAGCGCCCTCGGCGGCGGAATCCAGCATTTCGTAGCGATCCAGAAATATGGGTTGATGGCAGCCGATGAAGTTCGCCTCGTTGTCGGCGATCAGGTAGGGAGAATGGATCGGTTTTGGCGAGAAGCGCAGGTGCGAGATGGTCGCGGCGCCTGCCTTCTTGGAATCGTAAACGAAATAGCCCTGGCCGTAGAGTTCGGTTTCCTCGCCCATGATCTTGATGGTGTTCTTGTTGGCGCCCACCGTGCCATCCGAGCCCAGGCCATAGAACATGCAGCGCATCACACCGTTGCCCGCGTCGGTTCTGAAATCCGCGTCCCAATCCAGACTGGTGTCGCTCAGGTCGTCGAAGATGCCGATCGTGAAATGGTTTTTCGGATGGTCTTTTTTCAGTTCGTCGAACACGCCCTTGACCATGCCCGGCGTGAACTCCTTGGAGGACAGGCCATAGCGCCCGCCCACCACGCGCGGCAGGCCGGCGAACTTGCCCGCGACGCCGGTAAAATTTTCACAAAGCGCAGTCACCACATCCTTGTAGAGCGGCTCGCCGTCCGCGCCCGGTTCCTTGGTCCTGTCCAATACGGCGATGCGTTTCGCCGTGGATGGAATAACCCTGAGCAACTCGTCTGCCGCGAACGGACGGTACAGGCGCACCTTCACCGCGCCCACCTTATCGCCATGATGATTGAGGTGATCGACCACTTCCTCCACCGCTTCCGCGCCGGAACCCATCAGCACGATCACGCGGTCCGCATCCGGCGCACCGGCATATTCGTAAAGATGGTACTGGCGTCCGGTCAGGCCGGCGAACTTGTCCATGGTACGCTGCACGATCCCGGGCATGCGTTCGTAGAACGGGTTGACCGACTCGCGCGCCTGAAAATAGACATCGGGGTTTTGCGACGTGCCGCGTATGAAAGGATGGTCCGGCGTCAGGGCGCGGGTGCGATGCGCGAACACCAGTCCGTCGTCTATCATTTCGCGCACCACTGCAACCGGGACCTGCTCGACCTTGGCCACTTCGTGCGAAGTGCGGAAACCGTCAAAAAAATGCAGGATAGGCACGCGCGCTTCCAGCGTCGCCGCCTGCGCGATCAGCGCCATGTCCATCGCCTCCTGCACCGAATTGGAAACGAGGTAGGCGAAGCCGGTCGAACGAGCCGCCATCACGTCGCCGTGGTCGCCGAAGATCGACAAGCCCTGGGCCGCCAGCGAGCGCGCCGCCACGTGCATCACGAACGGCGTGAGTTCGCCGGCGATCTTGTACATATTGGGGATCATCAGCAGCAGGCCCTGCGATGCGGTAAACGTCGTTGCCAGCGAGCCGGTTTGCAACGCGCCGTGTATCGCACCGGCCGCACCGCCCTCGCTCTGCATCTCGATCACTTCGGGAACGGTGCCCCAGAGATTCTTCAGGCCCTGGGACGACCAGGCGTCGGAATATTCACCCATCGGCGAGGAAGGGGTGATCGGATAAATCGCGATCACCTCGTTGGTCATATGGGCGATATAGGCGGCGGCTTCGTTGCCGTCAATAGTAACCATGCGCGCTTGGGACATCGAACACCTCTCCGGAAATTTTTCCTATAAGTTCACAATAGACAGCATATTTTTTTGAATTACCATACTCGGACAATCACATCAAATTCGAAGTTTTGGTTGGCCTCAGATTAGGCAAACTGCCAATTCATTATTCCGGCAGACTTTAATCTCTCTGGGTCGAATTCCCCGCCGCTTGCGGCGCTTGTTGTCATCCCGAACGACTTGTTGTCATCCCGAACCCTACGACTTCGCTCAGGGCAGGCTCCGTGAGGGATCTTAAGATTCCTCGCCATGCTCGGAATGACAGGGAATACCTCGCCCCTTGGGGCGGGGATGTTTATTTTGTGATCAAAATCTGCTTTGCGATTCGATAGTTTCGCTCGATAGTTGCGCGTTGTTTCGTGTACCTTAGCTCTGGAACCGCCATTGCGGTTTTGAAGGTTTCCATTAACAGTTTGATGCTGTCCGGGACAGGGTGCAACTCAAAAAATGAAAAGGCAGTCCGCGAGGACTGCCTCTATCGATATGCAACCTCGAGTTAATTTTTGATCGCTTCGATTTCAAAAACCAGCTTCACGTCATCGCCTACGCCGGGCAGCCCGTAGTTAACACCGAAGTCGGAGCGTTTGATTTTGGCGCTGGCGGCGGCGCCGCACTCATCTTTTTTGCTCATCGGATTGGTGCCGCAGTTGAACGCATCGATGGTCAATGTGACCGGCTTGGTGACACCCAGTATGGTCAGGTTGCCGTCCACGCTGGCAGGTGTGCCGCCTTTGAAATGCATCGCAGTGGATTTGTAAGTGATCGCTGGAAATTCCGCCGCGTTAAAAAAATCCGGCGATTTCAAATGCTCGTCGCGCTTCACATACCCGGTGCTGACCGAGGCGGATTCAATGCTGATTTCAACCGAACCGGTTTTTGCCGCACGATCCAGCGTTACTGTGCCGCTGGTCTTGTCGAACCGGCCTTGCAGGGTCGAAAAGCCTAAATGGCTGATATGAAAATGCGGAAATGTGTGAGTCGGATCTACTGTATAACTGTCAGCGGCGAAGGCTGACAGCGGCAGCGCAACGGTGGCAACGAGGGCGATGAATAGCGGCTTGTGCATGGGCGTTCCTTATGTGATTGCTGGAAATCAAACTAGTGTTTGATGGGCGATCAGCATAGCAACCGGTGTTGATTCTGTAAAGGACACCCCTGTAAATTGGCATCCGCACAACCCGGTGAGCGCAGGCGCCGGCATGGCAAGGGGTTTGCGGCATTCGGGGATGGAATGCCCGCCCGCATGTTTCCGCAAATTTTGCGTACCCGGTGTCGGGACGCTTGTCGGAGAATTATCACCCGGCGCAAGGGTTGTGCGGAGGTGTTTTTGATTTTCTCCCGCCATGCAAAGGTGTAGCATGGCGGCTATCCGTTTTACGGCATGCTCCCGCTCAGCAATCAATAGAGATCAGTAATGAATAAACAACGTCCGAAGCACCTCGCGCTGCATCAGATCAAATTGCCGCTTCCCGGTATCGTTTCCATTCTCCATCGCGCCAGCGGACTGTTGCTGTTCTTCGCGCTGCCGTTGTTGTTGCTGATGCTGCAATACAGCCTGAGTTCCATCGGGACTTATACCGATCTGATGGCTGTGCTGGCGCATCCGCTGGCAAAATTGCTGCTGCTGGGTTTGCTGTGGGCGTTCCTGCATCACTTCTGCGCCGGGCTGCGTTACCTGGCGGTTGATTTGCACTGGGTGCGCGATCTCGCCCAGGCGCGCAACAGCAGCAGGGTGGTGATGGCGGTGAGCCTTGTGCCGACAATTATTGCCGGGGTGAAATTATGGTGAACCGCGTCGTCACCGGCGCGCATTACGGGCTGCGCGACTGGCTGATCCAGCGCATCACGGCGGTGCTGATGGCGTTGAACAGCGTGGCATTGGCCGGTTATCTGCTGATGCAACCCCGGCTGGATTATGACGTTTGGACTGCACTGTTCTCCAGCCAGACGGTGCGCACGTTCACGCTGTTGTTCCTGCTGAGCCTGTTTTATCACGCGTGGATCGGCATACGCGACATCGTGATGGATTACGTCAAGCCTGCCGGTGTGCGTTTGGCGATCCATGTGCTGGTGATATTGGCGCTGCTGCTTTATGCGATCTGGTCGGTAGAAATTCTGTGGGGAATGTAAAAAGAAGACGGGTTTTTTGAGGAAAATAATGGCAATCGCAAAACGGACTTTCGACGTGGTGGTGGTGGGCGCGGGGGGCGCGGGGATGCGTGCCGCGTTGCAACTGGCGCAAGCCGGGCTGAAAGTGGCGGTGCTGTCCAAGGTGTTTCCCACGCGCTCGCATACGGTCGCCGCACAGGGCGGCATCGCTGCCTCGCTGGGCAATGTCAAGGAAGACAACTGGCACTGGCATATGTACGACACGGTGAAAGGCTCGGACTACCTGGGCGATCAGGATGCGATAGAGTTCATGTGCCGCGCAGCACCCGAAGTGGTGTACGAACTGGAGCATTTCGGCATGCCGTTCGACCGCCTCGACAGCGGCAAAATCTACCAGCGGCCGTTCGGCGGCCACATGCAGGAATACGGCAGAACACCGGTGGACCGCGCCTGTGCGGCGGCAGACCGCACCGGCCACGCGTTGCTGCACACCTTGTACCAGCAGAATGTGAAAGCCAATACGCATTTCTTCATCGAGTGGATGGCGCTGGACCTGATCCGCGACCAGGACGGCGATGTGCTCGGCGTGACCGCGATGGAAATCGAAACCGGCGAAACGATGGTCTTTCAGGCGCGCGCCACGCTGCTCGCCACCGGCGGGGCGGGGCGCATCTTCCAGTCCAGCACCAACGCGTACATCAATACCGGAGACGGTTTGGGCATGGCGGCGCGCGCCGGGATCCCGCTTGAGGACATGGAGTTCTTCCAGTTCCATCCTACCGGCGTGTATGGCGCGGGGGTGCTGATCACCGAAGGGGTGCGCGGCGAGGGCGGCTATCTGGTCAACAAGGATGGTGAGCGCTTCATGGAGAAATACGCGCCGAACGCGAAAGATCTGGCCAGCCGCGACGTGGTGTCGCGCGCGATGACGATAGAGATCAACGAAGGGCGCGGCTGTGGCAAGCACGGCGATCACGTCATGCTCAAGCTGGACCATCTCGGCGATGACGTGATTCGGCAGCGCTTGCCCGGCATCCGCGAGATTTCACTGAAATTCGCCCACGTCGATCCTGCCAAAGCACCGATACCGGTATTGCCCACCGCCCATTACATGATGGGCGGCATCCCCACCAATTTTCACGGGCAGGTCGTTGCGCCCTACAAAACCGGCCCCGACGAGGTTGTGCAGGGACTGTATGCGGTCGGAGAATGCGCCTGTGTATCGGTGCATGGCGCGAATCGCCTGGGCTGCAACTCGCTGCTTGATTTGATGGTGTTCGGGCGCGAAGCGGGCAGGCAGATCATCGAGGACCTGCAACGCCATCCGCACCCCAAGCTGATGCCGGCAAATTCCGCCGAATATTCGTTGGCGCGGTTGGCGCGTCTGGAAAACCAGAAGAACGGCGAGCGCGTGGCCGATGTCGGCGATGCGATGCGCAGGACCATGCAGAAACATTGCGGTGTGTTCCGCTTCCCCGGGTTGCTGGCCGAAGGCGTGGAGCAGATCAAGCAGGTCGCCGAGCGTGTCGCACACACCGGAATAAAGGACAAGAGCAAAGTGTTCAACACCGCGCGCATCGAGGCTTTGGAGCTGGATAACCTGATTGAAGTCGCACGGGCGACCATGGTCGCCGCGACGGCGCGCAGGGAAAGCCGGGGCGCACACGCGCGCGATGATTTCCCGCAGCGCGATGATGCGGGCTGGCTCAAGCACAGCCTGTACTTCCGCGAAGGACAGCGGCTGGATTACAAGCCGGTGCGCTTGAAACCATTGACTATTGAATCGTTCCCGCTCAAGGCGCGGGTTTATTGAGCAAGTTTGTAACCATAAAGGGAGAGCAACATGAAAAACTTGTTATCGGGAATGGTGTTGTTGGGTTTAATAAGCTCGGTTTCTGCATGGGGGGCGGGCAGCGACGAGTTATGGGAGGTGACCGGCAAGATGGAAATGGCAGGCATGCCTTTTGCGATGCCGGCGCAGACCAGCAGGATTTGCCTGCAGAAGGGACATGAAAACGATCCGAATAAGGCTGTCCCGAAAGATAAGAATCAGGATTGCACAATGAGTGATGTCAAGATTTCCGGAAAAAAATCGACCTGGAAAATGAAGTGCGAAGGAAAGAATCCGATGACCGGAGAGGGTGAGATGACCCGTGGCGACGGCACATACAGCGGAAAAACGACGTTTCATACCAAGGACGGCGACATGAAGATGGTTTATGAAGGCAAGCGCGTCGGCACTTGCAACTATGCGACGGATGGCCCGCAGGCACAGGGTGATGCCATGATGAAGCAAATGGAGGCGCAACAAGCGAAAAGCCAGGCCGGACAGGCCAAACAGTGCAAAGAGGCTCTGGATGACAACCGCTATAGCACATTCCTCAAACAGGATTGCTCCTGGGCGAAAGATGCGAACAGTAAAAAGATGTGCGCGCAGATGTCTTGTTCCGATTTGAAGCCGCAAATGTGCAGCAAGCTAGCCAAAGACATGGGGAGTCCGGATGGCTACAAGAAGATCGCCGGCAATGAAGATGCGGGCAAATTAATTAAAGAATGCGGGCTGTCATTTGAGAAAGCGACACGGGAATTCTGCCGCAAGCAACTCTCCGGCAAGAATTATGAGGACCTTGCTCGGTACTGCGAAAAAGAAGCACGACCCTTGTTCGACAAGAATTGCGCGGGGCGCGATTACACCGCTGCGATGGACAGCAAATACGGGCCGATCTGCAGGCGTTTCGGCAAATGGAAAGGGCACGACGAAGACAACGCGGATGAGAGCGGCGATTCATCAAGCGACAAGAAACCCGCCGGCGACAAAAAATCCGATAGCGACAAGGACAATCCGGTCAACAAGATCCTGGACGGCGCCAAGGGTTTGAAGGGGCTGTTTAAATTTTGAGCAAAGTCATGACGCAACATTGTTTCAAAATAATCGCCGCCATGGTGCTGCTGTTCTGTTGGGCAACAGCACATGCCGCCCATTTGCCTTTCCCGGTGGATGCAGCGTCCTATCTGGTGCAGGTGAATGACGAAACGCGCTGGGAAAGCGAGGTCGGGCGGCGATTGCCCCCGGCCAGCCTGACCAAGATCATGACCGTGCTGCTGGTGCTGGAACATTACCAGCCGCAGGCAGTGGTGACGGTGAGCCTTGCCGCCGCGCGGGAAAGCGGCACCCGTTTGGGATTGAAAGCGGGAGAACGGGTGCGGGTGCGGGATTTGCTGGCGGCCAGTCTGTTGCAGTCGGCCAATGATGCCTGTCACGCGCTGGCTGATCATGTGGCCGGCAATGAAAAGCTTTTCGTGCAACTGATGAATCAGCGCGCCGGAGAGTGGGGCCTGAAGGCAACGCACTTCACCAACGCGTGCGGACACGATGACGCACAGCACTATTCTTCGGCGCGCGATCTGGCAAAGCTGGCAGGCAAGGCACTCGGCTATGCGGCGTTCGTCGAGCTGGTGGCAAAGCCTGCGCTGACCATCCAGTCTGCGGATGGCGGTCATCGTTTCGTGCTGGTAAACAAGAACGCCCTGATCGGACGCTATCCCGGTGCTGTCGGAGTCAAATCCGGCTATACCCGGAAGGCGGGGAAATGCCTGATCGCACTGGCGCAGCGCGGCGGGGTCAAGGTGTTACTGGTGATGCTGCATGCATCCAACCGCTGGTGGGATGCGTCGGATATTCTCGATTACGCGTTTTCGCACAAAGCCCGTCATGTATCGTAAGGCACGTCATGTTTCGTAAGGCCGGCATCGTTCCGTTCGCATTGCTTTTGGCGGTGCTCGCCGCCTATGGCAATGCGCTGCACGGCGCGTTCCAGTTCGACGATTACAACGTCATCGTCAATTCCGGCGCGGTGCATAGTCTGGCGGCATGGTATGCGGATGTGACCCATGGCCTGCGCCCACTGCTCAAACTCAGCTATACCCTGAATTGGTTGTCCGGCCCGGATGTCCCGGGTTTTCATTTGTTCAACATCTGTGTGCATTTCCTCAACGTGCTGTTGATCTACGCGCTTGCCTCACGATTGTTTGCGCACAGTTTCGATCATGATCCGCAGCGCAAACACTGGGTTGCCCTGTTCGCCGCGCTGCTGTTTGCGGTGCATCCGGCGAATACCGAAGCGGTCACCTATATCAGCGGCCGTTCGATGTCATTGATGACGCTGTTCTATCTTGCCGCGTTTCTGGCCTATATCAAGGGACGCGAGGAAAGCAAGGCGGTGTGGTTATATGCGGTGTCCCCCGCGCTGTTCATCCTGGCAGTCGCCACCAAGGAAACCGCGGTCACGCTGCCTTTTGCGCTGTTGCTATGGGAAATCTGCTACGCCCCAACGATTTCCCTGAAAAGCATTGTGCGCAGGCAGGGCATGCACTGGGCTGTATTTCTGCTGCTTGCATTGCTGCTGTTATTCAACGACCGTTATTGGCGGTTGATGGCATTCAGTGCCGGACTGCATTCCGTGCGGGAAAACTTTCTGACTCAACTGCATGCGATGACCTATCTGTTTGGGCAGTTAGTGCTGCCGTGGCGGTTGAACATAGACCCGGATTTGCCGGTTATAACGGCGTGGAATCAGGTGTGGCTCGACGGGATGCTTTGGCTGATGCTGTTGGCCGTGGCGGGGTGGAACTTGCGCAAGCGGCCCTGGTTGAGTTTTGCGCTGGGCTGGTTTGTGTTGCAATTGTTTCCGCTGTATGTTTTTCTGCCGCGTTTGGATGTGGCCAACGACCGCCAGCTTTATCTGGCGGGATGGGCGATGTTGCTGCCGGTTGCAGTGGCGTGTGCAGAGCTGGCTGCAAACACCGGATTGCGCAACACGGCGGCGGCGGCTTTGCTGTTGGCGCTGGCCGGATTGACGCTGGCGCGCAACGAGGTTTACCGCAGCGAACTGGCTTTGTGGGAAGATACCGTGCGCAGTTCGCCGCACAAGGCGCGCCCCTATAACAATCTGGGCTATGCCTGTTTTCTGGCGGGGAATCTTGCCCAGGCGGAACAAGCCTATTTGACCGCGATAAAGCTGAATCCGGATTATTGGCGGGCTGAAAATAATCTGGCGCAGTTGCAGAACAACAAAGGAATAATTTCAGCAGCGGAGGAATGAACCATGCGCTTTTCGATTTACCGTTACAACCCGGATGCTGACGCTGCGCCGTATATGCGCGACTACGATCTGGACATCGAGCCGGGCAACATGATGTTGCTCGACGCGCTGCTGTTGATCAAGGAGCAGGATGATAGCCTGTCATTGCGCAAGTCGTGTCGCGAGGGGGTGTGCGGCTCTGATGCGATGAGCATCAACGGACGCAACGGGCTGGCGTGCATCACGCCGCTGTCCGGTTTGAGCGAGCCGGTGGTGTTGCGGCCGTTGCCGGGGTTGCCGGTGATACGCGATCTGATCGTGGACATGACGCAATTCTTCAAGCAATACCACTCGATCAAGCCGTACCTGATCAACAACGACCCGCCGCCGGAAACCGAGCGCCTGCAATCGCCCGAGCAGCGCGCGCATCTGAACGGTTTGTACGAGTGTATCCTGTGCGGATGCTGCACCACGGCGTGCCCGTCGTTCTGGTGGAACCCGGACAAGTTCGTCGGCCCTGCCGGATTGTTGCAGGCGTACCGTTTCATCGCCGATACCCGCGACCAGGCGACCAGCGAGCGTCTCGATGATCTGGAAGACCCGTACCGCTTGTTCCGCTGTCACACGATCATGAATTGCGTGGATGTGTGCCCGAAAGAATTGAATCCGACCGAGGCCATCGGAAAGATCAAGGATATGATGGTCAGGCGCATGGTATGAAAAATATGGAACGGATACGCTGGCGCAGCCGGCGCGGGTTGCTGGAGCTGGATATCGTGCTGGGACGATTCATCGACACGCATTACATGTTGCTCAATGAAAAAGAGAAGCAGGTGTTTGAAGCATTGCTGGATATGCCCGACAACCCACTCTGGGATATGATTGCGGGGAGAGCGGAGCGAGGGGCACAGGAAGCGGCGCCGGGAGAACAGCAGGCTTTGCTGGAGAAGATCAGGGCGGTTTAAAAAGGCCGCATACCTTTGAGGAGTCCTTGAGTATGGAAAAGAAACGCAGCGCAACATTGGCACTGGATGACGGGCGCAGCATCGAACTGCCTATCCTGTCCGGCACGCTGGGGCCGGATGTGATCGACATCCGCAACCTCGGCAAACTGGGCATCTTCACTTACGATCCTGCGTTCTTCTCCACGGCCAGCTGCACATCGGCGATCACCTTTATCGACGGCGATGCCGGTTTGCTTTACTACCGCGGCTATCCGATCGAGCAGCTGGCCGAACATTCCGATTTCCTCGAAGTATGTTATCTGCTGCTGAACGGCGAGTTGCCGAATGCGCCGCAGAAGGCCGCGTTCATCGCGAAGGTGACGGAACACACCATGGTGCATGACCAGATGGCGCGTTTCTTTACCGGCTTCCGCCGCGATGCGCACCCGATGGCGGTGATGGTCGGCGTGGTGGGCGCGCTGTCTGCCTTTTATCACGACTCGCTGGACATCAGCAATCCCGAACACCGGGATATTTCCGCGATGCGCCTGCTTGCCAAAGTGCCGACCATTGCGGCGATGGCGCACAAATACTACACCGGTTTTCCATTCATGTACCCGAAGAATAAATTCGGCTACGCGGAAAATCTCATGTACATGATGTTTGCCACACCGGCTGAAGATTACCTGCCCAATCCGGTGCTGGTGCGCGCGCTGGACCGCATCCTCATTCTGCACGCCGACCATGAGCAGAACGCGTCCACCTCGACGGTGCGCCTGGCCGGTTCCAGCGGCGCCAATCCGTTCGCCTGTATCTCTTCCGGTATCGCCGCGCTGTGGGGCCCGGCACACGGCGGCGCCAACGAAGCCGCGCTGAATATGCTGATGGAGATCGGCGATGTGTCGCGCGTGAAGGAATATGTCCAGGGCGTGAAGGACAAGAAATACCGCCTGATGGGTTTTGGCCATCGCGTCTACAAGAATATGGATCCGCGCGCTGCGGTGATGCGTCAGACCTGTTACGAAGTGCTGAAAGAACTCAAGCTGGAAAACGACAAGTTGTTCGAGCTGGCGATCGAGCTGGAGCGCACCGCGTTGAGCGACCCGTATTTCATCGACCACAAACTGTATCCGAACGTGGATTTCTATTCCGGCATCGTGCTGAGCGCGCTGGGCATCCCGACCAACATGTTCACGGTGATCTTTGCGGTGGCGCGCACCATAGGCTGGATCTCGCAATGGAACGAAATGATCGCCTCCGGCGATCACAAGATCGGCCGTCCGCGCCAGTTGTATCGCGGCGCGACCAAACGTGATTATGTCCCGGTGATGAAGCGTTGAACGATCCGGTCAATTACATGCAGTCTGTGCAGTATGTGAGATTCAATAAAAGTTGTGTAATGGGATTACATTCGGCTGACACCCGCAGAGTGCAAGAACCTCTTCGAGGTAACGCAACGCTGTGTCAATTCCACGTCCAGCTTGCTGGACAGTGGATTGCCTGACTTAGTTACATCCGCCCTACGATAGAAGGATGTTTCATGAACGCACCAGAAAAAAATTATATGCGGGATATGAGCGACACTTCGCTGCTGTTCGGCGCCAACGCGCCCTTCATCGAGGAGCTGTACGAGCAATATCTTGTCGATCCGAACAGTGTGTCCAAGGCGTGGCGCAGCTATTTCGACGCGCTGCCGCCGCTGGCTGAAGGCAAGCACGACGAATCGCACAGCCGCATCCGGCGCGCTTTTGCGGCCTTGCCAAAAGTTTCTGCCGGCAGTGCAATGGCGCCCGATGCCGAGCTGGAGCGCAAGCAGGTTTTCGTGCTGCAGCTCATCAACGCGCATCGCTTCCTCGGCGTGCGTGTCGCCAATCTCGACCCGCTGAAACGCCATGCCAAACCGGTAATCGCCGAGCTCGATCCGGCGCATTACGGTTTGGGCGAGACTGACATGGACGCCACCTTTGACACCGGCTCTCTGGTGGTGACGGCTTCGACACGGCGCTGCGAAGCATCCGGTGCGGGAGAAGCCGTCTCACACCCGCTCCCGCAATCGGCTGGCTTCGCCGGCAACGTGTCGCGGGATGTGGCCGCGCGCATGACTTTGCGCGAAATCTTCAAGCTGTTGCGCCAGACCTATTGCGGAAGCATCGGCGCGGAATACATGTATATCAGCGACGTGGCGCAGAAACGCTGGATACAGAATCGCCTGGAAAGCGTGCGCGGCTTGGCCGGATATGATGCCGCGATGCGCCGCCGCATCCTCGAACGCATCACCGCCGCCGAGACGCTGGAGCGCTATCTGCACACCAAGTTCGTCGGGCAGAAACGCTTCTCGCTGGAAGGCGGCGAAACATTGATTCCACTGCTCGACCATTTGCTGCAGCGATGCGGCGAGCAGGGAGTGCAGGAGGCCGTGATCGGCATGGCGCATCGCGGGCGGCTGAATGTTTTGGTGAATATTCTCGGCAAGCAACCGGGCATGTTGTTCGCCGAATTCGAAGGCATCCACGCCGAACATCTGACTTCCGGCGACGTAAAGTATCACCAGGGTTTTTCCGCCGATATCGAAACAAAGGGCGGTGTGATGCATGTCGCTTTGGCGTTCAATCCCTCGCATCTGGAAATCGTCAACCCGGTGGTGGAGGGTTCGGTGCGCGCGCGCCAGCATCGCCGCAAGGATTTTGACGGATCAAAAGTATTGCCCATTTTGTTGCACGGCGACGCGGCGTTCGCCGGGCAGGGCGTGGTGATGGAAACGCTGGCCATGTCACAGACGCGCGGTTACCGCACCGGCGGCACGGTGCATATCATCATCAACAACCAGATCGGTTTTACCGCTTCCGACGCGCGCGACACCCGCTCCAGCATCTATTGCAGCGACGTGGCGAAAATGATCGATGCGCCGATCTTTCATGTGAATGCGGACGATCCCGATGCGGTATTGCTGATCACCGAAATTGCACTGGATTACCGCATGCAATTCAACAAGGACGTGGTGATCGATCTGGTGTGCTTCCGCAAGCTGGGGCATAACGAACAGGACGAGCCATTGGTCACGCAACCGTTCATGTACCGCTTCATCCGCCAGCATCCCGGCACAAGGGCGCTGTATGCGCAGCGTTTGGAGGAACAGGGAGTCATCCGGCCCGGTGAAGCAGATGCGATGGTCGCGACTTACCACAAGGCAATGGATGAAGGGCGCAACTCGATACACCCGGCGCTGGAAAACGAGCCAAAGGCGGGTTTCGAGGAACGGCCAAAGAGCGGTGGCAATACCGCTGTCGACTGGACACCGTTCCGCCGTGAAGTGCCATGGGATGTCGAGGTCAACACCGCCGTGACTCTGGAACGCCTGCGGGAACTGGCGGTGCCGCTGACCGCCGTCCCTGAAAATTTTATTCTGCATTCGCGCGTGCAAAAAATCGTCGAGGATCGTACCGCCATGGCGCGTGGCGATTTGCCGCTGGACTGGGGCATGGCGGAAAATCTCGCTTACGCTTCGCTGCTCACCGAAGGTTTTCCGGTGCGATTATCGGGACAGGACAGCCGGCGCGGCACGTTCTTCCATCGCCACGCCACCTGGCATGACCAGAACCGCAAGGAGTGGCACGAGGGGGCATACACGCCGTTGCAACATCTCGCACCAGGCCAGGCGGATTTCGTCGTGATCGATTCGCTGCTGTCCGAAGAAGCGGTGCTGGGATTTGAGTACGGCTATGCGACCGCCGAGCCGGATTCGCTGGTGTTGTGGGAAGCGCAGTTCGGCGATTTCGCCAACGGTGCGCAGGTGGTGATCGACCAGTTCATCGCCTCCGGCGAGGTGAAGTGGGGCAGGATGTGCGGGCTGGTGATGCTGTTGCCGCACGGTTACGAGGGGCAGGGCGCGGAGCATTCCTCGGGGCGTATCGAACGCTATTTGCAGCTGTGCGCGGACTACAACATGCAGGTGTGTATTCCCTCCACGCCGGCGCAGATGTTCCACCTGCTGCGCCGCCAGATGTTGCGCCCGCTGCGCAAGCCGCTGATCGTATTCACGCCCAAGAGCCTGTTGCGCAGCAAGGATGCCGCTTCACCGATCACTGAATTGACGCAAGGCCGCTTCCAGCCGGTGATCCCGGATGTGGATATGCAGGATGCAGGAGCCCAATTTACCTCGGAGAGGTTCTCGCACCCTGTGGGTGTTGGGCGACCATCAAATATCGCGCAGCAAGCCCGTCCTGAGCCTGTCGAAGCGGCTGCGCTCCTGCCCAACAAGGTGCGCCGCATCATCGCGTGCAGCGGCAAGGTGTATTACGAACTGCTCGCCGCTCGTCGCGCCAGGGGAGTCGCGGATATGGCGATCATCCGCATCGAGCAGCTTTATCCGTTCCCGCACGATGATTTTGCGGCACAGATCGCCGCGTATCCGAAGGCGACCGAGCTGGTGTGGTGCCAGGAAGAGCCCGGCAATCAGGGCGCATGGCATCGCATCCAGCATTATCTGCTGCGCCATTTGCGCAAGGGCATGCGCCTCGATTACGCGCTGCGTCCTTCATCCGCCGCACCCGCAGCGGGTTATCTGGCGGTGCACCATGAACAGCAGAAAGCGGTAATCGAAGCCGCCTTCCGCGACGATCTCGATCAAAAAAATAATCCCAGGAGCAAGAAGCCATGAGCATCATTGAAGGCCATATTATTGAAGTCAGGGTCCCCCAGTTATCCGAATCTGTATCCGAAGCGACCTTGCTGACCTGGCACAGGCAAGTCGGCGAGGCGGTGAGCGAGGGCGAAAACCTGATCGACATCGAGACCGATAAAGTGGTGCTGGAGCTGCCTGCGAGTAAATCAGGCGTGCTGACCAAAATCATCAAGGGCGACGGCGAAAAAGTAGCCAGCAACGAACTGATCGCGCAGATCGATACGGCGGCAGTTGCGACCCGGCCAATCACAAACAGTCCGGCTGCCCCGCACTTGGCGGCCAGTTCCGCCGTGCCGCCTTCGGTGCGCAAGCTGGCGCGCGAAAAGGAGGTCGATGCCGGCAACTTGCACGGCAGCGGGCGCAGCGGGCGTGTCACCAAAGAGGACGTGCTGAATGCGATGCAGCAAGTTTCCCAAGCGCAAGCGCCGGGCGTTCCGCAAACCGTTGCTGGTCCTGCACCCTCTGGCATCGCGCCGTCCGGCAACCGACCCGAACAGCGCGTGGCGATGACGCGCATCCGCCAGCGCATCGCCGAGCGCCTGCTGCAATCGCAACAGAACGCCGCGATCCTGACCACCTTCAACGAGGTCAACATGCAGCCGGTGATCGATCTGCGCAACAAGTACAAGGATGCGTTCGAGAAGAAGCACGGCGTCAAGCTCGGCTTCTCCTCGTTCTTCGTCAAGGCGGCGGTGCTGGCATTACAGAAATTCCCGATCGTCAACGCCTCGGTGGACGGCACCGACATCATCTACCACGGCTACTTCGACATCGGCGTGGCCATCGGCAGCGAGCGCGGCCTGGTCGTGCCCATCATCCGCGACGCCGATAAATTGTCCTTTGCCGACATCGAAAAACAGATCGCCGACTTCGGCGCGCGCGCCAAGGACGGCAAGCTGACGATGGAAGAACTCACCGGCGGCACGTTCACCATTTCCAACGGCGGCGTGTTTGGCTCGATGCTTTCCACTCCCATCATCAACCCGCCCCAAGCCGCGATCCTCGGCATCCATGCCACCAAGGACAGGCCGGTGGCCGAGAACGGCCAGGTGGTGATCCGCCCGATGAATTATCTCGCGCTGTCCTACGACCACCGCATCATCGACGGACGCGAAGCGGTGCTGTTCCTTGTCACGATCAAGGAAGCGCTGGAATATCCGGGCAGGGTGTTGCTGGATTTGTAGGGGCCGCATCCCCTCTCCCCTTGTGGGAGAGGGTTAGGGAGAGGGGTTGTATATAAGGCCATTCGTGCTGAGCTTGTCGAAGCATGAATGTACAAAAACAAAATCAAAACCGCCGGGGGTTGCCCGGCAGCAAGCTACTTTCTTTTGCTTCGCCAAAATAAAGTAGCCAAAGAAAAGGCGACCCCGGTTTGCCGCCCCTGCGGGGTACCCTGCGTTGCTCGACTGGTCAGGCGGCTGCGGAACTCGCACTGCGTGCTCAGACAGTCCTCGCCGAAATCCCCTGACCAGCCTCCGCTACTCGGCGGCGCACAGGGGATGAAAAGCGAAAAGCAAAAACCGAAAATCGGGTGGGCAACAAGTTGCCCACCATACAGAAGTAGATAGGCAAAACAATTCGACTTCGGTACATCGCTGTTCTTTATTACTCATAAGTCAGAAATATAGGCGACACTTGGATGTCCAAAGAATGACCGTACCAAGCTCGGATTATTTCTGATTGTGTTCAATTGTGAATCAACCTTTTCAGCCAATTTCTCCCCCGTTC
>Ga0315268_10003073_pt1 | contig 18506 bp, 13 predicted proteins | sample C1_top_MG_FD_204535 | JGI IMG/M metagenome (GOLD analysis project Ga0315268, IMG submission 204535) | Sediment microbial communities from Yellowstone Lake, YNP, Wyoming, USA - C1_top | ecosystem: Environmental > Aquatic > Freshwater > Lake > Sediment | place: USA: Wyoming | collected 2017-08-01
CGGGCCGGTCGCGTGAATGATCAAGCAGCCAGCGGCGCCGAGCTCGGCCGCTTTTTCAAACTTGTAGGTCCAGCGGCCGTAGTAGGTCATCGCCTTGCCGCCGAAAACTTTCTGATCCTCGACAGGCGGGTCGTTGACGAGCACAACGATGACTTTGCCTTTCACGTCGGTGCCTTTGAAGTCGTCCCACTGAAATTCAGGCGCCTGTACGCCGTAGCCGACAAAGATCATGTCCGCGTTCACGGAGACCGAATCGGTGACGCGCTTGGTGGCGGCGACGAAATCGGTCTGATACTTCAGCTTCATTGGGCGGCCGCGACCGGAGATGGTCAGCGTCATGCTTGGGTCGGCGGTGATGCCGACCAGTGGCACCTTCTGAATGTAGGTGCCGTCGGGATTGCCGGGCTCCAGACCCAGCGAGCGGAACTGGCCCTCGATGTACCTTACGGAGAGCTCTTCGCCCTTGCCGCCGGGGGCGCGGCCTTCGAATTCGTCGGAAGAAAGCGGGCGGATGTGGCTCATCATCCGGTCGGTGTTGAGCGAATCGAGCCCCGCCTGCGGTGGACTCGGCGTCCTGGCGCAGCCGACCAGCACCAGCGCCAGCAGCGCAGCCAGCGACACACACAGTAGCGAGCGGAAATCAAATCGGGGTTGCATCGTGCCTCTCAGAAACAAAGATTTGGACGGGCGGCAACATTGTAACTCTTCTGCGCACGGAATCACCGAAGTATCTGGTTCGACAGTCTAAGGCCGCAGAGCCCTTCGACTGGAAGCGCCGGGCGGACACGACGGTCCGCCTCTGCAGAACCAATCTGACCTGTAGCGTCCGACGAGGTTTGCGATATAGTCGGGGGCCGCGCAGGAGCGAAGCCATGAGAGGAGTTGGATGGCTGGCGTTTGTGCTGCTAATCGGTGGAGTCAATTCCCTTCCCGCGCAGGAAGGCGGTCCCTCGGTGCCTCTCGCGCGATTGATGCCGATGCCGGCGGCAGTGAAGGTCGAATCCGGGCGGCTGGGGCTGGATAAGTCGTTCCGCGTGGGGATTGCGAACTACCGCGACGCGCGGTTGGAGCGCGCCATTCGGCGCATGCTCGTGCGGCTCGAGGCGCAGACGGGCACTGCCTTTGCGCGCGATTACTTGAAGGATGCAGCACAAGCGACGCTGGTGGTGGAGGTGCGCGGCGCGGGCGAAGCGGTGCAGTCCATCGCCGAGGACGAATCCTACTCGCTGAAAATCAATTCGCGGCAGGCGGTGCTGGAGGCGAACACCGTGGTCGGCGCTCTGCGCGGGCTGGAGACGCTGCTGCAACTGGTGGAGAGCGATCCCGACGGATACTACATTTCACTGGCCGATATCGAAGACAAGCCGCGGTTCGCGTGGCGCGGGCTGCTGATTGACGTTTGCCGGCACTGGGAGCCGGTCGAAGTCATCAAGCGCAACCTGGACGCGATGGCGGCGGTGAAGCTGAACGTCTTGCACTGGCACCTGAGCGAAGATCAGGGCTTCCGCGTCGAAAGCAAAAGTTTCCCCAAGCTGCAAGAACTCGGCTCCGACGGCCACTACTACACGCAGGAGCAGGTGCGGGAGGTGGTGGCCTACGCGCGCGACCGCGGCATCCGCGTGGTGCCGGAATTCGACATGCCGGGGCACGCGACCTCGTGGATGGTGGCCTATCCGCAATACGCGAGCGCGCCCGGGCCGTATGAAATCATCCGCGAGTTCGGCGTCTTCCCCGCCACGTTCGATCCCACGCGGGAAGCTACCTTCAAGTTCATCGACCGCTTCATCGGCAAGATGGCCAAGTTGTTTCCCGACGCTTACTGGCACATCGGCGGCGACGAAGTGATGGGCAAGCAGTGGAACGAAAACCCGAAAATTCAGGAGTTCAAGAAACGCCGCGGGTTCAAGACCAACGAAGAGCTGCAGGCCTATTTCAACCAGCGGCTGAACCGCATCCTGCGCAAACACGGGAAAAAGATGGTCGGCTGGGACGAAATCCTGCACCCGGATTTGCCGAAAGACGTCGTGGTGCAGTCGTGGCGCGGGCAGGAGTCGCTGGGCAAGGGCGCGAAGCAGGGTTATTACGGGATTCTGTCGGCGGGCTATTACCTCGACGGGATGCAAACGTCGGCGGCGATGTATGCGGTGGACCCGCTCCCGGCGGGCAACGGACTGTCACCGGAAGAAGCAGCGCGGGTATTGGGTGGCGAAATCTGCATGTGGGGCGAGCTGATTACGCCGGAAAACATTGATTCGCGCCTCTGGCCGCGCACGGCAGCCATCGCCGAGCGGCTGTGGTCGCCACGCGAAGTGAATAATGTGGGCGAGATGTACCGGCGTCTGGACGCCACGAGCTTGTTCTTGGAGCAGGCTGGCGCAAAGCACATCGCCGGGCCTGACCGGATGCTGCGCCAACTCGCGGAAACCGACGACATCGAGCCGCTACGAGAGTTGTTGCGCCTGGTCGAGCCGCTGAGCCTGGGGCAGCGGCAGAGCGCGAGCCGCGCGAACCAGTTGACGCCGCTCACCGAGCTGGCGGACATCGCGCTTCCAGATGCTCCCGGGCGGCACGAGGTGATGCAAATGGTTGATGAGCTGTTGGGCGATGCACCGGGAAACGCGGCGCGGGCGAAGCTCGAGACGGAGTTCCGGCGCTGGCGCGAGCTGCGCGAACAGCTCGATGCCATGGCGAAGGATGCGCCGCGTGTGCGCGCGGCTGACGCCGCGATGGTGGCGCTGGTGGACTTGGCAGCAGCGGGCGATGAGGCGCTGGCCTACCTTGCGCGCGGCGAGAAGGCGCCGAAAGAATGGCTGGATGCGAAACTTGCGCTCGTGCAGCAGGCCGGCAGGCCGAAAGGACTGCTGCGGCTGGCTGTAGTGCCGGCGATGAGGAGATTGATCGAGGCGGCGGGGGAAATGAGCAGGTTGTAGGTGGTAGGTTGTAGGTGGTAGTCAAAGAAAAAAACAGCAAGCCGAGCGGAGACGATGACAAGCAGAAGGAAGTTTCTCACTTCGCTGGTGCAGGCGGGGGCGGCGGTGCCGCTGTGGGCCAGAAGTACGTTTGCGCAAGGGGGCGCGACGCCGTTGCGGGCGATTGCGCGGCCGACGCCCGAGCAAGTGGTCTGGCAGGACCTAGAAATCGGGATGTTCGTTCATTTTGCGCCGAATACCTGGCAGGACCTGGAGTACGACAACCGCTCAACCCCCCTTTCGGCGATGCAGCCGGACATCAACACCGACCAGTGGGCGGATTGTGCGGTGGCGCTCGGCGCGAAATACATCGTTTTCGTGGCCAAGCACGCCGGCGGCTTCTGCATGTGGCAGACGCAGACCGCCGATTACAGCATCCGCAGCCTGGCGTGGAAGGGGGGCCGCGGCGACGTGATGGCCGACCTGGCGGCGTCGTGCCGGAAGCGCGGGCTGAAGCTCGGTGTCTATCTTTCGCCGCGGGACGATACGCACGGCGCCGCGGGCGGGGGTGTCTGCAAGACTCCGCAGCAGCAAGAAGCGTACAACGCCATCTACCGGCAACAACTGACTGAATTGCTCACGCGCTACGGTCCGCTGGTGGAAATCTGGTTCGATGGCAGCATCGTCGTGCCCGTCCGCGACATCCTGATCAAGAACGCAATCAAGGACTCCCTGCGCTCGGGGCGCTACCCGATGGTGTTCCAAGGGCCGCACGCGACAATTCGCTGGGTGGGAAACGAAGACGGTTTCGCGCCATACCCGGCGTGGAATTCGATCGACCGCGGCGACGCCCGCACCGGCATTGCCACCGCCGCGCACAGCGACCCGCTGGGTGATACCTGGCTGCCGAACGAGGTGGACGTTTCGATGCGGCGACCGAACTGGTTCTGGCATACCGACAACGCGAAAAACCTGCTGTCGCTCGATGCGCTGCTGGAGATTTACTACCGCTCGGTGGGCCGCGGCGCGCAATTGCTGCTGAACTTCACCCCCGACCGGCGAGGATGGATTCCTGAGGGAGACTCCTCGCGAGCGAGCGAATTCGGCCGCGAAATCCAGCGGCGATTCGGGAAGAGCCTGGCGGAGACGTCGGGCTCGGCAGATTCGCTGGTGCTCAGCCTGCCCGGGGCGCGGCGAATCGACCACGTCATTCTGCAGGAGGACCTCGTACAGGGCGAGCGGGTGCGCGAATACCGAATCGAAGGGCGCGAGGGGAAGAATTGGATCCCGCTCGGTACGGGAAGCGCCATCGGGCACAAGCGCATCCAGCCGGTGGTCGCGCGGATGTGCGAGGCGCTGCGGCTGGTCAGCGTGCACAGCGCGGGGCTGCCGCGCATCCGGCGCTTCGCCGCGTTCGAGACGGGCGCCACACCTCCTCCACAATGGGACGCGCCCGCCAGCGTCTGGGCCGATGACGACGTCGGGCGGTGGAGGAACGGCACGTTTGAATTGGACGTGACCAAGAAAGTTGCGGCGGCGGGCGACTACCGCTTGCGGTGCACGCCCGTCGGGGTGGGCGAAGCGCAAATTCAGGAAATTTCCGCGAGCGTGGACGGGGCGCCTGAGCCGCGCGCACTGCGACGAGCGTCCGGCCGCAATGAGGTGATGATTCTCAGCCTGGCGAAGAGCGGGCAGCGCGTGGTGCTCCGCGGCCGCGTCGGTGGCGCGGCCAGCGGAATGGTGTTGCTGCGGAAACTGTAGCTTCAACGCTTCGCGCCGATGACATCAGCGAGAGCAAAGCGCGGGCAAAGCACCTCTCCGGTCTGCGGGATGGATGGGCCGGGACATTGTAAGACAGGCGACCGCGTGGAAGAGTGGCGCCGGGCGTGCCGACATCCCGCAGTCGCGGGACTGTTGGAAGCCCGGCGCGAAAGACTCGCTTCGCTCTGCCGGCCAGAGGCCGGCGCTACAGGGATTACGAGCAGCCGGTGAATTCGAGACGCTTTGCGGTAACGGAAGCGCCGCCGGTGACTTTCAGCGGATGGTCGGTGGAGTCCTTGTCGGTGGTGAGCGAGGATGGCGAGCAAGTGGTTGTTCCACCGCTCGAAGGAACGAAGGCGCGGCCCTCGATCTGGAAGAGCACATCGCCGGTGGCGGGAGTCGAGAACGTGGTGCCGCCGCTGGCGAAGACGCCGAAGCTGGGATTGCTTGCCGGGACGAACAACTGGTAGCTCTTGCAGTTCGTGTTCACCGGGCAGGAGGCGTTCGCTTCAGTGGTGACGGTCGGTGTGGAATCACCCGCGGAACTGTTTTGCAGAGGGATGTTCAGAAGCCGCGCGGTGCCGCCCGAGGGTGTGACCGTTTGAAAGGCGCTGAGGACGATATCGGCGGTGAAGCCCGCGCTGCCGGTGGTGGCGGTGACGTCCCCCACAATTTCGGCGAGGCCCAGGGGAGGATTGGCCGTTTCCGCGACGAGCGGTACTTTGCCGAGCGCGCTGCCGGAAGGCACGTTGAGCACCGCGGTGGCGTTGTAGGCGGCGCCTGCGCCGGACGTGGCCACGGCGACGACGTCATAAGTGCCACTGGGGAGCGGGCAGAAATTGAAGTTGCCGTTCGCGTCGGGCGAAGCCTGCATCACGATGCGGTTGGTGCCCGTGCTGTCGGGCTGCTCGAGGGCGACGAGGGTCTGGCCGCCGGAAATGGGCAGCATGGTTGCGGCGTCCACGATCTGGCCGGTGAGGCCGGTGGAAATCGTACTGACTTGGCCCGCGGTGAGCGTGGGCCGCAGCCGATACTGATTGTTGCCTTGAAGGAGGACCGAGGCGCAGGTGTTGAAGTCAATGTTCAGATCAATCGTCTGGCCGTCGGCGACGCGGATGGGCCCGCCGACAATCTGCCCCGGCGGAATTTTCAGCCCGGTCAGGTCCTGACTGGACAGCAGAAGCTGGTGAATGGAATTGTCGGAGAGAACGACGCAGTTGTAGCCCTGGCTGCCGCAAGCGTTGGTCGCGGGGACAGATGAGCCTGCCGCCGGGTTGTTCGAGACGAGGATGAGGCGAATTTGCTGGTAGTCACCGACGGGGATGCCTGCCGAGCCGAGTTGCGAGAGCACGCAAGTGTTTTGCGGGTCGGCGAGCAGGTCGAGCTGCATGGGGGCGTTGGCCAGCTGCGGCGCCAGCTCCTGCCAGCCCGCGGTGCCGTCCGTCGCCGCGCTGCTGACGTGCGCCTGGACGGACCGAATGGTGACAAAAACACTCTTGAAATTGCCGGCGGGGAATTTGCAGCTCGGAGGATCGCTCACGCTGACGCGTACCGTGCCTATCGCGCCGCTGGAATTCACCTGAACTGTGTTGGTGCCGCCGCAACTGGCGAGTGCAACCAGCACCGCCACTGCGAACAACCCCACGAGAGCTGACACGTGGAAATCTAGGTACCGCTTGAAACGAGATACCAAGCGATTCATGAAAATCCTCCGGTTGCCGAGGCCGGAATGGGCCCGACTGCCTGCTTGACCGCCTGAGGCTGGGGAAGTAGGCGACCTTGCTTTATCTATGATGCCAGAAACGTCAAAAGCGTCAAGCAGAACGGCGCTGCGTGCGGCGGGCCGGGAAGAAGTAGACTGCAACAAGACTGAATGGGCCCCGGCGAGATGCGTTACAATACGGCGCGCTCATCTCCGGAGGCGTGGATGATTCACCGGCACGTGATGCACAACGGGAAGCTGTTGCCGATCGAGCAGGCGCGGCTGTCGCCCGGGCAGGCAGGACTGTTGTGCGGCTGGGGACTGTTCACCACGCTACGAATTGTCGAGGGCATCCCGTTTGCCTTTGAACGGCACTGGCGGAGGCTGGAGCGCGACGCGCAACGCACGCATATTCCCTTTCCGTTCCAATCGGACGCGGTGCGCGAACAGTTGCTGGAACTGGCCTGCGCGAATGAAGTGAAGGATGGCACGGCGCGCATCTATGTGGTGTGGAACAAGGTGGGCTTCTGGCAGAGCGACGAGCCGGGGCCGGAAGTGGACCTGCTGCTGTACACGGCGGGCGTGCCGGGCTATCGCGATGTCGTACGGCTCGCGCTGCGCGAGCACGGCCGGGACACCAAGTCGCCGCTCACGGGCGCGAAGGTGACCTCGTGGCTCCTGAACGTCTGGAATTTGTGGGAGGCGCAGCAGCGCGGGTTCGACGAAGTGATCCTGCTGAACGAGCGCGGTGAAGTGGCCGAATGCAGCACCGCCAACATCTATTGCGTGAATTCGGGCACGGTGCTAACGCCACCGCTCTCGTCCGGGTGCCTGGAGGGCGTGACGCGGGGCGTGCTGCTGGAGATCGGCGAGACCATCGGAGTGCCGGTGGAGGAGGAGGAGCTGGTCCCGAAGGATCTTTACGAGGCGGATGAGGTTTTCATTTCGTCCACGAACCGCAGTGCACTGGGCGTGGCCGAAGTCGAAGGCAAACGCCTGCCCGAGGCGCCGGGGCCGGTAACCCAGAAGCTGGAACGCGTGTTTGCCGAGTACGTGGCGCGGTACGTGGCGGAGCACCGGGAGGCCAACCGGCCGGTGCACAGGGCACCATGAAACCTGGAGGGGCCGGGGCACGTCTCCCTATCCGCAGGTGGTCAGCGGCAATTCCTGGTCGTGCCGCCCCAAACTGACATCGGCCGGCGCGGTGGACAACCACTGCCGGCCCATCTCTGACAAGGGAAGGACGAGGAGAAGCATCGATGAAAAACGCAGTTCGCATTATGGGGTTGATGTGTGCGGTGGTGTTGCTGGTCGGCGTGACTGTCGCTGCTCAGGAACCCGCCAACGTAGCCGGCACTTGGGAAATGAGCTACACCTTCTCAGGCCCGCAGGGTGAGCAGGCGGTCACGAACACGCTGACGATCGAGCAGACGGGTGGAGACATCAAGGGAACCATCAAGACGCAGCGCGGTGAGTCGCCGTTTACCGGCACGGTGAAGGGCAAGGACATCAAGTTCAGCGTGACGCGCGAAACTCCGCGCGGCACAATGACCACCGAGTACGTGGGCAAAGTCGAAGGCGACACGATGAAGGGCACCTTCACCATGGGTCAGGGTGAGCGTGCACGCACCGTGGAGTGGACGGCAAAGAAATCGAAGTAAGTACCCATCAGGATTTAGAAAAAGGGCGCGTCCGCCTCGGCGGGTGCGCCCTTTTTTTTGAAGCGGACACAATCGCTCCGGGATGCAGCGCCACAGATTGACTCGGGCAATGTTTGGCAGAGAACAAAGTGCAGATCTTCGTCTCCAGACAATTCAGTGGGATTCAGATGACATCAGGGATCAGGCGGAAGCGGCGGCGCGGCGATCGCCGCGGGCGAGGGCAATTTTCAGCAGCGGCGGCGTGAGCAGCGTGGTCACCATCACCATGATGACCACGGCGGAGAAAATGGCGTCGCTGACTACACCGAGGCCCTTGCCGATGCTGGCGAAAATCAGGCCAACTTCGCCGCGCGGCATCATCCCGATGCCGACAGAGAGGCGGTCGAACTTCTTTTCGCAAGCCAAGCCGGAGACTAGTTTTCCGGCGATGGCCACGGCGGTCAGGACGGCGGCGATCAGGACAACCTTCCAGTCTCCAAAGGTTTCCAACTTCACCTGCATCCCCATCAGCACGAAAAAGACCGGCACAAATAGCGATTCGATGGGCGAGAGCAGGTCGCGCAGCGAGTGGCCCTTCAACTCATCGAGGAAAAGTTCTTCGAGCACAAGGCCGGCGGCAAACGCGCCCACGATGGTGGCCAGCCCGAAACGGTTCGCCAGCCAGGAAAAAACGAAGGCGAGGCCGAGACCGAACAGGAGTTTCACATTTTCGATGTCCAGGCGGGCAATCTGGCGCACCAGGCGGGGTGTGACCCACACGCCGAGGCCGATCGAACCGGCCAGGAATGCGAACGCCTTGAAGGAAATCCAGGAGAGTGTGGCGAAGCTGATGGTACCGGTCACGACCAACGCGCTGACCACGGCCAGGAGAACCAGGCCGAGTACGTCGTCAATGACCGCGGCGCCAAGAATAATCTTGGCCTCGTTGCGCTGCGCCTGGCGGAGATCGCGGAACACGCGAGCCGTAATGCCAACGCTGGTTGCCGTCAGAATTGCGCCGACGAAGATGTCGGCCTTGAGCGGCGCGGCGGGATGCAGAACGGCCATCGCCCCGATGCCGAGCAGAAACGGGACTACCACGCCCACCACGGCGACCAGAAACGCGGTGCGACCCACGCGACCCATCTCGCGCACGGTGGTTTCCAGCCCCACCAGAAAGAGCAAGACGATAACGCCCAGCCGCGAAAGCTGGTCAATAAACATGTGAATAGAAACGGCGATGGGGCCCGCGGGGCCGCGCAGAATGTCGGCTAGTTCCTGGGCGTGCTCCGGGTCGATGACCACGCGGCTGACGGCGTCGGGAACGCTGAGGTTGGAGGCGAGTGCAACCGCGACGACGTTGACCATCGTCGAGCCTTCGCGCAAAACGGTGATGACCGGCTCGCGGAAGTAGAAGGCAATATTGCCCACCAGCATCCCCACCAGCAATTCGCCCAGGACCGCCGGCTGGCCGATCTGCCGCATCCCGCGGCCGCCAAGTCCCGCGCCAAAGAAAATGAAAACGAGCGCAATCAGGATGGGTGCGACCGGGTCGGTGTGCTCCGCGACCCGCTCTGCGGTCGCCGCCGCGGACGAATGAGCGGCAAACACCATAAAGAGCAGGCAGACAACAGCTCCGAGAATCACTCCCCTTGCGAATTGGACGATGCGATGCGGCACGCGACTCGCGAGACAACTCTCAGAAACAACCTGCTAGTTTTTACGCGATGCGAAAGTTTGGCAAGTGAATTCGGAACTGCCGGAGAAAAAGTGTTCAGGAAGCGCACATCCGGCCGCGGCGACCACAATTTGCTATGCTAACGAAAAGCCATCCGCCGGGTGCGGAATGGGAGAGGCTGAAATGGAGGGCGCGCGGCTGGGCATCTGGGCGTTGTTCACCTCGCTGATTGCGACGGTCGCGCTGAGCACCGCGCTTCCTGTGTGCGCGCTGCGCGCGCAACGCTACGAAAACTTCCAGACCCGTACGCCGCTCCCGCCGGATGACTACATCATTATCGGGTTCTTGGGCGGGCGCGAGCCGTGGAACCATCCCAACCGCGGGGTCACGCGGCTGGCCCGCAAACTTCGCGAGCTCTACCCGTCTTCGTCGGGCGTGCACGTGGAAACAGTCGAAAATATGAAACGCGGCCTGGCACTGAAGCTCATTCGCAACGCGCTCGACCGCGACGCCGACGGCCGGCTTAGCGACGCGGAACGCGCGAGCGCACGCGTCATCCTCTACGGGCAGAGCTTCGGGGGCGCGGCGGTGGTTAAGCTGGCGAAGCAACTGAATCAGCTTGGCGTGCCGGTGCTGCTGACGGTGCAGGTGGACAGCGTCGGCGTCGGCGACGCGGTGATTCCTCCGAATGTGCAAGCGGCAGCGAATTTCTACGAAAGCGAGGGCTTTTTTGTCCGCGGGGAAGCGAAGATCCGCGCCGCCGATCCGCAAAAAACTAGAGTCCTGGGCAACTTCCAGTTCAGCTACAAAAACAAGAATGTTCCCGTCTCCGACGTCATATGGCTCAAAAAGGTGTTCATGGATGCGCACACGAAGATGGATTTCGATCCGGAAATGTGGGCCCAGGTGGAAAAGCTGATCGTCGAGTCGATTCAAACAGCGCCGCGATAGCGGAAATCACCCCAAAAACGACCGGTTTGTCCGACAAGAATGCCGGAACTGGCCAGCCCCACCCCGTTCACCAAACACCGGGCGGCTCAACAGAAGGCTCCTCGGTTATCGGCGGCCTCTTCAGGTCCGCATGCCACCTGGGCGGCCCGGAGGGCTGCAAATTGCCGCCTTCGAGTTCGTCGGTCACAATCAAAGCGGCGGCCTGCGAGAATCTTGCCGTGAATGGGAACACATGCAGTTCTCCGCCGGCGGCGTCAGACGAAAAAACACCCACGCTGATGGCTCGCCCTTCGGCAGGAACGATCCAAAACTGGTAGGTTCTGCCGGGTTTCGGCGGCGGAGCACCCGGCACCGACAGCACAAAGCCGAGTTCCTCGTTCCAGTAGGCGCGCAGGGCCGGGTCGTCAGGATTCGACGGATAAAGTGCGTACTGACGGGTGGCCGACGAGGAAACAATTGCAGTGAGCAGCAAGGAGCGCTTGCGTTCGGCCTGGAGTGCGACCGTGCGCTCGCGCTCGACGGCGAGTTGAGATTCGAGTTCCGCCAGACGGCGTGTGGTCCGGCGCGCCTGATAAGAGGTCACGGTGGAAAAGACCAGCACCACCGCGAGCGCAATCCACAGCCATACAGGCAGAAGAGCGCGAGTGCGTGCGGGTAACTCCTCGCGAGAAGGCTCAGCGGCCACGGCAAGATTATAGACCCGAGCGGAATTCGCCGAGGCGAATCTCGAACGAGCGTTGCCGTGCGTCATAGGGTGAATCAGACCAGACGCGAGAAGCGGAGGTTGGAGTCAGGAAAATCAACGCCCATTGCGAAGGCAGTAAACAGTCCGAAGGCGATTGCCGGGACGATGAGAGTGAAACTGAAGTGTGGCGCAGGAGCCTGCGTTGTTTGACCGAAGGCAGTCAACAGCGCTCCGAGAAAGACGCTGAGCAACGCGGTCCATTGATAGATTCGCAGGCCGGCGAGGATGCGCGTCTGCGGTTCCCCGCGAAAAGATTCTTCCACGAATCGTCCCAGGCCCGAGAGGATGAAATAGACGCCGACAATGAGTCCGAGAGAAGCCGACAGCGCCCACAGCCGCACCAGCGCCGCTCCGACCACGAGATTCCAGAGAATGGAGTAAAGGGGCGTGGGATGGAGCGGGACACCGGACCAGTTCGTCAACCGCACAGCGCGGGACCGGGGATGCGAATAGCGGATGCCGATGGTGGAAGGTGCAGGGCGCCCGTGGCAGCAGCCCTGGACGAGACACCGCAGCCTCCCGATGGCTTGCACCCACGGGGCACAAACGGCGAATGCGGCCAGCACAAGCCAGATGCTCACACCGAACAGCGGAGCAAAAAGAGCGCCGACGGAGGTGCCCACCAGCGCCCCGTAATAACCGAATGGGCGGAGCAGAACCGAGGAGCCTTCCAGGAACTGCGCCCACAGCGCCGCGCCGACGATGCCTGCGAACGCCGCCGTCAGGACGGCGCCTGAGTGACCGGGTCCTGCGAAAAGCATCGCGACCAATACGGCGAGAAAGCCCGCCAGGGCCGCATAGACGGAATGGCTCATCACGCGGAGCGGGCCGACGCGCCATTCGCCCCAAGAGTTGGCGAGGCGCTCTGTCCATTCGCGCAGGCAAACCCACACCGCTTCTGCACGGCTGACGAAGACGACCACCGCAACTCCGCCCAACAGGTCTACGAGGGCGTGCATCCCGGTGGTGACGCAACTCACCGCGACGCCATACGCCCAGCCCCGCCACACCCAGCGCAGCGAGGGCTTTCGCGCCGCGAACACTTCGCTCGTGAGCAAGGCCCAAATGACGTGGAACGATGGGAGCGCCGCTGCGGGACTATCCCACGCGCGCTCCCAAAGCAGCAGCGTGCCCAGAAACGTTTGGGGAACGAAGGGCCGGGGAGACGCAATCAGCGGGACGACCAAATAGAACGGGAAAACGATGGCCTCCGCGAGCAACCCGCGGACGCAGAATGCGCGCAGGTCGCGCCGAGTGCCGGCGACAATCGGCGCAAGGGCCGTCAGCAGGTAGGTGCTCGCGTAGAGGAGTTCTGTCCATTCGACAACTGGCAGGCGGTGCTCGAACGGAAGGTAGACAGAGATTGCGTCGCGTGGCACTCCGAGCGCTACCACCGATTCGTAAGCAAAAAACCACGGAATCAGGACACAGAAGTAGGTCTTGACCCTCTCCAGTGCGGTCGGCACTGATAAATCGTCGGCGGGCAACAATTTTGCCGGCCGCGCTACGTCGAGGCCAAATCGCGACACCAGATCGTGCCGCTCGTAGCCGAGAACGAGTGCGGCGCAACCCAGCATCACCGTCGGAGACACCAGCCAGAAGCCGCTGGCTGAGCCAGTGAAGATTGCCGCCCCAATGCAGACCAGCGAGAAACCTGTGTAAATCGGGTTTGGCAGAAATTGGTAGATGCTCTGGGTGACGTAACGCTGCGGGGGAAAGGGATTCATGGGCAGTCCGCGTCCGTGAATCAGCAGCGCGCTCATCCCCCACACGGTGAGCAGCAGCCCGGCGACGGCCAGGACGCCGCCAAGTGGCTTCGACTCGATCACTGCCGCGGCGACGACGGGCGCAGTCACGCGGGCCCAAACCACCAGCAGCACGGGCAGAAGAATAGTGAAGGCAGCGCCATAGAAAAACTTGCCGAAACGCGAATCCATCAGCTGGGCCACTGGACGATTTCATGAATGGCCCAGCCCGCAGCTTCGGAGCCGGAGGAACGCCGCAGCACGCCGCGACTCAGCCATTTGCATTCGTGCACGTTCAAAATGTGGGACGGAAAAACTTTTGCCAGACCCGGGATCTTCGACAAGGCAATGCTGGTCAGAGCGCCCTCTCGCAACACGCGCCGCCGATCGAGGGAGAGTGTTGCGGGCGGTGCAGCGAGGATGAGCTCCTCATCAGAGATACTGCCGGCAGACGCAGCTTCTCCGTTGTGATAGACGATGCGCTTTGCGTGCGGCCCGCTCCAGTCAATCCAGACAAGCGCATCCGTGTCGCTAAGAAATCTTCCCCATCGAAGCTGCTGGATCGGAAGGCGCCACGGAGGGATCGTCATCTGCAGGTGTTCCACATAGCCGTAGCCAGTGATCGCGCGGTTTCTCTCGAGGCGCACGTTCGCGGCGGCGCGCGGTTGCAGGCAGCGCCAGCGGATGCGCCCAGCTTCATCTTCAAAGATTGTTTCTTCGATGGGTTCGCTGAGCGCATTCCACTCCCCGCGAACCTCGAGCGCCGGGGAATCCCATCTGACAACATCGCGATCGGCGGCCGGCGGGCGGCCACGTCTCAACGTGGACTTGCTCTGCGTTGCAGCGTCGTCGGTGAACAGTAGCCGGCTGGCGTAGTGGAGGGTGAACGATTTCCAACGAAGTCGTGCCGAATAGGCGATGAAGACGTTCCCCTCCTGACTGACACAGTCCAGATACCACTTGGAGAGATCGAATTGAGGCTGAGAGTCCAGTAGCCCCCCTGGGGTGAGGCGCTGCAATCACAGGCGAGGCGGCGCATACCAAAAGCCGGTTCCTCGTCCCGGTTCTCCTCACCGGGATTCGGAATGAGACCGAAAACTAGCTGCTCGTGCGGACGTGAGGGATGCGCGCGTCGACGGGCGGTAGCTCGGGAAAATCGGTATACGGCTCGGCCTGATACCAGTAGCAGCAAGAAAAGAAGTTGTCGCCACGGTTGTTGGCGTGGCCGTGTTCCATGGTGTGTTTCATGTAGCGCGAGAAAGTGACCGGGTTATCGCCGTGGAAGCGGTAGCAGCAATAACGGCCGCCGGTGCGCTCCGCGTTGACGATGAGCGGAGCGCCGTACTGGCGATGGGCGAAAGGCACGGCGCCATCGCGCCCGCCGAAATCCCAGCTCCCCAGGAAATAATCTTCGGAGCCGGTGCCGATGATGATGGGCTTTGATTCGTCGTCGACAAAAATCATGTCGTCGCCCTCGCCCCACCAGCCGTCGGCGTTCTGGAGCACGCCGAGCGTGACGCCCATCAGGTGTCCGCGGCCGCGCGATTCGGCATACACGTAATTCAGCTTGCCGTCGGGGTTCAGTGGCCCCGCTTCGCCAGTGGTAGGCGTGCACGGCGCGGCCTGGCGATACTGTGCGTGGAAGTAGAGCGCGTCGGCGGGAAGCGCGGGCACGGTGAGGTAATCAATGTTCGAGTAGAAGGCGCCGACGTCGGCTTTGCTCTCATTGGTGACGATCAGCCGCCCCGACTTGCGGAACGGCATCGGGAAATAGCAGTTCAGCGAGCGGCCGGGCGAGCAGGCCAGGTAGGCCGACTCATAGATGAAATACGAGTTCAGATTGAGGCCGAAAAAATCGCCAATTGGCGCTTCGATGCTGGGCTTCGCGTTTCCATCCCAGTAGGCACGGAGGACGAGTTCCTTCAGATGATTGCCGCTGCGGGCGGCGATGGTGAACCAGATGTGAGTAATCACGCCCGGGCCGGCCGAGTTGAAAAGCTCCTGCGTTTGGCCGACCGCGATCGGCCAAGCGTCGCGGTTGCCGCCGGTGGGGTCGTGGCTCGACTGCTTCAGCGATTGGTAGCTCTGCACGCGGGCGTGACGCGGTAGAAACGAAAAATCCGCGTCACGAGACGCCGCTTGCGCGCGGCTCGCGGCCGGAGCCGCAGCGGCAACCCCCAGCGTGCCCAGGAGCCCTCCCAGGAATCCACGGCGTCCTTCTCCCATGTGTCCTCCTTTGGCGACTGGATGGGGCGCGGCACGGGCGGAACCGCGCGCCGATTATACGACTCTTTCTCCCAGCTGCGAGTCAAGCCCGAACTGCCGGCAGAATAACTTTTTGGCGGAACGATTGGGGACGCAGACGGGTCTAATGCAGGGGACCATTAGGTGCCGGGCAGGCCGGAGAATGGTAAAAGGGTAGCCAGCACGACGACCGGGCGATAGTTGATAGGCAAGGAGGAGGGAGATGAAACGCCAGAGGTGGATGCTGCTGATAGCATTCTTCCTGGCGGCGGCCGCCGCCAGCGCGCAGGAATACATGGAGTACGGGGCTCAAGCGTACAACGCGGGCAATTACGCGGCGGCGGTCGAACAGTTCCAGCAGGCCGTAAAGGCCGCCCCGCAGTCGCTGCTGGCGCGGCAACACCTGGCCAATGCGCGCGTGCAATTGTTTTTGACCACGAAATCGCCATTCGAGCGCGAAGCGCAGATGAAGGCGGCGCGGCAAGCGCTCGCGGACGTGCTGGCGCGCAATCCGAAAGACGCCGTCGCACTGTGGCACATGGCGGCGCTGGAATTAGACCTCGGCAACCTAGAAGAGGCCGCCACGTGGTGCAAGAAGTTAACGGCCGCCGACCCGCAGAACCGGAACGGCTACTACACTCTCGGCGTAATCCGCTGGATGGATGCCTACCGCGCCATCAGCGCGGCGAAGAGAAAACTGGGAATCAGTCCCAGCGAAGCATCTCCCATCAACAACGCCGCCACGCGCGAATCCCTGCGCAGCAGCTTGCTGAAAAACATCGCGGAGGGACATCAGTCGCTGGAAAAGGCGCTGGCGATAGATTCGCGATTCAGCGGAGCGCTGGCTTACGACAACTTGCTCTATCGAGTGGAGGCCGAGCTAGCCACCAGTCCCGCGGAAGTGCAAGCGCTCGTCGCGAAAGCGGACAGCCGGTTAAACGCGGCGCGCGCACTGCCCAGCGGCGCTCAAACTCAGGAAATGACGCGTGTGCGTCCGGACCAGCCTCCGCCAGCCTGTGCGCCCCCGCCTCCTCCACCGCCGCCGGCACCGCCAAATTCCGCGAGATAAGACATTCCGGGCGAAGGCGTCCTCCTCGCAGCCTCCGTTGAAATGTCCAGAAGGAGTAGCGGGAACGCAGGGGGTGGGAGTTCCTATGCGGTCAGCGCATCGCGCCGAAAGTGTTTTTTGTCCACGTAGAGCGCGGCATCAGCGCGCTCGATGAGCTTCTGTGGCGATTCACCCGACTGATAGCTGGTCCAACCCGCCGCAAAAGTGGCCGGAATCCTAACGCCGTCAAATTCAACCTCGAGCGGCCGCAGACGCATCAGCACGTGCTGCACCTGGGCGGTAGTGCAGTCGGGCAGAATCACCATGAACTCGTCGCCACCCAGGCGGACGGCCAGGTCCGCGCCGCGGATGGACTTGTTCAGCCGGTACGCAAATTCCTTGAGCAAGGTGTCGCCGGCGGGATGCCCGTAGCTGTCGTTCACCTGCTTGAAGCCGTTCAGATCGAGCAAGAGAACGGTCAGTTCCCCTCCATGACGCTGCAGCCGCGCGAGTTCGGCTTCGAGCCGCTCTTCGCCGTAGCGGCGGTTGTACAGGCCGGTCAGCGGATCGTGCATCGCCAATTTGAGATAGGCTTCCGCGCGGACGTACTGCTCAGCGGTCGCATTGATCTGTGCGGCCAATTGGCTGCGCACGCTCTTCAGGCGGATCTCCTGGTAGATCGTGTAGACGGTGAAAATCAGGATCATTCCCGCCAGACCGCGTACGGACTGGTCCAGGTAGAAACGGAAGAAGGGTTCGCCGGGTTGAGTTTTGACGGAGACCGAGAGCGCAATAATAGTGCCGGTGAGCGCCAGGATGACCGTGAACGCTGCGCCCCACAGCGACCAGTCATGGCGCTCGAGACGCCGGAGATTGTGTTGGATGTCTTGCGCCGTCGGCCTTGCCGCTTCCGCGCTGAGAAGGGATTCCCTTTCCAACATGATTTGGACTCCAAATCAGATTGGAGGGAAGGGGTAGACCCACCTTACTCCGCCGGGGCTGTGGGATGCAAAGGAAGAATTCGGGTCGTGCCCTATGCGGCAGGAATCCTGGGGGGAGCGTTGCGGCGCCCCTGCGTGCCTGTCGAAAGCACAGGAAATCCGAGTTACTGCTTGATGGTGCCGATATTGCCCTCGTTGCTGACCTGACCGGGGTCTTCTGTACAAGGTGGAACGAGAACGGATTTGTTGGGGAACCCTCGGCTGCGCCACGGAGTCTTTCATTGAAACTGGTACAAAGGATCGGGCAGGTCAGCATGGTGGGCCTGGGGAGACTCGAACTCCCGGCACGTGGTTTAGGAAATATGCAGGCCGTTCTGCACCGTTTTGAATCTTCTTGATTTTGTTAGACTGGTCAACCAGTTCTCCCCCGGACGATTTGATTCGTTTGTACTCGTCTGGACGCGTTCTGAACCAAAAACTATGACACTTTTATGACACTCGGCCTGCCCCCTGACGGCATGAATGCCTCAAGGCACACTCCTCATCTGGAGGTACTGCGTGGCGCTCTCGAAGCTGGAAGCGATGTCCCTGGCATGGGCAGGCGTGCCGAGAGGTATCTGGAGGGTGTTGAAGTGGGCTGGTGACGATCCCGGAGGGCACTCGCGACGTTTGTGCATGACGATCTAGCGTGCGGTCCTCACACGTTGGAGAGTTGAAAAGAAAGCCTTTTTGCTCCGGCTCACGGAACTCTCCCGAAGCTGTGGTCTTAATCGGTGTAATGATTTTCTGACAGTTTCGGACGCCCGTACCAAGTGCGGAAGATGTCCCCTAGAAAAGAGGGTGTCCCCTCGCGTCCCGCAGATCGGGCACAAAGCGTTCTTCCTGGTCTGCTCCCCGTTCTTGGTCCACTCATAATGTGACTCCCGGCGGGTTGTCCCCCGTATGGACCTCCGGGTGGCGGAGGTGCGCTTCGGTCGCGGGGGGAAGCGACCGAAGCGCAGCGGCGTAGGCCGCCGCGAACTCTGCTGGTGTCCGATACCCCAGCGAGCTGTGCGGGCGCTGGGTATTGTAGTCCACGCGCCAAGCCTCGATCTTCTGCTGCGCATCGGCCAGGCCGGTGAACCAGTGCTGGTTCAAGCACT
>Ga0315268_10003075_pt1 | contig 18496 bp, 18 predicted proteins | sample C1_top_MG_FD_204535 | JGI IMG/M metagenome (GOLD analysis project Ga0315268, IMG submission 204535) | Sediment microbial communities from Yellowstone Lake, YNP, Wyoming, USA - C1_top | ecosystem: Environmental > Aquatic > Freshwater > Lake > Sediment | place: USA: Wyoming | collected 2017-08-01
ATAAAATTACCCAGTATTGCTTAACGTCGTGAAGAAGCCGTGGAGCGGCAGTAACAGCAGGTTTGGCACCTATAGCTGCAGTTCGGATCCCTGAGGCAGGTAATCCCGTGCTGTTTAAGCCAGCCGTCGACAAACCAGCGGTGTCGAGCACGGTACATTGGCAAGACAAGCTTTCTTGTTCAGTACCTTGACAAAGTCAAGTCGTGGAACCCGCAGTTACCACACCATCGGTTATGGCAAATGGAATGCTGGAATCAGGTCGATGTTTCCAATGCCTCACTAACAACATAACCTATTGTTTTTAATGAAATAATAGTGGCAAGAGTGCTGCCATTACGCGCCGAACATTAGCCTCTTATAAATTAACTTTGCCAATAAAGTTAGAGTGTTGTATTAACTCTTTTGTTGCGATGATTTAAAATAATTCATGCAAGCATGAATTTTGTGGTCAAGGGTGTGTTCTGAACGCGTGGGTTGGAAATACCCTCCATGGGCGCAGTTGCCAGTGTTGAGTGAACGGAGCTAATTGGTATAAATTTGTGAGGTATTATTTTTGAGGTGTGCAGTAAGTTATAATAAAAACCAAATTGTCACTATTTATAGTTGCATCGTTGAAGTTGCGGGAAAAAATGGGCGAGGCACTTTTGAGTGAGCACACCAGACCGCAAAATTTTTTTTTGATTTCTATACGTAACAAAATTTCAGAAGGTTCATACCATGACATCTGTATCAGTAATATATGCAAACAATCAAAGAACTTCTTACAGAAAATTTGCACGCGGATTCACCCTGATTGAAATCATGATTGTTATCGTGATCATTGGCATATTGGGCGCATTTATTATCCCGAAAATAATGGGGCGTCCGGATGAAGCCCGCATCATTGCCGCGAAGCAGGATATTGCTTCTATCTCACAGGCGCTCAAGCTGTATCGTCTGGATAATTTGCGTTATCCCACTACCGAGCAAGGCTTGCAGGCGCTGGTGAAGAAGCCGACTATTTCACCCATCCCTCCGAACTGGAAAGGCAACGGCTATCTGGAGCGATTGCCCAATGATCCGTGGAAACAGCCGTATCAATACTTGCAGCCGGGCTTGCATGGCGATTTCGATGTGATGAGCCTGGGTGCGGACGGAGCGCCTGGCGGCGAGGGAAATGATGCTGACATCGGCTCGTGGGAACAGTAGAGCCAGGTGCACACATCAATAAGGTATGCGTTGTTGCGCAGCCCCGTTGCCGCTGCCAAAGCGGGGAGCGGGCCATAGCATTCAATCGTCCGGTTTCGGGTCAGTCTTCTCTCTTCTGTTGTAGGTCTTCCCAGCGCGGATTTACCCTGTTGGAGTTACTGGTGGTGCTGGTGGTGATGGGCATAGCGCTGGGTATGGTAATGGTGCAGCTGATGCCGGACCATCGCGCCCCGTTGCGTGAAGAGGCGGCAAGGCTGGCATTGCTGCTGGAGAATGCCGGCATGGAAGCGCGTGCCAGCGGTCGTTCCATGGCATGGTCGGGGGAAAAAAACAGTTATCGTTTTTTAAGCAGGAATGAATATGGGGATTGGGTGCGGATTGATGATGATTCCTCTTTTCGGCCACGCACTTTGCCGGCAGGCGTCAATATCGGCGAAGTTAGCGTGGAAGAGCAGGCGCTGAAGCCGGGGGAATATATATTGCTCAGCGCAAACTCGTTTGCAGCGCCGTTTCGTATTCACCTGAGCAGCGAATTCGGCGGCGCCAGCGTAACGGGAAAAAGCACCGGTGATGTCGTTTTCTCGCTGGATGATGTGCAGGATGGAAATTCAGCGCCATGAACAAGAAGCAATCACAGGTTGTACACAAGGGCTTTACGCTGCTGGAAACGATGGTTGCGCTGGCGATCCTGGCGATCGCTTTGGCAGCGGTCATGCGCGCGACCGGGGCGAGTACAAATAATGCCGAGACGATGCGGATGCGTGTGCTGGCCGACTGGGTCGCGCAAAATCGCCTGGCTCAGCACATTGCACGCTGCGACTTTTTGCCGCCGGGTATTCAAAATGGTGAGGAAACGCAGGCGGGAATACGCCTGATCTGGAAGGAAGATATAAGCGTTACTCCCAATCCCGCATTTCGCCGCATAGAGGTTAGCGTGTATGCGCCGGAAGATCCGGAGTACGCGTTGCGCCACCTGACCGGTTTTCTGGTGCAACAATGTTAAGGGCGCAGATGCAAATTAAACGCGGGCAAGCTCTGCGCGGATTTACACTGATCGAACTGTTGGTGGCTTTGGTGATTCTGGCCCTGCTTGCGGTGGCAGGCTATCGCGGGCTGGATGCGGTGTTGCAGGCGCGTGAACGGGTGGCGGCTGAAACGCGCAAATGGCAGCATCTGGCATTCTTCTTTTCGCGCATGAATCAGGATATTGCACAGGCAGTGCAGCGCCCGGTGCGCGATGCAGACGGGGTAATTTTTCGGGCGGCGTGGATAGGCAATGCGGTGACGGTGGGCGAGAATGATGCGGAACTGATCTTTACCCGCGCCGGTATCCCGGATCAGGGCGCTGCGCTGCAAGTCCCGCAGCGCATAGGCTATCGTCTGGAACAGGGGGCTATCGTGATGTTGCGCTGGCCGGCGCTGGATCTGGCGCCGCAAGCCAAGCCAGTGCGCTACACGGTGCTGGAGGGGGTGCGCGAATTCACGTTGCGTTACCTGGATAAAAGCGGGATCTGGCAGCAACAGTGGCAATATCCCACCAATTTGACTTATCTGCCGGTTGCGACGGAGGTCACGCTCACTCTGGTAAGCGGCGAAGTCATCACGCGGGTGTTCGCACTGCAATGAAAATAGCGAGAGTCGTGCCGAGCATGATCGGGAACTGTCGACAACAGGGGGTTGCCATTATTATGGTACTGTTGATAGTTGCCATAGCCACTACTTTGGCTTCGTTTATGGCGTTACAGCAAAATTTGTGGCAACGCCAGGTCGAGAGCCAGTTTGAGCGTGCGCAAGTGAGGCAGTTGGGGATAGCGGGTATAGACTGGGCCAAGGCCGTTCTGGCCGAGGATGCGCGTACCAGTAACGTGGATCATGACAAGGAAATATGGACCCTGAGGCTTCCCTCTATTCCGGTTGAAGGTGGCGAGGTGATCGGTTCGATTGAAGACAGGCAGGGCTTGTTTAATTTGAATAATGCAGTCAATAACATGGCACAATTCCAGCGTTTGCTGGCGGTGCTGGGATTACCTGCTGATCTGGCACCGGCACTGGCCGACTGGATAGACAGTGATGACATCCCGCGCGAGGGCGGCGCAGAGGATGGTTATTATCTTGCTTTGCCGCAGCCCTACCGGGCGGCTAACCGTCCGCTGGTGGAGTTGGGTGAATTGACAAAAGTAAAGGGGTTCGATAGCCGTACCATCGACAGTTTGCGTGCCTTTGTGAGTGTGTTGCCAGCAACCGGCACGCCAATAAATGTTAACTTTGCGCCAGCTGAAGTGCTGGTGGCGGTGATTGCAGGCTTGAGTCTGTCAGATGCACGTTTGATTGTGCAGCAACGTCAGGGTCAGCCATATAAGGATATTGCGGATTTCAAGCAACGCTTGCCGCATGGGGGAATAAATATTGTGGATAGTGATATTTCTGTGAAGACCGATTTTTTCTGGGTAACAGGCCGTGCCAGCATCGGGCATTCGCAAGTTGTCACGCAGGCATTGTTGCAGCGCGCCAGTAATTGGCCGACGGTTGTCTGGCAAAGCGTGCAATGAGCGTCCTGCGAATTTATTTTTCCAGCCAGTGGCGCGATGCTGCATCGCCTTGTTCCTGGGCATTATGCGATGAAAAGGGCGCGATGCTGCAATCGGGTGTTGCGCCGCTCGCCTCTTTACCGAAGGGCCATGAATGCGTTGCAATAGTTGCCGCAGACCGGGTGCTGGGCATCGCGGCAACGCTACCGCCGGGCGGGCGCCGGCGCTGGCAGGCAGTGTTGCCGTTTGTGGCCGAGGAATTCACCTTGGCGGATCCTGAAGCAAATCATGTGATGCCGGGGCCCGCGTTGGCTGACGGGCGCAGAATGATTGCGGTCATGGATAAATCCTGGTTGACGCGCATTCTGGAAGCTGCGCGTAATGCCAAACTGTCTTTACGTCGCATGGTGGCCGAAACTTTTCTGCCTGCGCTGGACGCAGAGAGCTGGACCGTGGTTTGGAACGGCAGCAGCGGTTTTGTCAAAACCGGTGCTGCAACCGGCACCACCCTCGATATCGGCGAAGCCAATACATCGCCACTTGCGTTGCGCCTTTCCCTGGATGCGGCTCCACAGCTACCGGGGAAAATCGAATTAAGGTTTACCTACGATGTTCCGGCAGAGCAGCGCAGTTTGCCGCAATGGACCGATTTGCAATATCCGCTGGTCGCCGGAGCCGATTGGGATTGGCGCAGGGCTGCTATCCCGGAAGATGCGCTGAATTTACTGTGGGGGGATTTCGCACCGCGGGCGAAAATACAGGAGTGGCTGCCAAAGTTGCGACCGGCAGCTTTTTTGTTACTGGCGGTTCTTGCTGTAGAGATAGCGGGCAATAATATTGAATGGGCCATGCTGCTAACCGAGAAAAATCAACTGACGAAAAATATGCAGCGCACTTTCCGCGCAACCTTTGGAGATAGCGTGACGCTGGTCAATGCGCCGTTGCAGATGCAACGCAATCTGGCCGAATTAAAACATGCCGCAGGCTTGACCGATGCGGGCGATTTCCTGCCGCTGCTCAATCTGGCTGGACGTTCGCTTGCGGCGTTGCCGGCAGGCAGCGTGACGTCCATGCACTATGAAGCGGGCAGGCTGGATATTGATCTCAGGCTGGCGCGCAAAGCAGATTTTCTTGCGCTGAAGCAAACCATGCAAAACAGTGGCGCCAATGTGCGTATGGGTGAAATCCGGGATGTTGGCAATGCCGCTGAAGCCAGGTTGACGCTGTTGCCGGAGGGAATGCCATGAAAGCAAGCTGGCTGACTTTCAAAAAACGCTATTGGGGTGATCGCTCACCGCAGGAACGGACTGTTATCAAACTGGCTGCATGGGCATTGGCGCCGGTGCTGGTGTATTTTATTCTGTGGCAACCGGCGCGCACTGCTGTTCAGAAACTGCGTGTCAGCATTCCGGTCATGTATATGGAAAATGAGAGATTGGGCAATCAGGCCGCCGACGTGGAAATGCTGCAGCACCGCCCCAAACCCGCATTGCTGGATGCTGTTGCGATGAAGTCTGCGGTGGAAGATTCCGCATCGCGCCATAGTTTGCGCGATGCCATTTCAACCCTTGATTTGCAGGAACCCAATGCCGTGCGAATATCGTTTGCCTCAGTCTCATTTGAACAATGGACAGGCTGGTTGAGGGTGTTGCAGCAGGAGCAGCACATTCGCGCTGATTCTGTGAGTGTGGCAATGTTGCCGCAAGCAGGCATGGTAAAAATCAGCGCTACTTTTGTTAATGGCAGTTCACAATGATAAAAATGCCCAGTGGTGGTGGTATTCAATGAGAAAAATTGGTTGGCGCACATATGCAATATTCGCTATCGCGTTTTTTATTACGTTGATCGCCACTGCGCCCGCAACACTGCTGGCCAGGATAGCGGAAGCGGCCAGCAAGGGACAGTTTGTGCTGGCAAATGCCTCGGGAACGGTGTGGCGCGGGGGAGCTACACCTGCCATACGGCAACGTACGGGCGGCTTGCTTGCGCTGGAGAAATTACATTGGGATATTGCGTTCCTGCCTCTCTTTACCGGCAAAGTCATTACCAGTTTGCGCTGGGATAACGTGGAGCAAGGGGCGCCCATGGTGGCTACAATTTCATTCAGCCAGATTGAGTTGCGTAATGTCCTGCTTCCTGTGCAAGCCGGTGTTCTGGGGGAGTTGTCACCGATGCTGAAGCCGGTGCAGCTAAGCGGGGACATAAAAATTAAAAGTGAGCATCTCACGCTTACGCGGCAGGGCGTAAACGGCAACGCGGTAGCCGACTGGACGCGTGCCGGATCGGTGCTGAGCTCGGTTAAACCACTTGGCAGTTACCGGATCAACCTTGCAGGCGCAGGCGAGCGCCTGGACGTGACGCTGATTACGACGTCGGGCGTTCTGTTGCTTGATGGCAAAGGCAGTTTCACGTTTAATCAGGGGTTGAAGTTCCAGGCAACGGCGCGCGCAGCAGCCGACAGCAAGGGTAGTATCGATGAACTGCTCAACAACTTTGGCCCCGAGAGCGCTCCCGGTGTGCATTCTATCAACCTGATGCGCTAAGCCGCCCAAATGGCGCAAATTTCAGAAAACCTAAAGGTTGAAACAGATCAATCTGCTACGGAGTAAAACATAATGAGTCGTTTGATAATGATTATTGTAATTATTGCGCTGGTTTATTTGCTTTTAAAATCTTATCGCAATCAACCGCCCAAACAGGATGACACTCGCGCCACCCAGGATATGGTTAGCTGCGCTCACTGCGGTGTTCATTTGCCCAAGAATGAGAGTTTGTTGGTGGACGGCAAATATTATTGCTGCGCAGCGCACAGTCGCAATCAGGCGGAAAAATAGACCTGACCATGGTATCCGCAAAAAAATTCTCCTGGCCGGCTTTTTTAACACGGGCCAACTCGGACTCCGGGTCATGGGAATTGTGGCGCTCACTCTATTTTTTTAATATTTACAGGTTGCTGCTCGGTAGTCTGTTGCTTACCCTGACATGGGTGATAGGCAACAGCATGGTGCTGGGTGAACGCAATTTGCCGCTGTTTTACAAGGTTGATATTGTATATATTGCGTTATCCCTGCTGACGCTGCCGCTGATCAAGCTACAGCGTCCATCCTTCAATATTCAGCTCGGCATTCAAGTCGGCACGGATATTGTTTGTATCGTTCTGATGTCGTATGCAAGCGGAGGTGCTTCGAGTAACCTGGCCGTGCTGCTGCTGGTGTCGCTGGCTGCTGCCGGTTTGATCAGCCGTGGCAGGACTACCGTGTTTTTTGCCGCATCGGCCAGCATGGCCGTGCTGCTGGAGCATTCCTATTCTGTTCTTACGCAGGAAGCTTCAGTTGCCCAGTATATGCAGGCCGGCCTGCTGAGTACGGCATATTTCGCCGTTGCCCTGGTGGCGCACAGATTGTCAAAATATGCGGTTGCCAGCGAAAAATTGGCGGCAGTGCGCGGTGTGGATTTGTCCAATCTGGCGGAGGCCAACCGGCTGGTGATTCAGGACATGCCGGATGGCGTGCTTTTGGTTGACGAGCGTGGAAACGTACGACAAGCCAATCCCGGTGCTGCGCGCCTGCTGGGATATGCATTTTCAGGCGAGCGCAAAGATACGCTGAATGATTGTTCCCCGTTGCTGGATGCGCTATATGGCGTCTGGCGGCTGAGCCGCAGCAACCGCGATGAAGTGCTGAATTTTCCGGCAACCCATTGTTCAGTCAGGGTACGTTTTTTGCCTTTGCAACAAGAAGGCTTTGGCGGGGCGGTGGTGGTGCTGGAAGATATGCAACGCGCACAGGCGCAGGCGCAACAGGTCAAACTCGCGGCGCTTGGGCGTTTAACTGCAAACATCGCGCATGAAGTGCGCAATCCGCTGTCATCCATTAGTTACGCTGCCGAGTTATTGCAGGAAGGAGAGCAGATAGAGGGGCAAGCAAGGTTGATTAACATCATTCTGGATAATGCCTTCAGATTGAATAATATTGTGCTGGATGTGCTGCAAGTAAACCGCCGTGACCGGGTTCAGAAAGTAGATTTTGATCTGGCCGAACAATTGCCCTATTTTGTCGAGAAATTGCAGCACACTGAAAGTTTTACACCGGGAATCATGCAAATTAATGTGCCACCAAGTTGTGTGGTGAATTTCGATCGCGGACATTTTGACCAGGTGTTATGGAATTTATGCCGCAATGCTCTGAGGTTTTGCCAAAGACAGCCAGGTAGTATCAAACTTGCCGCAAAGGTTTCTGAAGATGGCAGGACGATGCTGGATGTCAGCAATGACGGGGCATTGGTTCCCCTGGAGGTGTTGCAAAGATTGTTTGAACCCTTCTTTACTACCTCGGTCGGTGGAACAGGTTTGGGTCTGTATATTGCGCGAGAGTTATGCGAGGCCAATGGATCCAACCTCGAATACAGACCATCGGGCGAAGGAAGGGCGTGTTTCCGTATTGTTTTTGGGGGTGGGGATGCGTTCTGATGCAAATTCCGCCAGCGTGCGTATTCCGCGCGTGTTGGTGGTGGATGATGAGCCCGATATTCTCGAGTTGCTCGAGCTTACGCTGCAGCGCATGGGGTTTGAGGTCGAGCGCGCAAGCAATGTGCGTGAAGCATTGCAACGGCTTGATAACAATACTTATAATTTGTGCCTGACCGATATGCGCATGCCTGACGGAGAGGGACTGGAAATCGTGCGATATATCACGGCAAACAATCTTGATGTGCCGGTGGCCGTGATTACAGCGCATGGTAATCTGGACAACGCGGTGACCGCGCTGAAAGCAGGAGCGTTTGATTACCTTTCTAAGCCGGTGGCGCTGGATCAGCTTCGTGCCGTGGTCAATGCAGCACTGAAAATGCCCTTGTCATCGGGAGCAATTAAAAAGAGCGAGCGCATATTGCTGGGACATTCTGTGGCGATGGAGCAGATCCGCGACTTGATAGGCCGTGTGGCGCGCAGCCAGGCACCCGTTCACATCAGCGGTGAATCCGGCAGCGGCAAAGAGTTGGCGGCACGCCTGATTGTCGAGAAAAGCGGACGCAGTGAGCAGCCTTTTATCGCGGTGAATTGCGGCGCTATTCCCGAAAACCTGATGGAAAGCGAGTTTTTCGGCTACCGCAAGGGTTCTTTTACCGGAGCTGAAAAAGACCGGGACGGGTTTTTTCAGGCTGCAAGCAAAGGTACCTTGTTTCTGGATGAGGTGGCTGATCTACCGTTGAATATGCAGGTCAAGCTGTTGCGCGTTATTCAGGAAAGAAAAGTACGCAAGGTGGGAGCGACCGAGGAGGAAACGGTGGATGTGCGCATTCTCAGCGCAACGCATCATGATTTGGTAGAAATGGTCAAACTGGGAAAATTTCGCCAGGATTTATATTACCGTCTTAATGTGATTGCGTTGCAGATGCCCGCTTTGAGAGAGTTGCGCGAAGACATTGCGGAAATTGCCAATCAGATACTGCATCGCCTGCGTGGCCAATCCGGCGTTGTCTTTTCGCCAGATGCGCTGCAGGTCCTGAGCCGCTACGATTTTCCAGGCAATGTACGTGAACTGGAAAACGTGATCGAACGCGGTCTGGCGCTGTGTTCCAATAATATTATCCACACAGAAGACTTGCAGTTGTCCCCTGCAGAGAGTGTTGCTGCCACTGTATCGCCGGACCAGACCGGCAGGTATCCGCTGACGGATTATCTGGACAAGGTTGAGCGCGAAGTCATTCTGGAGGCGCTGAAACAGACAGGGTTCAATCGCACTGCGGCTGCCAGGATACTGGGAGTGACTTTTCGTGCGTTGCGTTATCGTATGGCGCGCCTGGATATTAGCGGCTCGACGGATGCCGACAGTTGAGTTGCGGGTGCCCCGGTGAGAGCCGATATAAACGGCTGGCTGAGCGGCGTGCGCCGTATTCCGTCACCCAATTATGATCAACGCCCGCCAGCAACACCAATCGATTTGCTGGTGATACACAATATCAGCCTGCCGCCGGACGAGTTTGGCGGAACAGGCATCGAGAAGTTTTTTACCAACCGGCTCGATACCGAGGCACATCCTTATTACGCGCAACTGAAGGGGGTCAAAGTATCCTCCCATTTCCTCATTCGCCGCGATGGCGGGATTGTTCAATTTGTTCCCTGCCGGCAACGCGCCTGGCATGCCGGCGTTTCAAGCTGGCAAGGGCGCATGCGCTGCAATGATTTTTCCATAGGCATAGAACTGGAAGGCAGCGATTCTGTGCCATTTACCGACCGGCAATATACTGCGCTCGCACGTTTGACGCGGCTGTTGCAGCGCGTATATCCGATCCGCAGCATTGCCGGCCATTCAGATATTGCACCGGTGCGCAAAACCGATCCCGGCCCGTATTTTGATTGGCCGCGCTATCGTGCAACCCTCAAATTGAAAAGCTGTTAGCTTTATTTTCCCATAAGGCCAGCATGGGTAATTGCGAAAAAATCGTATCCTGTGCAAGCCTCATTTTGAATTGTCGTTTCAGATTAGAGCCATACTTCCACTGTCCGCAACGCGCCCGGATTTAGCAAAATAATTCAGGCGAAATAGCGCTTGCAAAAAATTATTAATACACTAGAATTAGCGAAAATTAATTCTAAGAACACTATATGTTGTGGTTTCAAGTTCTGCCGCTCGTGATATTGATCTTGATTTTTCGACGCTCAGGGCTAAAGGGAGGGTATATGCGATCAGGCAGTGTAAACAGGGGGAAGTATGCAATTAAGCGGTGAAAATGTCTCATCTTCTTTGGACTCTATACATCAAGATTCCGAATTTATAAAATCCTCAAGCTCTTCTTTCATGCCGTTTGAGCAATACAAAGTGGTTCGTCGCAACGGATCGGTGGTTTCTTTCGAGCCGTCGAAGATTTCCATTGCGATGACCAAGGCTTTTATTGCAGTGAATGGCGGCCAGGGTGCTGCTTCCGCGCGGGTGCGCGAGATGGTCGAGCAACTTACAGGAGCTGTTGTAGCCGCGCTGGTTCGGCGTCAGCCACATGGTGGCACCCTGCATATTGAAGATATTCAGGATCAGGTCGAGTTGTCGCTGATGCGCTCTGGCGAGCATGATGTGGCGCGCAGTTATGTGCTGTATCGCGAAGATCGTTCGCGCCAGCGCGCCCAGGCGAAAAAGGAGTCTCATCAGGAGCCTGCTTTTGTTTTGCATGTGAAAGATAATGGCGAACTGCGCCCTCTCGACGTAGATGGCTTGTCAGCGTTGATCCAGTCAGCCTGTGCGGGATTGGGTGGGGAGGTCGATGCCGGGCAGATTCTCAAGCATACGCTGAAGGATTTGTACGACGGCGTACCGCTGGAAGAGGTACGCAAGTGCACGATCTTGTCAGCGCGCGCCTTGATCGAGCAGGAGCCGAAATACAGCCTGGTTACAGCTCGTCTGCTGCTGAATAACATATGCAGTAAAATTTTGGGCGAAGAAGTAACACCGGCAGAAATGGCAAGCCGCTATGCTGCCTACTTCCCCAAATTCATCAAGCGGGGCATAGCGGCGGATTTGCTGGATGAGGATATGGCGAATTTTGATCTGGTGCGTCTGGGCGAGGAACTGGATGCGAGCCGCGACCTGCAGTTCTCTTATCTGGGGCTGCAAACCTTGTATGACCGCTACTTCCTGCATATTGACGACGCGCGCATCGAGTTGCCGCAGGCATTTTTTATGCGTGTGGCGATGGGGCTGGCATTGCGCGAGATCGATCGCGATTCGCGTGCGATCGAATTTTACCGCTTGTTGTCCAGTTTTGACTTCATGAGTTCGACTCCGACCCTGTTCAATTCCGGCACGCGCCGTTCACAATTGTCTTCCTGTTATCTGACAACGGTATCCGACGATCTTGAGGGGATCTACGATGCAATCAAGGAAAACGCGCTGCTGGCCAAGTATTCGGGCGGCCTGGGCAATGACTGGACACCGGTGCGTGCGCTGGGCAGTCACATCAAAGGCACCAACGGCAAATCACAGGGTACTGTGCCCTTCCTGAAGGTGGTGAACGATACGGCTGTTGCGGTCAATCAGGGTGGCAAGCGCAAGGGTGCGGTGTGCGCCTATCTGGAAACCTGGCATCTGGATATCGAGGAATATCTCGAGCTGCGCAAGAATACCGGCGATGACCGCCGCCGCACACACGACATGAATACCGCCAACTGGATTCCGGACCTGTTCATGAAACGGGTGATGGAAGGGGGTGAGTGGACGCTCTTCTCCCCCTCTACCTGCCCGGATTTGCACGACAAGGTAGGCGTGGCATTTGAACAGGCCTATACCGCTTACGAAGCCAAGGCTGCCAGCGGTGAAATCAGGTTATTCAAAAAGGTGTCGGCGTCCAGCCTGTGGCGCAAGATGCTGACCATGCTGTTTGAAACCGGGCATCCATGGATCACTTTCAAGGATCCCTGCAATATTCGCTCGCCGCAGCAGCATGTGGGTGTGGTACACAGTTCCAATCTGTGTACCGAGATTACCCTGAACACCTCAGACTCGGAAATTGCCGTATGCAACCTGGGTTCGGTAAACCTGGTGGCCCATCTGTATCCGCAAGGCCATGAAAAATACGGCCAGCTGGACCATGCCAAGCTGCAGCGCACGATCACAACCGCGATGCGCATGCTGGATAATGTGATCGATATCAATTACTACGCGGTGGCCAAGGCGCGCAATTCCAATCTCAAACACCGCCCGGTCGGGCTGGGCATTATGGGATTCCAGGATTGCCTGCATGAGTTGCGTGTGCCCTATGCATCGGATGCAGCAGTCGAGTTTTCCGATCGTTCGATGGAGGCGGTATGTTATTACGCCTATCTGGCATCTACCGAACTGGCCGAGGAAAGAGGGCGTTATGCGAGCTATCGCGGCAGCCTGTGGGATCGCGGCATCCTGCCACAGGATACGTTGAATATGCTGCGTGAACAGCGCGGAGGCTATGTAGAAGTAGACAGTTCCGCGAGCATGGACTGGGAATTGCTGCGGGAACGCATCAAGCAGCATGGCATGCGCAACTCCAATTGCGTGGCGATCGCGCCGACTGCGACCATCTCCAACATTATCGGCGTATCGGCCTGCATCGAGCCTACCTATCAAAATCTGTTCGTTAAATCGAATTTGTCGGGTGAATTTACCGTCATCAACGATTATCTGGTGCGCGACCTCAAAAGATTGGGCCTGTGGGATGAAGTAATGATTTCGGATTTGAAATACTTCGACGGCAGCGTCTCCAAAATAGACCGTATTCCGGCAGAGTTGCGCCAATTGTATGCAACCGCCTTTGAGTTTGAACCGCAATGGCTGATCGAAGCGGCTTCGCGCCGGCAAAAATGGATAGATCAGGCGCAATCGCTCAATATCTATATGTCGGGCGTATCGGGCCGCAAGCTGGATGAAACCTACAAGCTCGCCTGGCTGCGCGGTTTGAAGACCACTTATTACCTTAGAACCATGGGTGCGACCTCCGCAGAAAAATCCACCTCGCGCTCCGGTGCGTTAAATGCGGTGGCTGTTGGCGCGAATGCGGCAGCAGAAGAGAATCAATTCTGCTCGATTGACAACCCCGAGTGCGAGGCCTGCCAATAGGCAGAGCGAGCCGAGATGTTGCGGTGCAGACTAACCTTCGGGTTATGTCGGAGCCACAATCCACCGGCGAGGCCTGCCAATAGGCAGAGCGAGCCGAGATGTTGCGGTGCAGACTAACCTTCGGGTTATGTCGGAGCCACAATCCACCGGCGAGGCCTGCCAATAGGCGGAGCGAGCCGAGGTGTTGCGGTGCAGACTAACCTTCGGGTTATGTTGGAACCTAAAACCGTCAGGCAACTATATATAAGATCAAAGCAGGGAGAAGATTATGTTGTTTTTTGAAGACGAAGCAGTGCCGGAGGCAAAGAAAGCCGGTTTGAATATGGCCGCTATGGGCGCACATGCTGCCGTGGCGGAAGAAGCCGCTTCGCGTGCCTATACCATGGCGGCGGCGGGCAGCGGGCGCATACGCGTGGAAGACAAGAGCATCATCAACTGCAATGCGGATGTCAATCAACTGGTTCCGTTCAAGTACAAATGGGCTTGGGAAAAATATCTGGCAGGCTGCGCCAATCACTGGATGCCGCAGGAAGTAAACATGAGTGCGGATATAGCCCTGTGGAAAAATCCCAACGGCTTGACCGCAGATGAGCGCTTGCTGGTGAAACGGAATCTTGGTTTTTTCAGTACCGCCGACAGCCTGGCAGCAAACAATATCGTGCTGGGTACGTATCGGCACATTACCAACCCGGAATGCCGTCAATATCTGTTGCGCCAGGCATTCGAAGAGGCTATCCATACGCATGCCTACCAATACATCGTGGAAAGCCTGGGGTTGGACGATGGCGAAATATTCAATATGTATCATGAAGTTGCGAGCATTCGCGACAAGGACGAGTTTCTGCTGCCATTTATCGATACCCTGACCAATCCACACTTTAAGACAGGCACGCCGGAGGCGGACCAGAACCTGCTAAAAAGCCTGATAGTGTTTGCCTGCATCATGGAAGGCATGTTTTTCTATGTGGGTTTCGTGCAAATTCTGGCGCTTGGCCGCCAGAACAAAATGACAGGAGCGGCAGAACAGTATCAGTACATCTTGCGCGACGAATCCATGCATTTAAATTTTGGCGTGGATCTGATCAACCAGATCAAGCTGGAAAATCCGCATCTGTGGACGCAGTCGTTCCGTGAAGAAGTACGCGCCTTGATCCAAAAGGGGGTTGAGCTGGAGTATCGTTATGCAGAAGACACCATGCCACGCGGCATTCTGGGCTTGAATGCGGGCATGTTCAAAGAGTATCTGCGCTTTATTGCCAACCGCCGCTGCCAGCAAATTGGCGTCGATATATTGTATCCGGGGGCAAGCAATCCTTTCCCGTGGATGGCAGAAATGATCGATCTCAAGAAAGAAAAGAACTTCTTCGAGACACGTGTGACCGAATATCAAACCGGTGGCGCGCTTTCGTGGGATTAAAGAACAGAAACAATTTAACAATAGCTTTGCCTGTTTTTTAGGCATTCATTTCATCCCGTTCAACAAAAAAATCAAATTTGTCAATAAAAAAATAGAATTTTTTCAAATAGTGTGATAAGTTACTGACTATTAAAGATTGCCAAGGTTGTTTGCTTGACGAAAGATGTTCGGATACACAGCTTTACCGTGTACCGGGTGTGTGTGGAAGTTGTTGTTTTAATTGTGTTTTTTAATTTTACTATTGACTAAGGAGAATAAAAATGGCAGCAGCAAAGAAATCTAAACCAGCAGCAAAGAAGGCGGTAGCGGCTAAAAAGCCTGCTGCCAAAAAAGCAGTAGCAGCCAAGAAGCCCGTAGCTAAAAAAGCAGTTGCAGCCAAAAAACCGGCAGCTAAAAAAGCAGTTGCAGCCAAAAAACCGGCAGCTAAAAAAGCGGTAGCAGCGAAAAAGCCGGTAGCTAAAAAAGCGGTAGCAGCGAAAAAGCCGGTAGCTAAAAAAGCGGTAGCAGCGAAAAAGCCGGCAGCTAAAAAAGCGGTAGCAGCGAAAAAGCCGGCAGCTAAAAAAGCAGTTGCAGCCAAGAAGCCGGTAGCTAAAAAAGCAGTTGCAGCGAAGAAGCCGGTAGCTAAAAAAGCAGTTGCAGCGAAGAAGCCGGTAGCCAAGAAAGCAGTTGCAGCGAAGAAGCCGGTAGCCAAGAAAGCAGTTGCAGCCAAGAAGCCTGCAGCCAAGAAAGCGGTTGTCAAGAAGTCGGTAGCGGCAAAGCCGGCAACTCCGGCGCCAGCAGCGACATCTACCGTGTCCCCTTCTGCTCAGGCGCCAGTGCGTCCAGCTGCAACCTGGCCGTTTCCAACTCTGGGAATCGGCAAGCCTAATTGATGGGATTGCGCTGCTGCGGAAGCAGTCCTGAAGTATGTATGGGCTGAATACGCGGCAGCAATGTTTACATCGACAGGCGTGCTCGTATGTGCGCGCCTTTTTTACCCATACTCTGGGATAAGTGTTCGTCTATTTTCACATCAGGCTGATCGATGTCCTGAAAAGTATAGGCGCCACCCGATACGTCACCCAGGCAGCTCATTTTTTTAAATTATTGATGCCATACACTACGGTAAAACTGTAGCGGGGCTTAGTGTCGCTGTGTATAAAGTAATCGGAGCCGCGCTGTTTTTATCGAAGGCAATACCGGCATCAACTCCGGCACGGGCAATATCAATAGCATTGTCAAAGCGTGAGTAGGCGTGCTGCATGGCACCCAAGGCAAACTCATGACCCGAACCGATCGCCCAGAACTGTGTATATTCAAATACTTCACGCATTGAAAAGATTCCGTAAAGGCCACTGGGATTGATAATCAGGGCCGTGATTTGACTGGATTCATAGGGGTCTTCCTCATCTTCCTTGGGATTTAAAAAACACTCATCTTTCAGTACCGGATGCAGTTTGCGGAAAGTTTCAAAAATCGCTTCCTTGCTGTTAAGCTGTATATCTGGCGATTTGCCCAGCAGATTCGACAGCACCAGATGATGCGCAGCGCTGCCGCAAACACCGATATAACTGCCTCCAATGTGCAAAATTTTATCGTGCGAGCTATCCATCGTCGCGGATAAGCGTGTGTTGCCAAAAGTGGTTAAAGTATCGGCGGCAATAGCCACGATGCCATTTTTTCTGACTGCTACGATAGTGGTCATATATAGATTATCCTCATGATTTTTTGTAATTTTACCACCGATGCTATATAGGGTTGCGCTTCCTTATAGTGCTGATGCGGCGGCCTATTACGCCGCGTTAGCGGATTTGCCATGGGCCGTGTGGCTGGATAGCGGCGGGCGCGAGCGTTATGACATTGTCACGGCACAGCCCGTGGCAACCCTGGTCACACGGGGCGCGAAGACTGTTGTCAGCGATGCGGCGGGGGAGGAGTATTCATCATCCGCCGATGCATTCATGCTGGTGCGCGATCAGCTCGGTGTTGCATTAGAGGGTGTGCCGGATATCAAGTTCGCAGGAGGTGCCCTGGGCTACTGGAGTTATGATCTGGCGCGGCAGCAAATGAAGTTGCCGGGTCGTGCGCCGGACGTCGGGGGATTGCCGGAGATGGCGATAGGGATATACGACTGGGCGCTGCAACTCGACCACCGCGAGAAAAAGGCGCAACTGGTTTCTTATAATCGTTACCCGCAGACAGCGCAGCTTATCCCGCAGATACTGGAACGCTTGCAGCGCAAGACTAATGCCCCAGCCAACGCCTTCCGGGTGCACGGGCAGATTAACTCAAATTTCAGCCGTCGCAGTTACAATATTGCATTTGCGGCAGTGCAGGCATACCTGCATGCCGGCGACTGCTATCAAGTAAATCTGGCGCAGCGCTTTGCGGCGCGGGCAAGCGGGGACGCGTTCGCCGCCTACTGTACTCTGCGAAAGCTGAGTCCGGCACCGTATGCTGCTTTTCTCAGTTTGCCGCATGCGCAGATATTATGCGCGTCGCCTGAACGATTTTTGCAGCTGCAGCAGGGGCGCGTGCAAACCAAACCGATCAAGGGCACTCGTCCCGTGGTCGCGGATGCGCTGCAAAACGTGCTGCTGGTGCAGGATCTGCGCAGCAACCTGAAAGATCGCGCCGAAAATTTGATGATAGTAGACCTGTTGCGCAATGATCTGGGCAAGAATTGCACACCCGGCTCGGTGCGGGTTCCCAAATTGTTTGAGGTGGAGAGCTATGCCACCGTGCATCATCTGGTCAGCACCGTGATTGGTGAGCTGGCTGCCGGACGCGATGCGCCTGCGCTGCTGCGCGACTGCTTTCCCGGAGGTTCTGTCACCGGCGCGCCCAAGCTGCGCGCAATGGAAATAATTGATCAGCTTGAACCGCAATCGCGCGGTATATATTGCGGATCGATAGGTTATATTGGCTTTGATGGCAATATGGACTGCAACATCGCCATTCGCACGCTGGTGTATGCTGACGGCGAGATTAGCTGCTGGGCGGGTGGCGGGATTGTGGCGGATTCCGGGGCGGCAGCGGAGTATCAGGAAACTCTGGACAAGGCGGCGGCGCTGCTGGAATTGATGCGCCGCCATGGTGGAACCGGATTTAAAACTTAACGACAGGAATAACAAATGATTACATTACGCAAAGCTTCCGAGCGCGGCCATGCGGATCACGGCTGGTTGAAGAGCTGGCACAGTTTTTCGTTTGCGGATTACCACGATCCCGCATATATGCAATTTTCAAGTCTGCGCGTCATCAATGACGACACCGTGCAGGCAGGCCAGGGATTCGGCACGCACGGCCACCGCGACATGGAAATACTCAGCTATGTGCTGAGCGGGGCCTTGCAGCATAAGGACAGCATGGGGAATGGCAAGGTGATGAATTATGGCGAAGTGCAGTTGATGAGCGCAGGTACCGGCGTTCAGCATAGCGAATTCAACCCTTTGCCGGATGAGGACGTGCATTTTCTGCAAATCTGGATCATGCCGAATCAATTGGGGATCAAACCCGGTTATCAGCAAAAGAATTTTTCGCCAGCGGAAAAACGCGGGCGCTGGTGCCTGCTGGTGTCGCCCGACGCAGCGCAAGGCTCGCTGCTGCTGCATCAGGATGCGCGAGTATTTGCGGCCTTGCTCGATGGCAAGGAACGCCTGAGTTATTCCATTTCTATATAAAAACAGTAATAATAGTGCCATGACATATCCGGAGAATAATCATGGCAAGAAAGTCGAGCGGAGCAGATCAACTGGAGGCGGCCAAAGCGCTGCTTAAAAAGGCGAAGACAGTGGAAGAGCTCA
>Ga0315268_10003078_pt1 | contig 18492 bp, 21 predicted proteins | sample C1_top_MG_FD_204535 | JGI IMG/M metagenome (GOLD analysis project Ga0315268, IMG submission 204535) | Sediment microbial communities from Yellowstone Lake, YNP, Wyoming, USA - C1_top | ecosystem: Environmental > Aquatic > Freshwater > Lake > Sediment | place: USA: Wyoming | collected 2017-08-01
GTACGAGTCCATGGGGTTCAAGCAGACGAACGAAATGCGGCTAAAGTTTTGAAACGTGCTGCGTGTTGCGTGGACGAATACGGACCACGCAACACGCGCCATATGGGATGAAGCGCACATCATGAAGATTGGCGTACTAGCACTTCAGGGAGCATTTATCGAACACGAGCAAGTATTGCAGCACATCGGCGTGGAAACGTGTCAAGTGCGCTTGCCGCAACACCTGGAAGGATTGGACGGGCTGATCATCCCCGGCGGCGAGAGCACCACTATCGGCAAGCTGGCCGTGCAATATGGCCTGATGGAGCCGATCCGCGCGATGGCCGCCGCCGGCAAGCCGCTGTGGGGCACCTGTGCGGGAATGATTTTCATGGCCAAGGACATTGGCCGCGATCAGCCGCTGCTGGGCCTGATGGATGTGACCGTGCAGCGCAACGCCTTTGGGCGGCAGGTGGATAGCTTTGAGGCTTTGCTGGACGTGCCCGCGATTGCCACGCCGGAGAACAGGCACCGATTCCACGCCATCTTTATTCGCGCCCCCCGAATTGAATCGGTGGGCGCCGGCGTGGATGTGCTCGCACAGTTGGAAGATGGCGCGATTGTCGCTGCACGCCAGGGGCGGTTGCTGGTCACGTCATTCCATCCCGAGCTTTCGGGCGATGACCGCTTCCATCGCTACTTTATTTCGTTGACAGCCTGACATTTGATATTTGAAATCCGAGATTTAAACGTGATCCGTCCGTTCGACCTGCTCGATGTGCCGCTACTGGCTCAACTGGAAAGCCAGGGCACCTGTCTCTTTAGCGAGTACGGGCTCACCCGTAAAACGCGGCCGATTCAGTCGGCGCTGGCAGGCTTTTTTTCACTCTATAGCCGGGGCACTTGTACCGTCGTTTCGCCCAACCCGCCAACGGGATTTGCACAGATGCGAACCCGCGCGACCGAGTCGCGAGCCATCGTCACTTTTGTCGCGCCGGGGCTGGGTGCCGGCAACGAGATCGCCGATGTGTGGGCGCAGTTGCTCGAAGCGCTGGGGGCGGCTGCGGGCGAGATGGGCCTGCAGCGGTTGGTGGCCGAAGCGCCGGAAGACGGCCCCGAGGTCACGGCCTTGCACCGGATAGGGTTTGCGATCTTGCTACGCCAGGACATTCTGCGCTGGAAAGCCCAGCCGGTGACCGAATCGTCCAACGAACTTTTTCTGCGGCCCTGCGCCGAGTCGGACAGTTGGGGAATCCAGCAGCTTTACCTCAACACTGCGCCGCAGTTAGCGCAGCAGGCCGAGATGTCGCCACCTGTGCATCGCTCGGGCCCGACGCGCGGCTATGTGCTGGAAGAAGGCGGCGAGGTGATTGCCTACCTCGAAATCCGGCGCGGGCCGGCCGGTGCATGGTTCAATACTTTTGTCCATCCCCAGGCCGAACAGTATGCCAAGCGCGTGATCGCGCGTGGCTTGACCCTCTTGGGCCCGCGCTGGTCGGCGCCAGTCTATTGCTGCGCGCGGCGATACCAGGAATGGCTGAGAGAACCACTCCAGTCGCTGGGCTTTGAGCTATTCAACTCGACCGCGGTGATGGTCAAACGATTGGTCGTGCCGGTGGCCGAGCCGGAGCGCGTCCCGGCGCACGGGCTGGTGCAGACCAAGGTGACGACGCCTATTGTTCGTTCAAGCGGTTCGTAGCAGGAGAAACCCGTTTTCTCAGAGAAAACGGGTTTCTTGACTCGTTGACTTTTGAGGACCCATGCAACAACAAAGAATTACCGACGACCTGGAACTGATGATCAACGTGTTGCCGCCGAGCATTGCCGAGGCCGTGCGGCAGGCGGACCAGGCTGACGCACTGCTCGAGATCGTGCTCGACCTAGGGCGGCTGCCCGAAGCTCGCTTTACCGACAACGAGGTCAAGCTGAGCGATCGTGAAGTGACTCCCACGGAGATCGAATACGTCGTGTCGCGCGTCAGCGCGTTCGACGCCGATAACCGCGCCGGCATCGAGCGAACGCTGCACCGCATCAGCGCGATCCGCAACCGGCGCGGCGACGTCGTCGGGCTGACGTGCCGCGTGGGCCGCGCCGTGTATGGGACGATTGACATCATCGAAGACATTATCACGTCGGGCAAAAGCATCCTGATGTTGGGCAAGCCCGGCGTGGGCAAGACAACCATGCTCCGCGAGGCAGCGCGGGTGCTCGCCGAGCAAAAGCGCGTGGTCATCGTGGACACCTCGAACGAGATCGGCGGCGACGGCGACATCCCCCACCCGGCGGTGGGCCGCGCGCGGCGGATGCAGGTGCCGCAGCCCAGCCTCCAGCACGAAGTGATGATCGAAGCGGTCGAGAACCACATGCCGGAGGTCATCGTCATTGACGAAATCGGCCGCGAGCTGGAAGCACTAGCCGCTCGCACGATCGCCGAGCGCGGCGTGCAGCTCATCGGCACAGCGCATGGCCGCACGCTCGACAACTTGTTGCTCAACCCCACGCTCTCGGACCTGGTCGGCGGGATTGAAAGTGTGACACTTTCGGACGAAGAAGCGCGGCGGCGCGGGACGCAAAAGACCGTGCTGGAGCGCCGCGCCCCGCCCACCTTCGACGTGCTGGTGGAGATCCAGGATCGGCAAAAGCTGCTCGTGCATCACGATGTGGCCTTATCGGTGGACAACTTGGTGCGCGGGCGCGCGCCGGATACAGAGCTGCGCCACCGCGACGAGCAGGGCTACATCCATCGGGCGGCGCCTGAAGAGGCTGCGCCCCTCCCAACTGAGGAGGAGCAGCCCACTGCCCCCACCTTCCAGGTGACGCCCCCCAAGCGAGGGACGCTCAAGCCCGTGCAGGTGTATGCCTACGGTATCGCGCATAACCGGCTCGAGCAGGCCGCATTGCGGCTGCGGCTGCCCGTCATCATCACAGAAGATATAGGCGAGGCCGATATTGTGATGACGGTCAAGAATTACTATCGTCGTCGCCCCAAGCTGATCTCGGATGCCGAGCGGCGCAACACGCCGATCTATGTCCTCCGCGCCAACACGCTCCCGCAAATGGAAAACTGCCTGGCCGACATCTTTGACCTTTCGCCAGAAGAATCCGACCCCTTTACGCTGGCGATGCAAGAAGCGCAGGAAGCCATCCAGCGGGTGATGGGCGGCGTGCGGTCCGTGGACCTTTCACCGCAAAATGCTTCCATCCGCCGCCAACAGCACGACGTCATCCGCCAGGCGAACCTGGTCAGCCACTCTTACGGCAAAGAGCCAACACGACGAGTACGCGTCTACCGGGAATGAGTCTCTTTATCACCTTCGAAGGCCCCGACGGCAGCGGTAAGACGACGCAGTTCAAGCGGCTGGCCGATCATTTACGCGATCGCGGCTGCGACGTACTGGCCGTACGCGAGCCGGGCGGCACGTCCATCGGCGAGCAAATCCGCGACGTGCTTCACTCGCTAGCCAACAAAGAGATGCAGCCCCGCACGGAAATCTTGCTCTACTGCGCATCGCGCGCGCAACTGGTCGGCCAGGTCATCCGTCCGCATCTGCAATCGGGCGGCATCGTCGTCTGCGACCGGTACGCCGATAGCACACTGGCTTACCAGGGTTACGGTCACGGGCTTGACCTGCCGACGCTGCGGACGATACTCGACTTTGCGACGGGTGGGCTGAGGCCGGACATTACATTTTATCTGGACATTAAGGCCGAGGAGGGCTTGAAGCGCAGAAAAGCCGGGGGCGGCGAGTGGAACCGGATGGACGACCTGCCGGTCGAGTTTCATCGCCGCGTGCGGGCGGGCTATCTGGAGATGGTCGCGCAGGAGCCTGCGCGATGGGTCGTGATAGATGCAGCGAGAGAAGCGGAGACGATTGCGAAGGAAATACAGGAGATCATGGAGGGGCGGCTGACCTCAAACGTAAAACGTCAACCGTCATAGAACCTCACTGGCGTTTGACGCTTTACGTTTTGTGGATCATACATCCAAGTCTTCGGCACCGCCCGCTGCCTCTGCCAAGTCTGGCATAGATTTTTCGATGCTCTCTGGGTTTTCGCCGGATTCCAACCGTCCCACCACTTCGTTGAACTCGGGCGGCACCTCTTCGCCGGCCTCGGCGGCCATCTTGCGCATCCAGCGCCCCATGGACTTGGGGTCGTTCTCGTCCAGGCCCGCCAGTGCAGACTCGTCGGCCAGGTTGTCGAGCCGGCTTTCTTCAGAGCGAAGGGCGCGGACGCGAGACACAAGCCGGGTCAGGTTCTTGCCGCCGCAGATAGGACACCGTGCGGCGCTGTGGTCTACGGCAGATAGCGTCCGGAAGAACACAGAGACTTTATTCTTGCAGTCGGAACAGCGGTACTCGTAAATCGGCATGTTTCTATTATACCGCGCCTCGCACGCAGCGGCAACTGGGAGCTGAAAATGAGCGACGACCCGTATGCAATCAAGACTAATCCTTTGTTAGTCGTTCTGTCTGGGCCATCTGGCGTGGGTAAGGACACCGTGCTGGCTGGGTTGAAGAAATCCAACCATCGCTTCCACTTTGTGGTGACGCTCAACACGCGCCCCAAGCGGCCGGACGAGGCAGAGGGTGTAGATTACCACTTTGTCACCAAAGAACGCTTTGCCGAAATGATCGAGCGGGACGAGCTGTTGGAGCACGCGGTCGTCTACGGCGACTATAAAGGCATCCCCAAGCAGCAGGTGCGTGACGCACTGGCTTCCGGCAAAGACGTGCTGATGCGGCTGGACGTGCAAGGCGCGGCGACCGTGCGCCGCCTGGTGCGGGAGGCTATCTTGATCTTTATCACGGCCGCATCCGAAGATGAATTGGTCGCGCGTCTCCGGGCGCGCAAGACCGAGCCGCCCGACCAGCTCCAGTTGCGCATCGCCGAATCGCGCCAGGAGATGAAGCGGGCATCCGAGTTCGATTACGTGGTCATCAACCGGGAGAGCGCTGTGCAGGATGCAGTGAAAGACGTGCTTGCCATCATCCGCGCAGAACATTGCCGCGTCCAGCAGCGTGTGGTGACGCTATGACCCCCCTCGAGCCTGCGCCGCCTCCACCCATGCGGCTTATCCTGCCGTTGACCCGGCCCCGGCTGGTGTGGGGCCTGATGGGGATCAACATCATAGTGTTCGTCGCCGAGACGCTCCTGGGCGGCTCGGAAAGCTACCAGACGCTGGTGACGTTGGGCGCCAAAGTGAATGCGCTCATCGTGATGGGCCAGTATTGGCGGCTGGTGACGCCGATGTTTCTTCACATCGGGCTGGCGCACATCCTGGTCAACAGTTACGCACTGTATGTGCTCGGCCCCGATGTGGAGACGACCTATGGCCGCGCTCGCTTCCTGGCAATCTATTTTCTCTCAGGCGTGTCCGGCAACGTGGTGAGTTTTGCCTTTACGCCAAATCTTTCAGCCGGAGCATCCACAGCAATCTTTGGGCTGGTAGGCACGCAACTGGCGTTTTTTTACCGCCAACGCAAAGCTCTGGGCTCGTTTGGCCAGGCGCGGTTGATGAACATCCTCGGCGTCGTAGCGATCAATCTAGTCTTTGGTGTGGTGACCAGAGGGGTAGACAATTTCGGCCATTTGGGAGGAATCATCGGAGGCGTGGCGTTGGGGTGGCTGTTATGCCCGGACTATTCGGTCGAATATGGGCTGGATGGGCAGCCACATGTCACCGATCAAAACTCGCTGCGGCGCGGGCTGCCTGGCGTGGCATTGTTTATCGTGCTGCTGGTCATCGCCGCTGGGGCGGCGACGCTTGTACAGGCTAACAGCCCACAAGTCAAATTGGAGCGAGGGATGGCAGCGTTTGACCACAGCGACTATGCCAGCGCGCTCCCGCTGCTCGAACAAGCCGCGCGTGAATTGCCAAGCGATCCAGAGGCGCAGTACATGTTGGCTGCCAGCTATTTCAATCTGCACCGCTTTTCCGAGGCAGTCCCATTTTTCGAAGCAACACTGCAAATCGCCTCCGATTTTCCCGATGCCCACTTTTACCTCGCGTTATCCTACGCGCAGAGCGGGCGGCGCGCAGACGCGGCAGCGCACCTGCAACAATACCTTGCTCTTGTGCCCACTGGCGAAAAAGCTGACCAAGCCCGGCAATTGCTCGCCCAACTTGACTAGTTCTACTGCGTATTCCGCATTGCGTGGCGGAATGCGCAATGCGCGAGCCTTCGTGACGGAATGGAGGACGATAGATGGACCTGTGGAACGGATTACTCGGACTGGGAGCCATGGCCGCGCTGGTGCTGGCCAACGGCTTTTTTGTAGCCGCCGAGTTTAGCCTGGTCAGCGTCCGGCGCACGCGCATTGCGGAATTGGTGGCTCACGGCAACCTCACGGCTCGCACTGTCCAGCAAGCCATCCAGGAGCCTGACCGCTTTATCGCTGCCACGCAACTGGGCATCACCATCGCCAGCCTGGGGCTAGGCTGGATCGGTGAGCCGGCCCTGGCGCACCTGATCGAGCCGCTGTTCGGGTTCTTGCCGCAAGGCTGGGGCAGCGCGGCGAGTCACGCGGCAGCCGCCGGAGTGATTGCTTTTGGCATCATCACGTTCTTGGATGTCGTCGTCGGCGAGCTGATGCCCAAGTCCATCGCGCTCCAACGGCCCGAAGAGACGGCGTTGATCGTGGCTGGGCCGACTCTATTGACCGAGCAAGTGTTCCGCCCGATCATCTGGGCGCTCAACGGCACGGGCAATGCCCTACTGCGCGTCATCGGCTTTGAGCCAGCTACCGGCCATCAGCTCGTCCACTCGGTCGAAGAGCTCAAGCTGCTGGTAGACGCCAGCCAGGAAAGCGGTGTGCTGGAGGACGAAGAAAAGGAGATGCTGCACGCCGTGTTTGACTTTGGCGATATGCTGGCGCGCCAGGTGATGGTACCGCGCACCGAGATGATCTGCATAGACGCGGACGCGTCGATCGAGGCTGTCATCGAGATGGCCGTGACTCACGCGCTGGCCAGGTTCCCGGTGTACGAAAACGACCTCGATCACATCATCGGCATTTTGCACACCCAGGATCTGCTGCGCGTTGTTCACCAAGGAGGACAGCCTGGCTCGGTCAGCGTGCGCGGTCTTTTGCGTGAGGTGTTGTTTGTCCCGGAGACGATTCGAGCGAGCGACCTGCTGGTTCGCTTCCGGACGCGCAAGCAACATATCGCCATCGTGATGGACGAGTACGGTGGGACGGCTGGATTGGTGACACTCTCCGAGCTGATCGAGGAGATCGTCGGCGAGGTGGCGGACGTGTTTGACCGCGAAGGGCCGGACATCGAGCGATTGCCGGACGACTCAGCGCTCATCAACGGGCTGACATCTATCGAGGACGTGAACGACACTTTAGGCTTGGACCTGTCTGACCCACACTATGAAACGATCGCAGGCTACATCCTGGGGCGGATCGGGCGGATAGCACAGGTCGGCGACGAGGTGGAAGCAGGCAATGTGCGCTTGCGCGTGGAGGCAATGGACGGGCTGCGCATCGCGCGCGTCAAGCTGACCAAGCAACCTGACTCCAATCGAGAGGACAAGTAATGCGAGCCTTCATTCAACGAGTGGCAAAAGCCTCAGTGACCGTCGAGGGGCGCGTGGTCGGCGCGATTGAGCGCGGGCTGGCGATCCTGGTCGGCGTGCGCGTGGGCGATACAGAAGCCGAGGCGCAGTGGCTGGCGAGCAAGATCGCCACGTTACGCATCTTTGACGACGAAGCTGGCAAGCTCAACCGCTCGGTGCTGGACGTGGGTGGGAGCGCGCTGGTCGTCAGCCAGTTCACGCTCTACGCCGATGCGCGCAAAGGCCGCCGCCCCAGTTACATCGAGGCCGCCCCGCCCGAAGCCGCCGAGCCGCTCATCCGCCGTTTTTGCGAGCTGCTGGAGGCCGAGCGCGTCCCCGTGCAGACCGGCGTTTTCCGTGCGCACATGCGGGTGGAAATCCATAACGATGGGCCGGTGACCATCCTTTTGGAGCGAGTGACGAGTGACGAGTGACGAGCATCAAGGAGCGCATCATGCTGCTAGAAGACTTGAACTGGATGGACGTAGAAGAATACCTCAAGCACGACGACCGGATCATCCTGGTCACTGGCTCGTGCGAGCAGCACGGCTATCTCTGCCTGCTCACCGATGTCCGCGAGCCGATGGCGATTGCGACGGCGGCAGCGGAGCGGGAGAACGTGCTCGTCGCGCCGCCGCTCAACTTTGGCGTGTCGTCTTATTTTAGCGCGTACCCCGGCACGATCAGCCTGAGTGTGGAGACGTTCAATCGCGTCGTGTGCGAGGTCGTGACCGACCTGCACCGCCAGGGATTCAAGCGGGTGCTCGTCCTCAACGGCCACGGCGGGAACTATGGGATGGAGGCCGCGCTGCGAGAGCTTGTCAACAAGCTGCCGGGCCTGCACCTTGTCATCCACAATTGGTGGAAAGGGCCGGCCGCCGCGCAGTTTTACGCCGAGAACAAGCTGCAGCCCGCCCACGCCAATTGGTCGGAGAATTTCCCCTTCACGCGCGTGAGCCAGGTGCCAGCGGGCGACAAGCCCGCCCCCGACGTCACAATCTACATGCCAGCCACCGAGGTACGCGCCCGATTGGGCGACGGCAGCTTTGGCGGGCCGTACCAGCTATCGGATGAAGTGATGCAACAGCTCTTTAAAGCGGTGGTCGCGGAAGTGGTGCAGCTGCTGCAAAGCTTGTAGGGCCGCCTGGGCACACAATCTGCAACAACAAGGAAAAATCCCGCTCTATAGCCATGAATGGGACAACCTGGCGTCACAATCGGTTGCGCAAAGCCTCGCCCTTGTGCAATACATTGCCGATGTGGGATACAACTGACTTGCCGACTTGTTGACTTGCCAATTTGTCGGTACAATGAGTGTATACTGATTCGACATTCGGCACTCGACATTCACAATATAAGGAGGAGGTTCCCGTGTCCGGTCCATTCCAACTCGGTCGCGCCGAGTCATATTCAGTTCCAACTCGCGATGTAGTTTCCACCGACAAAGCTCCCAAGGCCATTGGCCCCTATTCGCAGGGCATCAAGGCCGGCGATTTCGTCTTTACTGCCGGGCAGGCTGGCGTTGACCCGGCTATTGGCAAGCTGGTCGAAGGCGGCATCGGCGAGCAGACGCGCCAGGTGCTCAAGAACATACAGGCGATCCTGGAAGCGGCAGGCACATCGCTGGATCGCGTCGTTAAAGTTGGCGTGTTCCTGCAAGATATGGGTGATTTTCAAGCCATGAACGCGGTCTATGCCGAGTTCTTCCCGCCCGATAAGAACCCACCTGCGCGCACGACTGTCCAGGCTGCCAAGCTGCCGCTAGGGGCGCTCGTGGAGATTGACGCCGTCGCGCTGGTCAAGTGATCAACCGCCACCCCCGAGAAAGCGCCGGAGCAGGCGACGCCGTCCCCTGAAGGGGACAGGCGAGCGCCAAGCCTGGTTTGCCTTTGCGTTCTTCGCGTCTTGGCGGCAAAGATCGGGCTGCTGGACCATGAGCAAAGAGACGATTCTGCTCGTTGACGACGAGCGCAATATTGTAGACCTGGCGCGCATGTACCTGGAGCAGGAGGGTTTCAAGGTCGAAGCCGCCTATGACGGCAAGACCGCGTTGACCAAGATCCCATCGCTCCAACCCGCGCTCATCGTGCTCGACCTGATGCTGCCGGTCGTGGACGGTTGGGAGGTCTGCCGCCGCGTGCGCACCGGCTCTGACGTGCCCATCATCATGCTCACCGCGCGTGACGACGACGTGGACAAAATCGTCGGGCTAGAGTTGGGCGCCGACGATTATCTCACCAAGCCATTCAACCCGCGTGAGCTGGTGGCGCGCGTCAAGGCGATCCTGCGCCGCGCCGGGCACGCGCCTTCTGGCGACAAGCCCATCGCACTCGGCGACCTCGTAGTGGACCCAGCCCGCCGCGAAGTGACGGTCGCCGGCAAGCCAGTCGAGTTGCGCACCAAAGAGTTCGACCTGCTGCTGGTGCTGGCGGAAAACCGCGGCCTGGTGCTTTCGCGCGACAAGCTGCTCGAGCTGGCGTGGGGCTATGACTTTGCCGGGCAGACGCGCACCGTGGACGTTCACGTGGCGCACCTGCGCGACAAGCTCGCCGGGGGCAACGTAGAAATCGAGACGGTGTGGGGAGTTGGGTACAAGCTGGTCGCATAGGTTCCACCCATGCGAAGGTTCTGAACTTATGTTTACCAGTCGGGGCGAAGCATGACCGTTGATGAAATGAGGCGAGCGCTGCAACGCCCGCTGCCAGGGCTGAGCGCACAGGCGCGCATGGCTCCGCCCTATCGGCGCGAACAGATCGAGGTCATGCTGAATCCCCCGGCAGATTGCAAGCAGGCTGGGGTGCTCGTTTTGCTCTATCCACAGAGCGGGCAACTGTACTTGCCGCTCACGCGGCGACCGGATAACGTCGAGTTTCACAAGGGACAGATCAGCCTGCCGGGCGGCTCGCAGGAAGATGGCGAATCGCTGCAACAGACGGCGCTGCGCGAAGCCCAAGAAGAAATCGGCGTGCAAGCGGCGGCGGTAGAGATGTTGGGCTCGCTCTCGCCGCTGTATGTCCCGCCGAGCAATTTCTGCGTGCAGCCATTCGTGGGGTATGTCAAGCGCCGCCCCGACTTTAGCATCGAGGCGGTCGAAGTGGCAGAACTGGTCGAAGCACCGGTCTCGGTGCTGCTCGATCCGGCAACAGTGCGCGAAGAGGATTGGGAACTCCGTGGAGGAATCTGGCGCATCCCGTTCTACCAATTCGGCCCTCACAAAGTCTGGGGAGCGACGGCGATGATCCTGGCCGAGTTTGTGGCGGTACTGGAAGGAATGCACAATGATTAACATCCCTGGAATTCAATCGTCCTGGCTCAAAGATGCCCAAGGGCCCAGGGTACTGCTGGCGGTCCTTGCTCATCCCGACGACGAAACCTTTGGCCCTGGCGGGACATTGGCGCGCTACGCCGCCGAGGGCGTAGACGTCCATTATGCATGCGCCACGCGCGGCGAAGTGGGGACCGTGGACGCAGAATTGATGCAGGGCTTTGCCACCGTCGGCGATTTGCGCTGGTCGGAGCTGCAAGCGGCGGTGAAAATCTTGGGCCTGACCGGGCTGCACTGGCTGGGTTACCGCGATAGCGGGATGCCCGGCTCAGAAGACAACCGTCATCCCGATGCGCTCGTGCAGGCCGACCACAACGTGCTCGTCGGCAAGATCGTCGCCGTCATGCGGGCGCTGCGTCCCCACGTCGTCATCACATTCGATCCCTGCGGCGGCTATGGGCACCCGGATCATGTCTCCATCCACTATGCAACCAAGAAAGCATTCGCCGTCGCCAGTGACCCGGCGCAATACCCCGAGCAGATTACACAGGGGCTGGCGCCGTTTGCGCCTCAAAAACTTTACTACACGGCATTCCCCAAAAGATTTCTCAGATTTGTTGTGACGGGCCTGCGGCTAGTCGGGCGCGACCCGGCCAAGTTTGGCCGCAATCAAGACGTCAACCTGGCCGAAATCGCTTCGTGGGATCAGCAGGTGACGACACGGATTGACATCGCGCGCTTCCTGAACATCAAGCAACAGGCAAGCACATGTCACAAGAGCCAGGCCGGGCCTGGGGGGATGTTTGGCTGGCTGCCGGGGCCGATCCGCCGGAGGGTGATGGGCGCAGAGACGTTCACGCGATCGCAGCCGCCAGTCAGCGGCAACGCCAGGCTGGAAACCGACTTGTTCGCCTGAGATCAGGCATGAGACTCCCGTCATCTCCGAAACGAGGGGAGTCTAAATTTTGCCCCTTGACACAGAACGAATGTTCTGCTACAATGTAGCCAGATTTGGGAAATCGTTTGGGAAATCATTTGGGAAATCAGGAGGCAGACTATGGCTCTTTCAGATAAGCAACGCAAGATGATCGAATTTATCACCGATTTTATCCGCAAACACCCCTACCCACCCAGCGTCCGAGAGATTTTGGATGGCGGCGGCATCTCGTCCACCTCGGTGGTGGCCTACAACCTCAACGCGCTCGAGCGCCAAGGGTACATTGCGCGCGAGAGGGACATCTCGCGCGGCATCCGCCTGCTCAAAAATGTGGACGGCCAGCCATTTGACATACCGGGCGCGGCTGCCGCTCATGGCAGAGTGGATACTTTTCAGGTCCCTGTGATGGGTGTCATCGCCGCCGGCGAGCCGATCCCCATCCCCGGCAGCAACTTTTCACCGATGGGCGACCGGGCTATTGAGCTGACCCGCGACATCATCCGCGAGCAGGAAGGCTTGTACGCACTAGAAGTGCATGGCAAATCAATGGTGGATGCGCTGGTCAACGACGGCGATATTGTCGTGATGAAACAGCAGCAAGTAGCGCGCAACGGCGACATGGTGGCCGTATGGCTGAGGGACAAGGAAGAGACGACACTTAAACGCTTCTTTTACGAAAAAGGCAAAAAAGGCAAAGGGCGCATCCGCCTACAGCCAGCCAACCCGACGATGAAGCCGATTTATGCCGACCCCAGCAACGTCGAGATTCAAGGCAAAGTCGTCCTCGTGCTGCGCCAACTGGCGTGACCTCAATCGCTTCCCCGTGGCCCGGCCTAGTGCCGGGCTTTTTTGTTGTCCTCACCTCGGCCCTCCCCCGCTTTGCCGCGCGCGGGCGGGGCCGGGATGGGGGTTGCAACTTTTCAGGCTATAATCCGTATAGTTGATGAAAGCGGCCCACAACGGACCGGGAGTGCGCACTCTTGTACGACAACGAACTCGCCGACATTACAGCAGCCAGGCGCGGCAACACGGCTGCGTTCACCCGCCTGGTCGAAGCATATCAAAGCCCTGTCTACAACCTTGCCTACCGAATGTTGGGCAACGGCGGCGAGGCCGAAGAGGCTGCTCAAGAAACGTTCCTACGGGCATATACACAGCTTGCAACATACCGACTGGGACGCAAGTTTAGCTCGTGGCTGCTTTCCATCGCATCGCACTATTGCATTGATTTGCTGAGGCGCAGGCGGCTGACCTGGCTTTCGATTGAAGACGACGAAGCGCCCGCCGAAGCGCTGGCGAGCGCCGAGCTTGGCCCTGAGGGTACGATGCTACAGACCGAACAAGAACAGACCGTGCGCAAGATGCTGGGAACACTCCCGCCGGACTATCGGCTGCCGGTCGTGCTGCGTTACTGGCATGATCTTTCTTACGAAGAGATCGCAGAAGCAACGCACAGCACCGTCAGCGCCGTCAAGTCCAGGCTGTTCCGCGCACGGGCGATGCTGGCGGATCGAATCGGGCAATTCCAGGTGGCGGCAGACGGGTGAGGTAGGACAATGGCACACGATTATGGCGAACAGATGTCTTTGATGCTGGATGGGCGACTGACAACCCAGGAGAGAGCCGCTTTGGAGGCTCATCTGGCGACATGTGATGCGTGCCGCGCGCGATGGGCCGCGTTTCAGCAGGTGGATCGTGTCCTGGCCGACGCAGCGCAGGCGGCGCCCGCACCGGGGTTCGCAACGCGGCTCGCAGCAAGATTAGCGCGCGAGTCGCAAGCGCTCGACATGGGGCGAGCACGCCAAGCTCGGCAGGCAACCCGCCGGAGGGTCATCGCCGGGATCGGTGTGTTCGCCACCGGAGCAGTGGCACTGGTGCTTCTCGTCGTGCCCATGCTCCTGACCGCATGGGATGGCGTCAGCGATTTGGTAAAGGGTGCGTCGCCACTATTGAATAGCGCAGTAGCAAGTGCACCTTCACTCTTGGGCTACTGGCTCGAGTCCGTCGCACGCTGGCTTGTGACGCTGCGTGCGGTGGGCGAGGCAAGCGAGTCAATTCTCAGCGTGCTCGCCCATTCCGGCAGGCCGATTCTGGCCGGCTATGTTCTGATGCTACTCGCCATCACAGTGGCCTGGGTCACGGTGATACGCAGTGCATCCGGGCGGCAAAACACAACGACGCTTCCGGTGCTGATCTGGCTCTAGATATGACCGTCCCTTACCGGGACCTAGGACGGTCCCCAGACCGCAGCCAGAGGCTGACGCAACGTCGGACACTTACAAGAAACATCTCGCGCCACAACTGGCACGAACTAGGAGGAATTGAAATGAAGAAGACATGGTTTATATTGACGGTTCTCGTGCTGCTCGCAGCGATGGTAACGCCAGCGCTGGCGGCTGGGCCGGGCGTGGCTCCGACTGCAACGCCCAAGGCGACGGCGACACCTGTGCCGACCTATACGCCACAGGCAACGTACACGCCGCTGCCCACCTATACGCCCTTGCCGACCTTTACACCTCTGCCGACTTTCACGCCCGTGGTGCAACCGACTCTCACGCCGGTAGTGCAGCCAACCGTTGCGCCGACAGCAGAGGCGCAACCGCCCCTCGAGATCGGCGGCCAACAGGGCAAAGTCCTCCTGGGCGGATCCTATACGCTGCGTTCCGGTGAGCGACTTGCAGACCTGGTGATGTTCGGCGGCAACGTGAGTCTGGAAGCGGACAGTCAAGTGGATGGCAACGTCGTTGTGATTGGCGGCGCTGTGGACATTGCAGGCCGCGTGCGAGGGGACGTGGTGCTCGTGGGCGGCACAACGCACCTGCGCTCGTCAGCCGAGGTGGGCGGGCAGGTCGTGACTGCAGGCGGAACGCTGCGCAAAGACGAAGGCGCCAAAATTCAGGGTGGTGAGTCCGGCAACATAACCGTTCCACCTGTTCCACCTGTGCCGCCTGTGCTATCCACTCCGCCACGCCCGTCGGTCGAGTTCCGGCCTTTGACCGGTGTAGGGGCATTCCTCGACTTGGTGCGGCACACGCTGCTCGCTCTTGGCACGACCATCGTGCTGGCCCTGCTGGCCTTGCTCGTCATGGCTGTATGGCCTGCGCCGGTTGAGTGCGTGAACCGAACCATCACCCACTCGCCTGCGATCAGTTGGCTGGTCGGGCTTTTAGCACCAGTGACATTCGGCCTCCTCACAGTTCCGCTCGTGATTCTCTCATCCATTTTGATCTTGGTCTGTGTCGGACTGTTCGGATTCGGCCTGATTGCCATCGTGTGGCTGATGTTGGTCGTCGCCTGGGTGATGGGCTGGATCGCGTTAGGTCAGATTGTCGGCGAGCGACTGCTCAGCGTACTGGGCGCGCACAATGCGACGCCGGCCGTGTCTGCAGCAGTCGGCACCGGGGTCATCACGCTCTTGTGGTTAGGGCTTGAGCCGTTGTGCGCGCTGGGCTGGCTGTTCTTTGTGGTGCTTGCGCCGCTCGGACTGGGCGCAGCCCTGCTGACGCGCTTTGGAACCCGCGACTATAGCACGTCGAGCTACATACCACCTGCGCCGGTGCCGCCACCTGCGCCAGTGCCGCCAGCCGCGCCTGCGCCGATCGTGCCTGACGTCCCCGCTGCGCCAGAGCTGCCACAGTTCGTTCCGGCCCCTCCGGCGCCCGCGCCGGACTCGGCTCCATCGAGCGAGGCGCCCGCTCCAGTCGAGGAGACTCTACCCGCATCGCCACTCGACAAGCCAGTGGGCGAAATCTGAGTGAATCATAGTGACAACTTGTGTCGTCAGAAGAATGGTCAAGCCGTTACTATGAATCCTCAACCTTGACCGAAAATACTACGGGGGCTGAGCGCGCTGCTCAGCCCCCGTCCGATTTCACTTGGCCTACTCCGACTACCTGTGCCTCATCTCCCCCTCAGCCGTATGCGCGCCTCACGGCAGTGTGGGCAATACGCGCCGACAAACTCGAGCCCGCAGCGCGGACATGTGCGGGGCGCCACCTCGCGCTTGTCGTCCAGCGAAGCGGCAATGAGCACGATTTCCTGACCCTCAAACTTGGAGAGCCACGCGGCCAAATCCACGCCTGATACCGTCCACGCTCCATCGGGCGACCGATGCAAATGCCCCCGCGTCACACTGGCGTCCAGGTCATACGCTGCCGTCGCCAGCTCCAATACACTCGCTCTACGCACCGACATCGAACCCCTCCTCGCTGGCCGCCATCGCCTCATCGGATCCTTCGGCCAACACAGTCTGATCTCTCCGCACAATAAAACGATACAAATCCCGCGCGACCATCGTCGCCGGAAAGGTGGCCTGCGCTTCGGCCAAGATGTCTTTTTCATGGTAGCGGCGACTGACGTGCGTCAGAATCAACTGGTGCACGTCAGCTTGTTGGGCCAGCGTCGCCGCCTGCGTGGCCGTCAGGTGGCCATATTGCTGCGCCATCTCTGCTTCTTCCTTCAGGTACGTCGCTTCGATCACCAGCGCATCCACGCCTCGCACCGCTTCCACCAGATCGTCTATCCGGCCTGCATCGCCCACCACAGCCAGGCTGGCTCCCTCTTCCACAGGGCCAAGCACTGTATCGGGTACGATCACACGGCCATCGGGAAGCGTAATGCTCTGTCCTGTGACAAGCCGTTTGCGTTCGGGCCCGCGCGGCACCCCCATCGCCTCGGCCCGGTCGTCCAGAAACGGGCGATGAGGCTTTTCGCGAAACAGGAAGCCAAAGCAGCCCGCCGCGCCCCGATGCGTGACCGGAAACGCCAAAAGCTCAAAATGCTGATCCTGCATCACACGGCCCGGCTTGATCTCGGTAAACTTGAGCGCCATGGGCGGCCTGGCGCCGCGCAGCACGACCTTGAATAGGAGGTCCTGCACACGTTCCAGCGTAGACCGGCCGCCGTAAATCTCCATCTGCTCGATGGTTTCCCATCGCATGAACGTGCTAAGCAGCCCGGCCAAACCCAGGATATGATCGAGATGGCCATGCGTGAGCAAGATGCGCTCCAGCCGCTTGAAACCCAGGCCGCTCTTGAGGAGCTGCCGTTGCGTGCCTTCGCCGCAGTCCACCAGGAAACGATATTGACGGTACATCACGACCTGGGCCGAAAGGCCGCGCCGCACCGACGGCGCAGAAGCGGACGTGCCCAAGAAGACGATTTCAAACATGGCAGTGATCAGCGATTACTACTTCGCCCCGCTCGCCTTCGTTGCCAGTGATATGGATCGGTACGTCGAAAAACTGGCGGGCGACCCAAGCGTTAGTGAGCAAGTGCTGCGTGACACGGCACGTCGTCCAGCGCGACTGCCCGGCAGTCCCCTGACGGGGATCTCTCACCAGCACAGCAGGCAACACGAGTTGGTCAGCCAGGTGCAAATCCACTGCGGCGCCGCTTTTGTGATATGCCAGCAAATCGCGACACGCAGATTCGGCGACTCGCTCGGATGGCAGTCCCCTGCGCCCGTAGGCGGTGAATCCGGCCGTGCTCTGCTCATACTCAGCAAAGAGAAAAATGCCTGTGCCGGGTCCGTTCGCCTCGACGTGTGCCGCCTCGACGTGACTTTCGATACCCGCATCCTTCAATACGTTTGCCGCGCGGCTCGCCATCCGCTGCGCAATGTGCGATGGCAGGTTGGACACAGCGGCGAGCCCCCACACTTTGTGCAACGGCCCTCGCTCCGTCAAGGTAACCGGCGCGTGTTGTTTCGTCACCTGAATCTTGACGGCCATCTCACCGCCGCCCGCCGGATACCACCCGTACCGTCGCAACTCGACCTGGGCGCGAATTCCCATGCGCCACAGCGCAGGCAGGTAGACGTGCTGAATGTACGGGAACGGTGGGCTGAACGGCGCATGCGTTCCCCCCCGAATCGTCAGGTGAGATTCGCCACCCGCCGTCGCCAACGGCACGAGCACCGTCTGCAAGATGAGCGTCGTCGCCCCGGCGCTGCCACTACCGCGCGCTTCGGTCACGTCAAAGACATAGTCGCCCGTTTGTGGCGGGTGCGCTGGACGGAACGTGAGCGCCAGCGAGCCCAGCGCGTCGCCTTCCATCTCTGCGTCGCAAATCGCCGCGGCCGCGCGTACTGAAGTCAGATGTTGCGCCTGCAGTCCCGGCTTGGGCCGCGCCGCGCGAATGTTGTGAATGTACAACGGTCGTCCGGTGATGACGGAGAGCGCCAGGCTGGTGCGAAGCACCTGCCCGCCGCCCTCGCCGAACGAGCCATCAATGGTAATCATCGCGCCGCTAAACCCTCCCGCAAGCCATGTCCTGAGCGCAAGCGAAGGATCAGCTTTCGGGAAAGTAGATTATTGTGCCCGCGCAATCGCCGTGAACAATAGCACGACGGTCGCCAACACTAGATTGATTTGCGCCGCCCGCGATTGGCGACGGGATAGCGCGGCCATCTCTTCTGGCTTGGCCTTGCCCGCCGAGAGCAACATGGCCGTCCGGTTAATGTCCGGGTGAATCACCAGATTCATGTATAGTGCCGTGGCGATCATGCCCCCGACGGCAATGTGCTTGAGCAGAATCGCTTGGGCCCACGTGTTGGACAAGTTCAAAAAGCCCGCATAGTGCGTGCTTGAGGTGAGCTGCACCATTCCGGTGACGATGAGTACGGCTAGGCTGAGACTGGCCAGCGGCGCAAAACGCCGCCGGATCGCGGCAAACAACTGGGCACCCGCTGGCTCGCCTTTGATGGCCGGCGTCACCACCAACGCCATGAATACTATTCCACCGAT
>Ga0315268_10003079_pt1 | contig 18479 bp, 17 predicted proteins | sample C1_top_MG_FD_204535 | JGI IMG/M metagenome (GOLD analysis project Ga0315268, IMG submission 204535) | Sediment microbial communities from Yellowstone Lake, YNP, Wyoming, USA - C1_top | ecosystem: Environmental > Aquatic > Freshwater > Lake > Sediment | place: USA: Wyoming | collected 2017-08-01
TCCTATGCCCTCTTCAGCATACTGTGCCTGGTTCTGAACAGAGAAGCAGCAGAAAACATTGGGAGAACCGACAAGGCAGTCTCACCGACCTACTTCAACACATAATAAAGGGACAAGGCAGCGCGCTCAGAAATAGTTTACAATATGAGGAAAGTTCCCACAAAGAGCGGACTGCGTCAACAAACGAAAACAATCAAGAACATAATAAGACAAATGATCGATCGATTAGGTTTAGGGGTCTGGACGATCGAATGAAAAAGGAAATGAGGAAGAGAGCAACACGGTACTGGTGCGTTATTGGACATGGCTTATTGGATACAGTTTAATATCTCAAAAGCCATATACAGAAGAGGAGAAATATAGAAGTCACGGTTATGACAGATCAATCGAAGTCGGAAGAAACTGGTCGAGAGAGCAGGCAATTTCTCATTGCTTCAGTTGTTGCTACACTGTTGTTAATTGTAACAGAAACTTGTTTTCTTCTCCCTGCAATTTCCTACGATGGCACGATATTTCCGGAGGCTTCCCAGAACCCTCAAACCGCATATACATACGACCTTCTGCTTCCAAGCAACATCGGGTTTTTTGCCTTGTATTTTCTGATTCCACTTGTTCTCTGCTCTATTGTCTCACTTTTTTCTCGACCCAAAAAACTGGTGAACCCAATCATTGTGCAAGCCGGAGTAATGACCGTTGCTGGATTCTTGTTAATATTAAAATTGGCATCAGTAAGTGGCACTCTATATCAAACTGCTTTGCTAGTTGGGTTGTTGATTACAGTACTTGTCTTTTCGACCATTATTGTCCTAGTGCTTGGAATGATGCAATGGTTAATCGTTGCTTGGGTGATCAGAATGAACTATAAAAGTTCCGACGAAAAATCATTTGTTGTACCCCTAAAGACGAAAGCAATACTACACAAACTCGGAACTCCATTCCTAGACGACTTTAATTTCAGCAGAGAGTGTGACTTAGGTGATATTTGGCAACTCAAGAGGGAAGATGGAAACTTCCGCTGGTTGCTTATTGAGATTGGCCCTCACCCTGATGACGGAACAAAATCAGTTCTGGCTACCGTAGCCTACGAATATCAAAAAGGCTGGATTATCAAATCCAGTTCAGCATCGAATATTAGAAATTTGATTGTCAAGGGCATTGAAGATAGGCTCGGACTCAAGTTCACTGACAACATTGCAGATTTGAGTAACCCCGTTTCAAGGTTAGCTGTTGGTAATGTTGAGGATTTAGGGCGTTCTAGGATAGAGGTGACTTGGGATTTCTTGCGAGGTATTTCGAGGTTCTATCAAGGTTTGACTGTTACCTTGCTGTTCGCTTTGTCGATCGTTTATTTCTATTTTAGTCAGAACATTAGCCTTAGTTCCGACAGTTACATCGTGACAACTGTTGCTCTTATCATCGCTCTTATCGTGGAAATTGGTCTCCCATTGCGTGAAGAGCTAAGTAAGAAAAAGAGGGAAGAATTAGAGTTTTGAGCGATAGGTTTATATACGTTAGGCTATACATAAGATATTGATAGGATGGCGATAGGAATGCGATGCAAATACTGTGACTCTGAAAGAGTTGTGAAGCATGGCAAGGTTGACGATAAGCAGAGATACCTCTGTAAGGATTGTGGTCACAAGTTTATTGAAGGTTCAGAGTTTCCAAAAATGAGAACAGAGGCGCGAATTATTTCTTCAAGTATAGACTTCTATTTTGAAGGATTAAGCACAAGGAAGATTCAGACTCAGATTGAGAAACTGTATGGCGTTCACGTTGACCATGTTACAGTTCTGCGTTGGATTCTGAAATACTCTAAATTAGTTTCTCAGTACGTTGAGACTCTTACGCCACAACTCTTAGGCATTTATCATGTTGATGAGACAGCTATCAAGTGTAAGGGCGTTCAGAAGTGGTTCTGGGAAATCATTGATGATCAGACGAAGTTTCTCGTTGCAGGGCATCTGTCAGGTTCAAGAACTGCCGAAGACGCAATTGCGCTTTTTGAGAAAAGCCTCCGAGTAGCTAAGAAGAAACCAACTTCAATTTACTGTGATGGATTGCTCTCCTATGTTGATGGTTACAACAAGGTTTTCTATACAATGAGAAAGGACACAAGACCTGAGTTAATCAGAAAAGTCGGGATAAGGGCAGTTCACAATCAGAATGTAGTTGAAAGACTGCATAGCACTCTGAAAGACAGGATAAAGCCAACTAGAGGCTTGAAGGGAGAAAAGACAGTTAGAACTCTATTGGAAGGTTGGGTTGTCCACTACAATTACGTGCGAAAACATCAGACATTGAAAATGACTCCCGCACAAGCTTCTGGATTAACTGTGAAGAATGACTGGTACGACCTTGTGAAGAGAGCAACAAAGAATATGGCGAAAAGAGAGGAAAAGCAAGTTCGGCAGATTGAGGTGACTGTGAAATGAAGAAGGTGTTAGTTAGTCTTCCAGAAGGCATTTTTAATCTTGTTCGTGAGTTGAAAGGGAAACTTGGTGAAAGTGACAGTGAGGTTGTTCGTACTATGGTGATAAGTTTTCTGAGTGAGAAAGGATATTTGGCAAAGAGGGAAGAAGAATGAGCAAAAAAGGAAAAGATCGCGTTAAAGAATTGGGTCTAGAGATTGACATTTTGGATCACATGCTTGCGGCACTTGTAGATGTCTTGGAAAGGAAAGGAATCTTAACCTCAGAAGAATGGGAGAAAGAAATTAAGACAAAGATTGAAACAGCCGCAAAGACTACGCGAAGTTTCAGAGATGTTGAAACTTGATTGGTTCAACGTATATGTCTCATTGATGACAGGTTAAGTTAACAGTATCCGCTAACCTAATCTATTACGGCGACATATATCATCTATCGGGCAAAAGCTGAAATATCCTAGCCAATTCATATATCAAATTCAGAAAGGAAATAGCTGTTGGTAAGGTATTATTACATAAAACCGTGAGAGAAATGGCAGTAGAAGTCAAACCAGAAACTAAACCAAAGATAGACTTTGAGCGATTTAAGGAGACGATCAATCAATTAACCCTCTTGGATGTTCTCCCTATAGCCATAGCAACGATAGACTCGCTAAGAGAATTTGGCGAGTTTGTTATAGCTATTGGGAATCTACAACAGAAAAGCCAAAGTGCCTACGAGGTAATCCTTCAAATAGGAGACGAACCGCAAGCCTTCCTAGCCGTCCTAGTTAATAAGATTCCAGAAGAGAAACTGAAGCCTCTAGTTGAATTGTCTCTAGAGATGGCATCCATACAGTCCAAGTTAGTAGACTTTGCAAAATTATCAGGTGAAGAGAAAGTCGTAGTCGGAGAAAAATTGAAAGAGGCAGCTCGTAAAATGAGCAGTATGTTGCAAGAGATGAAAAAATGAGTATTCCTGTTGATCTTGTCAAACAGGCTACTTCTAGTGCAAATCTGCTTAACCGTTTTGGCCAAGCATTTGCTGTTAATCTTAAATCGTTTATCGATCAGACCATGCATCTCAGAAATTTCGGTTTGAAAATATCTAGTGACTATGCATTGGCATCTTCGATTTTTCTTTCAAGTATTGCGAAGTTAGAAGATGTGAAAGATTGCACTTGTTTGAGACAGAATAAAGAACTGAATTTATTCGCGTATTTAGAAAAGTTCAATTTTGATACAGAAGCTAAAATCTACGAGATTCATAGACAATTATTGACGAGTTTTCCTGATACAAGTATTGATGTAAGAGTTGTTGAGCTTTACGGCAGAAGCAAGGCTGAATTGGAACCACTTATAAAGTAAGAATGGAGGTTGCCTTAGATGGCAACTTTGCCTGCGAGAAAAAACGACGTAGAAGACCACAAACAAAAAGGATCGCATGACGGTGATTTGGCAGAAAAATTGCAGAAAGAAGGATTTTATCCAGATTGGGTTGTAACATGCTCGTTCTATTCAGCACTTCACTTCGTGGATGCCTATGCACATACGCTAGGGGTTCGAACATTTGAACCAGCCATTGATGAAAAACTCAGCGCTCATCAAAAGAGGTTACGCTTCATAGACAGATGCCTTAAAGACTATTTTGGAACTTATGAGTCGCTATATAATCACTGTCGCCTATGTAGATACGACCCTGAATATTACAGACTGATGTTACCCATTGTTCCAGAAACAATGCTTAAACTAGCTCGGAAATTCACCACTCTCATGAAGTAAACCATGTCCAATAACGCACCAGTACCGAGCAACACAAACATATACTTCTCAAGCCTCTAAGCGTTCAGGCGTGCGCATGTTAGACGAGTTCGATCGACATGGATATCGAATCCCTCTGTTATGGCTCGCACTTCTTTCATTCTTATGAACAAAATTCCACGAGACACGTCAGGCTAGGCGCAATCAATGCTTCTTCTTAAGAGTTGCTTAGAACACCGCAGTATGGAATAGTTGATGTGAACCAAGATGGGATTAAGGAATTAGTTACGATTGTAGGGGGACATCTCACTGTTTTGGATGGAAAGGACGGTAAAATCGCATCAGTTCTTATGATTGTTGTGTTAACGCGCGCTGCAAAGGATCTACTGCTTGAACGGACAATCGATCGATACGAGCGTTTGAGGTCGGTATTATAGACATCCCATTTTCACCAAGTGTATATAATACTGGTAAGGTTGTGACGATCAAGTACAAGAACGTTGCGATACGGTTCTTAAGTCCGGATAATCTACCGTTTACGAAAGATGCGACAAAGTATCACAAAGAAAGGTACTGGAAAGAGGGAGGGCAAGGCAGAGAGCCAGGTTACCGGTGTTGGTAGATGACGTGCTTGAGATGGGCAGAGATATAGCAAAGAGCGGATAACGACTTGGACACGGTTCGATGGCAATATATATATATATTAACATAAAGTGAATCTGTGGGACTGAAGAAAAAATGGGGAAGACAATAGTCTTCGTCAGGAAAGCGATGGGTCTACTTCGAGAGGTTGGACCCTTTTCTATGATGGCGATTGCGGCAGAGTATACCATCGCCGGTGGCATCTACAACTATACGATGTGGCGGCCTTGCGAATTCCCAGGGGCAAACCACCCCCCCTTTGCGCGCGCAGTGGTGACAGAACGTGACTAGCAGAGAAGTGGAGGCGGAAACGGCAGTAGTGGTCTCGCCTAGCAGAATTGCTTCAGAGGCAGGCGTGAAGATCCTGAAGAGGGGCGGCAACGCCATTGACGCGGCTATTGCAACAGCCTTCGCACTGGGTGTAGTTGCACCTGGTTGGAGTGGTTTGGGTGGTGGGGGGTTCATCGTTGCTTACATGTCAAATACTCAAGAGACGGTGGCGATAGATTACCGTGAGACAGCCCCTGCTCACGTCCAGAAGTATCGGCTTAGACCAGACGGAAAGGTGGAGAATGACGCCAATTCCATAGGCTACAAGGCTGTAGCCGTACCAGGAACTTTAGCTGGCTTATCTCTAGCACTAAACGATTGCGGAACCATGAGCTTGAAGGAGATCTTAGAGCCAACCGTTAAATACGCCAAGAATGGGTTTAGGGTAACATGTTTCTGGCATAAATGCGTGAAGAGTAATCTATCTGGTGCCCTAGACAAGATTTCTCAGTTTCCGGAAACCGCCAGAACCCTTACGAAGAATGGACATGTTTACGAGTTTGGAAAAAACATGGTTTTAAGAGACCTCGGCCAAACGTTCAGAAAGATAGCTGAAGTAGGTCCTCACGTCTTTTATGGTGGGGAAGTCGCGGGCATCATCGCAACTGATATGGCTGAGAACGACGGATGGATCACGAAAGAAGATCTAGATAAATATAGGGCTGCACCCAGGAGACCTGTCGTAGGAGCCTACAGAAACTATGAAATCGTGTCCATGCCACCTCCTAGCTCCGGAGCAAGCCTCATTCAAATTCTTAGCATTTTAGAAGACTTCGATTTGAAGAGACTCGGTCATAATAGCCCAGAGACCATTCATCTAATGGCAGAGGCAATGAAACTTGCTCTTGCCGACAGAAAAAAATACGTGGCAGACCCAAAATTTGTGTCGATACCAACGGAAAAATTAACGTCAAAAGGATACGCTGAAAAACTTCGGCGAGAGATAAGCCATGATAAAGCCACGCCGAGCACCCATTTTGACATCCTTGATGAAGGGCATGTTGGTAGCACGGCACACGTATCGGTCATTGATGGCGAGGGTAACATGGTGTCTTTGACGGAAAGCTTGGAGTGTTTCCTTGGATCCGGCGTAACCATTCCAGGCACCGGGTTGCTCATGAACGACGAGATGCATGATTTCGACTTGGATGTAAGATCGCCAAACTGCATTAAGCCTGATAAGAGACCTCTGAGCAATATGGCTCCGACCCTCATCATGAAAGATGGATCTCCTTACATGGTTTTGGGCAGTGCAGGGGGACAGAGCATCATACCTTCAATAATACAAGTCATCGTAAACATCATAGACTTTAACATGATGCCTCAAAAGGCAATAGAATCTCCAAGATTCTCTTGTCAACACGGTAGAGTCTACGTTGAGACACGGATCCCAGAGAATGTGCGTAGAGAACTGGGGAGGATGGGACATAAGATTATTGCAGGAGGGATGCCTGTGCGCGCGCTCGAATGGATGTCTAAGGGCCGTAATCTTTACTACGGCGGGGTTCAAGTCGTCTTACTAGACCAGGACAAAAACAAAGTTTACGGCGGTGCAGATCCTCGGCAAGATAGCGGCGCGGTGGGATACTAGCAAATTATTTCTCTTTCGGCGAAACGGGCACGTAATAGTACTCTTCGGTTTTTTGATGTCTATCGAGCTTAGATTCTTTCTTTTCCATTCCTGGCTTTTTGCCGCAGGGGGTTCTGAATGTGATTTCTGATGAGGCAGAAGACTGACCGAATTTCGATCGATCGAAAGATATATTTGTCGAACTGTTTTAGTACTAAATCATAGGTGCGAAAGGTTTGACTAGTCTGACTGAAACAATCGGAGAAGCCCTTAAACTGAGTAAGATTGAGGAAAACGAGAAAACAATTCTCGTCTCTTCGCATGTTTATGACGAAAAACTGCTTGAAAAATTCGAAACCGCATTAAATAATCTGGGAGCCGATTTTTTTACATGCAAACTGCCTCCTAGAGCCAAAGGTAGACTTTTGACAGGCCCCGCGGGTTCTCTTGCCTTATATGCTTTCAAAGAAGCGGATATTGTTGTTGATGTTATTTCATGGCCTCCTCAGGTCCCACCCGCTATTGTGATGCCTGCGGAAAAACTGCGTGCCGTTCTTGAGTCAGGTACACGGTGGTTAACATTCATGATTCCGATGCCGGAGGCTAATCTGAGAAGATTATTTCCGAGTGAAGCTATGATAAAACGCACCTTTTCTGGGGCTAAGCTGATGCAAGAAGCTGAGACAATACATATCACCTCCGAGCATGGAACGGATCTTACCTTAAATAAAAAGGGTAGAAATGGTCATGCTCAGGTAGGAGTAGCTGACAAGCCGGGTCGATGGGATATTTTCGGATTTGGTCTGGTGGCGACTGCTCCAATAGAGGATAGCGCTAACGGAACACTTGTCATTAATGCAAACGACTACATACAAGAAGCCGGAGGAATGGATATGGCTGTTACAGAGCCTGTAAGATGTACAATAAAGGATGGATATATAACGAAGATTGAAGGTGGTTCGATAGCTTCTCTTCTAAAAAGACATCTGGCCGATTATGGGAACAAAGAATCTTATGGTGTCTCCCATATTGGATGGGGGACACACGAAGGCGCAGTATGGATAGATTCAGGTCCATTCTTTTGTATTGCAGATGCAGAAAGTCATCTCGGTAATATGCAAATAGCATTTGGAAAAAACATCTTTCCTCCAAGTCCTGCGGAATATTGTGGCGGTGTGGTAGGGTGGGGAAAAAGAGATTGTTCATCTCACATAGATTTTGATCTTCTTGAACACGATTTTTGTCTTGACGATGAATTAATCGTACGAAAGGGGAAAATTGTAAACCCTAAATGCAGTTAAACACTGAAAGTTTTCGCTACTTTGAAAAATGGGGGTCAAATTTCTGCCAAAAACAATGCTCATGGAAATGACGTGGTCTGAAGTCAAGGAAGCTTTGAAAGAAACGAATGTCGCAATTATTCCTGTCGGAAGTATTGAGCAACACGGCTTGCACCTTCCTTTAGGAACCGACTATTTTCAAGCAATTGAGCTAGCCAAACGCGTCGCAGAGAAAACAGCAGCTTTAGTTGCACCTGTAATCTTGTGTGGGCATTCCCAACATCATATGGGCTTCCCTGGGACTATTTCACTGAAACCGGAGACTTTGGCTCAAGTTATATTCGAAGCTTGCCAAAGTCTAGGACGACACGGCCTCAATAAGATCATAATACTGAACACTCATGGAGGAAATGATGTGGCATGTAGCTTTGCCGCTCAGAAAGTAAATACGGAGTTAGATGCCTCAGCAGTATTTTTTGGGGCGGAGTCTTTCATGAAACATATTCCGCCAAACCTTATTGAAACGATAGATCTACACGCAGGAGTGGATGAAACGTCGAGCATGCTGGTTCTTAACCCAGAAAAAGTGCGACTGGAAAGGGCCAGGAAGCCGAAGATAACTCTACCTCCAAAACTGCAACTAATAGTTAAGGAGCTGAAAAAAGATCCGAGTTTGATTAGACTTATACTAGCGGACCTCCCAATGCTCCATGAGATTTCCGATACAGGATCACTTGTTTTGGGTAACCCTGCCGATGGCGAAAAATGTGTAGAGGAAACACGTAAGAGAATTGAAGAAACAGTAGACGAGATTGTGAATTTTGTGAAAGAGTGGAAGAAAACATGAAATTGTCCTCAGATGATTTTCGAGAATAGTACAAATAGGAAAAGGGAAAGAGTGGGGAACCATCATGGGAATAATAGGCGCTGTTTCAACTAGAACTTACTGCCAAGTAGATGGGCAGGTCTCCATAGAAAATTGGATAGATTAAAAGAGGAAGAACAAGGTTTTTGCAACTGCGACTTCAAGGCACACTGCAAGCAGCGAAAAAGTGCGTGAATTACTTGAAAAGGAATTCGGGCTCGAAATGTGGATGAAGTTGTTCTATCGATCGATCGGAAACAGACGTATTCTTCGATAGGCTGGGTTTCATTTATGATATGCATACATTGGCTCTGAGCTCGAAAGGGCAAATCATAATTTTGACTGCCATACAATTCGCGCGCGCGACCTTATGTTTGAGAACCAATACGCAACATTAATGAAAAGGATCCTTAAGGATCTGATTGTAATATCAAGAATGCAATCTTGATCTAGCTTCTCCGAGGGCAACAACTGGAATGTTCACTTTCGATGACATGATTCCGCCTTTCCGCTTCCTAATCTTTCTTACGATAAACGGCGATCAATGGGATTATCAAGAAACACCTAAGGAGAACATGAGTCGATTTACAAGTGTCACAACTCTAGCAAATCGCGACTTAGGGAGGACAATTCCTCATGTCCGTCCTCGGTTATCAAAATCATGTCCTCGATTTGAACGCCCCAAGAATGCCTGCCGTTTTGATAAGAAGTGTATGGGACTTCAGCCGTGAGAACCATTCCAGGACATAACGCAGAATCCTCCGTTGGGCTAAGGAGCGGTTGCTCTTCGACTGCTAGACTTAACCCTACGCTATGTCCAAAATTGTCTATACTGAATTCTGAATATCCCGCATCTCTGACGGCTTGGAGCCCGATCTCATATATATCGGACAACTTTGTTCCAGGTTTCATTGCTTGCACCACTTTTCTCTGACCCTGCAAGAGACACTGGTATATTCTCCTTTGCTTTTGGGAGGGTTTTCCGATTGCAAAGGTTCTACCAAGGTCTGAGGTATACCCTTCAACATCTACACCAACATCCATTTGCAACAAATCGCCATTCCTTAGTTCACACGAAGAAGGAAAAGTACCAGCCAATAATTCACCGACGGCAATCATAGTGTGCCTCCATCCCCTACAATCCGAGGCGGCGACAACTTTCCTGAACTCCTTCATGATTTCGCGCTCAGAAACGCCTTCCTTTGCTACCTCAGCAGCCCTCACAATGCCCTTTTCAGTTATCTTTACGGCTCTCCGCAGCTTTTCTATCTCTTCTGAAGTCTTTACCTTTCTTAGCCGCTGAAAAATCAATGTTACGTCGTCAAATTCAACATCAGGAAGAAACTTTCTTAGCCTTTGACAAAGTCGGTAGGGAACAAAGTCCATTTCAATACCTAGTCTTCCCTTCATCAGCTTTTTCTCCTTTAATATCTGTAAAACGACATCAAGTGGATCGTAGTTGGCGTAGCCTACTGGTGTGTATGGTCGGATATCCTTAATCCTAGACTCTTTCTTAGCCACGTAAGCCTCATGGTTAGCCACTACAACCGCGGGTTCGCTTTCTCTCGGTATGATACTAACGGAAATGCCAGCTATTCTCATCAGATAGAGAAGCCTACTTGGAAAACCACTTGTGTAGTAGAAGTTTTCGGGAGAGAAAATTAGGATTGCATCCAAGTCGCCCATTAGCTTTCTAGCAGTTTCTAGATCAAACAACTTTACATCTCACCACCCTTTTTTGCCTTCTACTATATAAATTGCCATCGATCGATCGTTTTGCTAAATTCCTCGCTCGCGCTAGATTTTTATACATGGCTTGCAATGAAGGCATGTTGAAAGAATTGATGCGCGGATGACGAATATGGTCCTGTTAGAAGTTGAAAACCTCAAAATGTATTTTGAAACGCTTCGGGGATTTGTCCACGCGGTAGACAATGTCAGTTTTGGACTTGAAAGAGGGAGAACTCTGGGCCTTGCCGGAGAATCTGGGTGTGGAAAGACGAGTATGGCGCTCGCTTTGCTTAGGCTGCTGCCAAGCAACGGCAAGATACTAGCTGGCAAAATAGTACTTGAAGGATCTAATTTATTGGAGATCGATGAGAAAAATTTCAGAAAAGAGGTTCGTTGGAAGAAAGTGTCTATGATATTTCAAGGAGCAATGAATGCTCTTCATCCTATACACAAGATAGGAGATCAAATAGCCGAGGGAATATTAAACCATGAGAATGTCTCAAAGAAAGAAGCTTTGGACAGAGCTGGAAGGCTTTTGGATCTTGTCGGCGTTAAGGCGGAAAGGATCGATCGATATCCACACGAATTGAGTGGCGGAATGAAACAAAGGGTTGTAATCGCGATGGCCCTTGCCTGCAATCCCATTCTCATAGTTGCTGACGAGCCTACAACGGCATTGGACGTGATAGTCCAGGTTCAAGTGCTGAAAGTCATAAAGGAATTACAGGAAAAACTTAATCTGTCAATGATTGAGATATCACACGATCTTTCGTTGGTAGCCGAGACTTGCAGCGAAGCCGCAATAATGTATGCTGGAAAAATAGTGGAACACGGAGAGGTAATGTCAGTTTTTCGAAACCCACTGCACCCATATACTGAGAAACTAATCAGCGCATTTCCGTCAGTGGTTGGGCCTAAAAAGGAAATATCCACAATTCCTGGCTTCCCTCCCAATCTATTAAATCCGCCCGCTGGCTGCAGGTTTCACCCTAGATGCCCATATGCCATGGAGATCTGTCGAAAACAAGAGCCGTCAATCACGAAAGTAGAGAAAGAACACTCGGTAGCATGTCATTTGATCGGAAAATGAGACAATAGATAGATCGATCGGTTTAGGCAGGGCATTTACTCCAAGAGGAACGGTTGTCAGCATTCTTCTAGTTTTTCACAGAATGGCATGCCACGAAGTGTCTCTTTTCAATTTCCACTGTTTTCGGTTCCTCTTTTCTACAAATCTCAATCGCTTTCGGGCATCTGGGATGAAACTTGCATCCTAGAGGCAAATTTAGCGATGTTGGAATCTCGCCTATAACGTTTGCTTCTGCTCGTCTGGCACTCGGATCCGGGACGGGGACCGCTGCGAGCAATGCTTTCGTGTATTCATGTTGAGGTTTCATAACAACATCTTCTGTGGGTCCAACCTCAGCGATTTTTCCAAGGTACATTATTCCTATCCGGTCGCAGATATATCGGGCCAATGCAATGTCATGAGTGATGTAAAGAAATGCGCAACTTGTTTTATCTATCAAGTTCTGGAGTAGTCTCAAAATCTCAACTCTTATCGATGCATCTAGCATCGACGTGGGTTCATCGGCTACAATGAATTTTGGGTTGACGACAAAGGCCCTAGCCACACCAATTCTTTGTCTTTGACCACCGCTAAGTTCATGTGGAAACCTGAAGAGGAACTCTTCTGGTGGGACTAACCCAATTTCTTCCAGAGTCTTTGATACCAACCCCAATACTGCTTCTGGCGACTCTTCAATACTATGAACTTTGATTGGTTCTGCCACAATATCGTAAACGCTTTTTCTAGGGTTCAAGGATTCATATGGATCCTGGAATATCATTTGCATGTGCTTGCGCATTTTTCGCATTTCTGACCCTTTCAAGGCCGTAATATCGACCCCGTCAAATATGACTTTGCCACTTGTAGGTTCAAGCAGCCGAATCAAGGTCTTTCCAGTCGTGGTCTTCCCGCAACCGCTCTCTCCTACTAAGCCTAAAACCTCCTTCGGGGCTATTTCAATGGTCACATCGTCGACAGCACGAACAGGTTGGACCTGCTTTCGGTACAGTTGTTGAAAGATGCCAGCCTTGTTCTCGAAGTATTTTCTTAGGTTGTGAGCTTCAACTATGGGCTTCGACATCTGCTCATGTCCTTACACAACGCGCGCTCTTCAAATAGAGTGCGCATTTTTTTCGATTTCGAAATATCCGGCATTTACTGAACGCATTGAGTAACTAACATTCCTCCCTGAGACATCATGGGTACTTTGCTTTTCGACTACCAATAGAGCCATCTTCTGTTACCGGATTCTTGCATCATTGACTCACCGCAAGCCTCTATAAAAACCTAATTGATTCCGTTGTTTCGTTCACAATTGATCAGTTGCACATGTTAGTGTCATCAGATTCTCCGTTCTCTGGTCATCCTTTCGAATTATATTTCGCGACACACCAAGTAACCGACGTTTGTTCCCTTCTCATTGTTTAGACTTGTTCTGAGTATCAGAAAGACGAAGTCTATTGTCTGGCTTTCAACTTTGGGTTTATTATTCCGTCAAATGCATGAGAGACAAACACAAATCCTATGCAAACAAGAACTATGGCAATTCCAGGGGAGAACAACCACCACCATGCATGACTTGTTAACGCACCGCCCTTCATAGCCTCGTTAATGATGCGACCCCATGTCACCAGCGAGGGATCGCCAAGTCCAAGGAAGCTCAGGGATGCCTCAATCAAAATTGCTGATGGAACGGTGAGTATCATGTATGAAAAAGCCAAAGGCAACACGTTGGGCAAAATATGTGTTCGAAGAATGTAAGGTCTACTACAGCCAGTGGCCACTGCGGCCTCAACATAAGGGCTCTCTCTTATCGTAAGAACTTGAGATCTTATCATTCTTGCCCCTGCCATCCAGCTCATAAGCACAATAAGAGTCATCGCGATATACAGGTCCCTGTTGAACATTAGCGCGGTTAGTATCAAAAGTGGGAGCAGGGGAAGGCATAGGAGCAAATCTACGGTTCGCATGGAGATCTCGTCAATAATGCCTCCTAGATATCCTGATATAGCGCCTACTAGTAGCGCAAGAGAAGTTGATAAGGTAGCCACGAGCAAGCCCACAACCAGAGAGATCCGAGCGCCATATAATATCCGTGAGAATATGTCTCTGCCCTTGTCATCAGTTCCGAGGAGGCCGTGAACAGTTCCGAGAGTGTTAAAATTGAAATCAAAAATCTGCGCTTCAAACGTTGAATTGGCGGACTCTGGTTTCACGCGCACACGGAAGGTCAGACTGTAGTCACCACTAAAGAACGTCTGATCAAGAAAACTCTCTTCCGAACTGAAGTTTAACCTTTTCTTGTATAAAATTTCCCTTCCTGAGCCGAGTTCAACATACTTCGGAAAACCGGCCGGGAGGCCTGGGATATCAAAATAGTACAAGTAAGCTTCTGATTCTTGAGGTGATCCTGGGCCAAAATTGCTGTCCCACAAAGAATATGCCTCTGTCCCATTCTCATTGTATCGTGTCAAATATAGTTCCAGATTATAGCCTGCTTGACTAAGATTGAGGACTCGCCACCTAAAAGAGCATTTAAAAGATTCTGGAGGTCCATAATTGTAGGAGAAGTTGAAGACTGTTTTACATTCCGTTTCTTCAGTAGAACCACTCTCAAAGAGAATTGAATAGACATTCACCTTGTCTCGCTTCAGCATTTTGGCCAACCCTCCATCCTCTTTAAGTTGTAGCTTGAAAGCATCGTTTGATTCTGCTGCCCATTTGACATCAAATGTCAATGACCGAGGCAGATTAGCGTTTCCAGGTAACATTGTCATGCATTCAGGCATAGAAACGGGGGCTGCTAACATCTCAGTGTCCGGATTGTAAGGGGCAATAGATGGGCCAAACACGGCGACAAACACAAAACCAACTATCATTAACAACCCGATAATCCCAACCTTACTCCGTCGATACTCCTGCCAGAACCCTGAGATTCTTGCTCTCATAATCTTAAGCTTAATCCCTATTGCTCCCAATGTGCTTCACCTCCTAGTTCCCACTCTTACACGAGGATCAAGGAAACCGTACAAGACATCTGCCAAAAGGTTGCCTACTAATAGCAAAATAGTGAAAATATAGAACAGTGCCTGAGCAGATGGGTAGTCTCCAGTCCAAATTGAGTTCATATACCACCAGCCTATCCCTTTCCACGTGAAAATATACTCTGTCACAATTGATCCAAAGAGTATCTCTGGGAAGCTGATCACGATCCTAGTGACTATAGGTGGCAGGATAGCTGGGAAAACATGTTTTAGCATAACCTTCTTCCCATCAGTTCCTTTGGCTCTAGCCGTCTGGATATAATCTTGAGTTAGAACATCAATTGAAAGGTTTCGAGTGTAGAAAGCCCACGAACCAAAACCTATGCAGACGAGGGTAATTACAGGTAGGGCAATCCGATACAGGTATTCGCCCAAATAGAGAGCTATATTATTCGGGCTTGAGAATATTGTGCCAATCACTGGAAACCAGCCCAATTGCTCAGCGAAAACATATCTGAAGAGCAACAACACCAGAAAGCTCGGTGTAGCGTACATCAACAACCCTGATCCAGTCGCGAAGATATCGATCAACTTGCCGCGCTTTGACGCGGCATAAAGTCCGATCGTTATGCCAATAATTATTTGGAATATCATTGCTGTTAGTACCAATGCCAAAGTGTATGGCAAGTAATCAATCAATGATTCACTTACGGGCCGCTGTGTCCGGAATGACACTCCTAGATTCAGGGTTAACATGTTTGACAAGTATTTGTAGTATTGCACATAAAGCGGCTGATCTATCCCATAGTTCCTTGCCAGAGTCGCAGCAACTTCTGGTGTGAAATTTGGATCCATAACCCATTGCACAGGGTTTATGGGATTTAATACCCATAAAAACAAGAACTGGAAATTCAAGATGACAAAGAATATCACAAGTGTCGTTGCAAGCCTTTTCACCAAGTAACGCCCAATCATGTCCCATCCATCTTTTGTTACATTGCAACAACGGTTTGCTAACAGACTCTTGCTATTTAACCATAGCGATTGACTCAAAAAAAAGAGGGATAGGTGAATCAGTAACTCTTTCCGAAGTCTCTTGCCACTAATGCAATGTCTACGATGTCTGAATGGAAGTCTCCATTAATGTCACAGAGCTCATTCCACCTTGGATTGCCAGGTTGTGTTCCGAATGATCTTGCGGTTCTAGCCATGTCAACTATGTTTACATTACGGTCAAAGTTTACGTCTGTGACCAAGATTTTTATTGGATAGTTCCTGTTGGCAATGAATTGTGCTCCACTTCCCCATTCATAGCTCTTGAATATCCATGGTCCTATTCCTATGAAGCATGTCAACCATGGCTTGTCAGCGGGTGGATTAGGATAAGGTACGAACGCTGCTGCAAACTTTGAAGGTTCAGGCACACCTGGTTTGCCAGTCTGCTGCAGCCCCATCGGACCTTCAGGCAGGCCGTAAAGTGAAGCATTGGGATTGTATAAGTGCTTTGGATATGACAGTATGTACGGGATTGTGGTCAAAGTGCGGACTATGTTAACGCTTGTTCGGTTGTAGTAAAACGAGACAAGTGTTTCATTCACAGCAGTGGCATCAACGAAATCCTTGAGTGCCTCATTCAGATTTGCTATTTTGTTGTCTCTTCCGTATTTTGCAGCGAACTCGATATCGTAAGCAGTGAACTTCACGCCATCATGCCAATAAAAGTCATCCCTAACCGAGAACGTTGTCTTCGAGCCATTAACAACTCCAAGCGTAGCATTAGACCAGGACTCGATCTTGTAGTTTGTAGCGACCCATGGTTCGGGAGTTCCCGTATAAGGATTTGGATCCATTAAGAAGTCGCATGTAAGGCAAGTAAAGTGTAGGTTTTGCAAACTCGTATCGTATCCAATTATTAGATTTCCTGGTTCGCTCGCTTCCGCCCATGTGAAAGTCCCGCCAACACCGCTTTTCCAATGTAGCCGCAGCTCAGATTTCTGACCAATCCAATAGAACGGCGCTTGTACTGCCATCGGTGCCCATCCCACCAAGTCTGGGCTAACCGCGTAAACATCAGTCGGCATGTACAGTGGGATTATTGGAAGATCTTCTACCACTATTTCTTGCATTCTTTTCCCGGCTATGACTTGCTCTGTCAGATTCTGTGTAGTTTGGTAAATGTTCCAGAGGTTATCAAATTCTGGGTTACTGTAGCTCATGGCATTGAGTCTTCCCCCAGTGATCAAGTCGCGCCCGAAAGCCTGCAAATCAGGAGCTGAGGCAATATCACCCACCTGGAAACTGTCGAAGTCGTGGTTGACAAACCACTTCGTATAATACGCACTTCCAGAGTACGTCGTATAATCCATCTTTGCCGGTATCCCGATTTTGATCATTTCAGCAACCCAGCGAGTACAAAAAGCCTGGTATCCTACAGGGTTTTCCGACGCTACTGACACTCGAAAGTCATTCAGCTTCACACCTGTTTCAGGATCTATTCTCCATCCATCCTGCCCTTTTGTATATCCCGCTTGGTCAAGCATGTACGCGGCCACTTCAGGGTCAAAGACCGTCACGTCCGGAACATCTGGGTTGTAGTACTGGGCTATAGAAGTAGGCGTAGGGCTTTTTGCATACGTTCCCAAAGGACCGTAATACTCTTCCAATACTTCTTCTTTGGGGATAAGATGAGCGATTGCACGCCTGAAGTTCACGTCCCGCAATTCCGGGCTTGTCGAGCTGTTAAGATTCAACCATTCCCATACAACACCCAGCAATGGGTGTGTCTCCACTCTGAAGCCTGCGCTTTCAATCGTGTTAAGATCCGACAGTGTGCCAGGTTTCATAACGTCGACCTCTTTAGCCATGAGGGCTGCTATTGCGGCTGTCATGTCTTTTATCACAACCGTTCGCATGTCGTCAAACAATGGTCCTGATTGTTGATTTGGCAGTTCAGCAAAGCCAATGGAAATCATTAGAAACATCGCAATCAAACTGATCGCCAGAATAGCTTTCTTCATTTCTCCTTTCTCCTTTCGATCGATCAATTAGAATATTGCAATTCATTCATTTAAACTTTACGGACTGGATAAAATCGATCAGCCCGCGCATAAAACACACATTTCGCAGGAAAAAACATTGCAATTCATTCATTTAAACTTTACGGACTGGATAAAATCGATCAGCCCGCGCATAAAACACACATTTCGCAGGAAAAAACATGGGAAGCTGAGAAGCTGCCACTTTTTCTGCAATTTCAATAACTAGTATCCCAATGCTAAACTACGTTTGAAGGGATCAACTCCTCCATGCAATTTTCCCTTTTCAGAATCAACAAGAATACCTACCGGCCTGGCAAAAGCTAGATAGGGTCCGCCAGGCGACCAAGGTAGATCTTTCACGGGAGAAATATTGTGACCCATCCTTTCCAATGCTTTACTTGTCTTTTCTGGGATACGAGAATCAGCAATCATTTCTGCATCAACGCACGAGCCGCAGTCGATTCTTGGAGATTCCATTGCCTTTTGAATACCCATATCATAGTCTATTACATTAATGATCACTTGAACTAAAGCGGCTTGAATGCGCCCGTCTCCTGGTGCGCCAACATTCAAAAAGGAATTACCATCTTTGGTAATCAGAATGGGTGTGCAGGGGGTCGTTGGCCTTTTACGTGGTGCAACGGACCAAGGTTTTCCGGGTTCTGGGTCGAATTGACACATACAGCCATTTAAGATGATCCCTGTGTCTCCTATGACAACTCCCGAACCCCACCCTGCGCCTAAGGTCTGAGTTAACGATACCATATTCCGATCCTTGTCTATAACACCTAGGTGAGTGGTG
>Ga0315268_10003080_pt1 | contig 18477 bp, 24 predicted proteins | sample C1_top_MG_FD_204535 | JGI IMG/M metagenome (GOLD analysis project Ga0315268, IMG submission 204535) | Sediment microbial communities from Yellowstone Lake, YNP, Wyoming, USA - C1_top | ecosystem: Environmental > Aquatic > Freshwater > Lake > Sediment | place: USA: Wyoming | collected 2017-08-01
CCGCTATTCCAAAGGCTACGTTGACATCCTCGTCACTTGCGGCAAAGCCAACTACTAGACCCTGCTTGTGGGACGGGAGGGTTTCTCGTTTTCCTGATGCAGCAGAACCTTGGGCTGCTTGAGAAGCTTCTCAAGGAGAACAAGATCACTAAGGCCACATTTGAGAATCTCAGCCGTCGTATTCGTAATGAGGTCTTTTTTGGGTCGGACGCAAACTCCGGCGTCGCGTGTGCTGCCAAGATGAACATGATCATTGCAGGAGATGGCCACACAAACATCCAGTGTGAGGACAGTCTTTCCAGTGCGAAGAATTGGACCATCGCAACTCCTGATTGTGATTTGATTCTGACCAATCCGCCTTTCGGCACTTCCGAGTCTGATTCTTTGTCCGTTGAGGAGATTTCAAATTTCCCAGTGAGGAGTCTCAAGGGTCAGCACCTTTTCCTTCAAAAGATGGTGCTATGCACGAAACGCGGCGGGGAGATTTGCACAGTCATCGATGAAGGAGTGCTCAACACTGATACCGCAGCAGAGTTGCGAAATTGGCTGCTCCGTAAGTGCAAAGTAAAAGCCGTTATCCGATTACCGGAAGAAACATTCAAACCAAACAAAATCAATGTTCGTTCGAGTCTCTTGTATTTAGAGCGGTGGGAACAGGATGATGACGACCTTGAGGCGAATTATCAGATTCATTTTTGCGATTTGCATTCGCTGGGTTACGAGGGTTCAGGCGACATCATCCGGAGCTTCGATTTTCCACGACTGCTTAACGAAGTCGAAAGCAAATGGTTCAAACCGTCAACGAGCGGTATGCGGAAAGGTGACTACTGGCAAGTGTTTCAGGAATCCGTGCAAGTGGTCATCAAAGATTTATCCAACCGACTCGATCTAAAGTATTGGCGGCCTGATGTGCGAGCGCGCATTGATAAGCTGGCAAGCGATGGCGCAAAACCGATTAAGGAGTTGAACAAGATTGTCACGGAGCGTGGCGACAGTCCCGCTGCTGAAAGTTACGTCGATGAACAAGATGGTTACGCGTTGGTCGTCAAAGCTGGCAGCAACATATCTAAATTTGGGAAGTTGATTGAAGCCGGAGACTACATTGAGAAAAATCTGTATGACGAATTCGTAGAGAAAGCGAAGGAGGGCAAGGGCAACGGCAATGTTGTGATGAAAGGTGATGTTCTTTTGTCCTCTACAGGGGATGGCACGATGGGAAAGTGCTGCGTCTACAAATCGGATAAGCCTGCGGTGGCAGACGGGCATGTAACAATCATCCGCGTGAATCCGGAGGAGATTAACCCGGAATATCTTTGCGATTACCTGCGGTGCGGTTTCGGTGCGGTGCAGATTGACCGGTTCTACACGGGCTCGACCGGCATGATTGAACTCACGCCAAAAGATGTAGCGCGGATTGTTGTCGATCCATTATCTGGAATTCCTCAACAGCGACGTGCATCCGCCAAGCTTCGTAAGCAAGAATTAACATTTGTTCAGGCGACGAGCGATGCAGAGAAACGTTTGGAAATCGCGCGAAGTAGCTTTCGCGCTTAACTCAGTCGCCCCCTACAGGGTTTAGTTTTTTTGACGATTAACCCAGGGCGACGCTCGTTTCACTTCCCTTGCCCTGGGCTATTATCTGCCGGGCTGTCAGCCCTTTTGAATCCGTGTTCGTCGGTGTTCATCCATGGTGAGAATTCTTTGCACAAAAAAAAGCCACGGACTCGCGTCCGTGGCCTGCAAATCTTTGTTGATGCCAACTACCTACTCGGCCTTTCCGGCTTTCGCGGGCCGTTCGGCTCGTGGCGCCCGGTCGGGTTTCGCAGTTCTCGGCGCACGCTCCGGTCGGGCGGCTTTCTCGCCCTTGTCGGCCTGAACTTTCGGCTCGGCGGTCACGGGTTTGCTTGGCGCGAAGATGTCGCCGCGATGACCACGCTTCTCGGTCCTCCGGCCTTCTTCTTTCTTTGCTTCAGCCGCGACAGCGGGATCAATTACGGGTGGGGGTGTGGTGCTTTCAACCCGCACCTTGAGCGTGCCTTTGACTTCGGCGTGGAGGTGCAGTTCAACCTCGTATTCGCCGAGCGTCTTGATCGGGTGTTCGAGGTGGATTTTCCGCTTGTCCAGAGAAACGTCGAACTGGTGCTTGAGTTCGTCGGCAATCATGCCCGCGGTGACGGCGCCAAACATTTTGCCGTCCTCGCCGGCCTTCACCTTGATGAGGCAGACGAGCTTGGCCAGGCCTTTGGACATTTCGCTCATCGTGTTGAATTCATGCGACTCGCGCTCGGCGCGGCGCTGGCGCAGGGCTTCGAGGCGTCGCTTGTTGGCCTGCGTGAGCGGAATGGCGAGGCGCTGCGGGAACAGGTAGTTGCGCGCGTAGCCGGCGGCGACCTTGACCTGGTCGGACTCGCCACCCAGACCGACGATGTTGCTGGTGAGAATAATTTCTGTCTTTGCCATAAAACTGGTTGAGAGTTGAGGGTTGAGAGCCGGATTAACGACGGCCTCTTGTGTTTTGGTCAAAAGGGAACGTCGTCACCTTCATGTGGTGGGGCGTCAGCGTCAGCCGGTTCGGCAACAGGCGCAGCGGCAGCGGCAGCCGGAGCGGAACGCGACGCGGCGGGAGCACCGCCACCTTCGTTGGCGCGACCGGAATCGAGAAACTGAAAAGTTTCCATCACGACGCCGAGTTTGCTTTTCTTCTGGTTGGTTTGTTTGTCGTCCCAGGTTTCGTAGCGCAACCGGCCTTCGATGAGGATGGGCCGGCCTTTCTTCAAGTATTGGGCAATGGTCTCAGCGGTCTTGCCGAAGGCGTCCACGTCCACAAAGGTCACTTCCTCCTTCATTTCGCCGGTCTCGCTTTTCCAACGGCGATTGATGGCGACACCCAGACGCGCCACGGCCGTGCCCTTGGGCGTGTAACGCAATTCAGGGTCGCGGGTCAGGTTGCCGGCGAGGATGACTTTGTTGAAATTGGCCATAGGGCCTCCGGGGTTGGGGGGTTACTTCGCGGGTTTCGGCTCAGGCGATTCGCTGAACAGGACGCGGAAAACGTCTTGATTCAGTGCAAACTTGCCGCGCAAGGCCGCGATGGCGGCCGGCGGACTGGTGAAGATGACGTTGGCGTAAAAGCCCGCGCTGTATTTCTTATCGGCCACACGCGCGAAATTCTTCCGGTCCATTTTTTGCACGGTCTCCACCTTGCCACCGGCGGCGATGATTTCGGAAGAGATTTTATCGAGGGTCTCAGGGAGGCCCTCTTCTTTGCCCGCTGTGTTCAGGATGAACAAGCCTTCGTATCGTTTCACTTTTCTTCGCTTTCGTTCGTGGAGCCGTTTATGACTCCGTTAAATTGACTCATTGCTTTCTGTATTCCGCCGGTCAGCCAGCATTCAACCTGGTCGGCCGCCCACGCCAAAACTTTTTTCATCAGCGCCGCGTCGCTCGCGCTGAACCGTCCGAGGACGTAATCCGTAATCTCGCGTGCGCCGTCCGCGCGCCCGATGCCGATCCGCAACCGCGCAAACTCGCGTGAATCCAGATGCTGCTCGATGGACTCCAACCCGTGATGTCCACCGCTGCTGCCGCGGGGCCGCAGGCGAATTTCGCCCAACGGCAGGTCCGCGTCGTCCACCGCGACCAGCAATCCCGTCAGCGGCAGCCGGTAAAAATTCACCAGCGCGCCAACCGCCTCGCCGCTCGCATTCATGAACGTCTGCGGCTCGCACAACAAAACCTTGCCCCCGTCCGGTTCGGCCCGCGCCACACGCGCGTAAAATTTTTTGGCCGCGTGCCATTCGGCCCGCCAGCGTTTCGCCAGCAGATCCGCCAGCGCAAACCCGGCATTGTGCCGCGTTTTCGCGTAGTCCGCACCGGGATTTCCCAATCCCACGATGAGATGCAAATCCTCCATGCGCGGGGCGGGTGCGACGGCTTCCGCCGACCGGAGCCGCCGCCAAAATTACTTCTTCCTCTCGGCCTTTTTGGCGCTGGGAGCCGCAGCACCAGCGGCCGGTGCTTTTTCGCCTGGCTTGCCCGCGACTGGCACTTTTTCGCCGGGTTTGCCAGCGGCGGTTTTTTCGCCACCCTTCGCCGGAGCTTTTTCTCCGGGTTTCGCCGCGCCCTTCTCGCCCTTGGCTGGAGCAGCGCCCTCTTCGTCCCCTTCCTTCTTCTCTTTGATCATCTCCACGTCGCCGGCTGCGACTGGCTCGGCTTCGGTGGCCGCGGCTTCCTCTTCTTCCGTCTTCGGCAGCGCGACGGAGATCACGGAGATTTTCTTGTCACCGAGAATCTCGACGCCGGCGGGCGCCTTGATGTCGCCGAGATGAATGGACTTGCCGATTTCGAGATGGCTCACGTCCACGACAATCTGTTCGGGCAAATCCTTGGGCAACCCGCGCACCCGGATATTGAATAAAACGTGTTCGAGCACGCCGCCGCCAGTCTTAACGCCCGCGGCTTCGCCGACCGTTTCGACGGGCACATTCACGGTGACTTTCTCATTCTCGGCAACCTCGTGAAAATCCACATGCAACACTTGGCCGCTGAGCGGGTGATGCTGGATTTCCTGCACCAAGGCGAGGCGTTTCGGGCGCGGGTTGTCCTTCACAGCGAGGTCCACCAGAATGTTCTCGGAAACCGAGTGCAGGATCAGGTCACCCATTTCCCTGGCGTTCAACTCAAGGTTCTCCGGTTTGGTCCGGCGACCGTAGATAACCGCCGGGATGCGCCCGGTGGCGCGCAATTTCTTCACTTGGCCGTGCCGCGTTTGCGAACGGGAAGCTGCATTTAATAGTACTGATTTCATCGTTAAAAAATTTTCTGCGTTCGCGGCGCGCCTTCAACTCGTACGCCCGCCCTTAAACTCAAACAACGAATTGACCGACGAATTGCTATGGATTCGCTTGATGGCTTCGCCCAACAACCCGGCCACCGACAGCGTCGTAATGTTCACGCCGCTGATGGCGGGGCGAAGGACAGTATCAGTTGTAATCAGTTCGTCAATCGCCGATTTTCGCAACCTTTCGATGCCCACATCGTTCAAAATGGCATGGGAAACACAGGCTAAAATCTTCTTCGCGCCCTTCTTTTTGAGCAATTCCGCCGCTTTGGTCAGCGTCCCGGCCGTCTCAGTCAAATCGTCCACGATCAACGCGTTTTTGCCGCGCACCTCGCCGATGATGGCCATGGACTCGACTTCCGTGGCGCTCTTGCGGCGTTTGGCGACGATGGCCAGATTGGCGTCCATCGTCTGCGAATACGCGTAGGCCATCTTCAACCCGCCCACGTCCGGGCTGACGACGACGAGGTCGTTTGATATTTTTTTCCGCAAATATTCGTACATCACCGGCGCGGCATAGAGATGGTCCACGGGGATGTCGAAAAAGCCCATGATCTGCTGCGCGTGCAGATCCATCGCCAAGATGCGGTTGGCGCCCGCGGCAACGAGGAGGTTGGCTACCAGCTTGGCCGTGATGGGCACGCGCGGCTGGTCTTTGCGGTCCTGCCGGGCGTAACCGTAAAACGGCAACACCGCCGTGATCCGATCCGCGCTCGCCCGCCGCAACGCATCCATCATGATGAACAATTCCATCAGGTGATGGTTCGTCGGCGGTGACGTGGGCTGCACGATGAAGACATCCTCGCCGCGCACGTTCTCATCAATCTTGACGAACGTTTCGCCGTCCGGAAACGGCTGGATGCTGCACTTGCCCAACTCCATGCCGATGGACTTGCAGATCGCACGCGCCAACGGTTCGTTGGCTGTTCCGCTAAATACTTTCACAATTTAATTCACTGCTCGTTTAAGAAAACCGCCCCTGAATTGGGCAAAAAGCTCGCGGTGACTTTAGCAATTGGGGGGCGCGGCGCAAGGGGAATATCAGAAACCCGGTAGGAAGAAGTTACTCCGTTCGCGCCGCCGCACAAAAAAACGGCACGTACGGAGTGGCGAGCCTTACCGAGCACGCGTTTTGGAAATTGTTTACGGCAAACTGCCTGAATTGTTAAACTGGTGAAGCGTGAAGCGGACAAACACATTCAAAATTGTGCTCGTGACCGCGCCGGACCTGAAAACGGCGCGGCGGTTGGCACACGCGGCGTTGAAGGCGAAGCTCATCGCATGCGCGAACCTTGTGCCAAGGATTGAGTCGCATTACTGGTGGCAGGGAAGAATGGAGCGCGGCAACGAAGTGCTGATGATTTTGAAAGCGACGCGACGCACACTGCCGGCGCTGGAGAAGCTTCTCCTCAAACTGCATCCCTACGACACGGCGGAATTTGTCGTGCTGCCGTTGAGCCATGGCAGTGCACGTTATCTCGCGTGGTGGCAGCAAAGTTGTCGCGCGCCGTCGCGACGATAGTGGAGCAGTCCGCCCCGGTCGCAGGGCCACCACCCGGCGGGACGCCCAGTGGAACGGCCCCAGACAAGACGTCTGCACCACGACTGACAGAACTTGCGCCCGCTATTGAGTCTTGCGGCGGCCGATCGGTTGCGGCAGATTCCGGCCAGCGCAACTAAGACGTGTTATGTCACTTGAACTCGAACTCCAAAGATTCCCGAAGGAAATCAAACTGAAGGACGCCGCCAAAGTCACGCTGCGCCCGTTGAAAAAAACCGACGAGAAGAATTTCCACGAACTCTTCCTCGGCATTCCCGAACCAGAACGCATGTTCATCAAACACCGCGTCACCGACGTGGCTGTGATTCGTGACTGGTGCCGGAACATTGACCTCGGCCGCAACCTGCCGTTGGTGGCGGTGGCCGGCGGCAAAATCATCGGCGACGCGACGCTCCACCAACAACTCGGCGGTTGGCGGCGGCACATCGGACGCGTGAGCGTGCTGGTGCAACCGCAGTTCCGCGGTCGCGGCCTGGCCCGGGCGTTGGTGGGCGAGATCCTGACCATCGCCCGCAGCGTGGGGCTGGAGAAAGTCGAAGCTGAATTCATCGGCGAACAGGAGGCCGCCATCAAGATGTTCGCCATGCTCGGCTTCACCAACCTGCTGCGGCTCGAAGACTACGTCAAAGACATGCAGGCCATCCCCCACGACTACGTTTTGATGGGGGTGAATTTGAAGGTGGACGAGGAATACGCGGGAGTTGGGGGCTGACAATGAAGCAGGAAGCAGGAAGAAGCTTCGGCAACCCGGCGCGTTGGTTTCGTGGCACTTCCTTCTGCCATTTGTCTTTCCGCAATGCCTCCAGAAATCTGTCCTAACTGCGGCATGAAAGTTCCGCCGAGGGCCAGGGCCTGTCCCGCGTGCGGCGCAGATGAACAAACCGGTTGGTCCGAAGCGGCGCGCTACGACCACCTCGATCTCCCCAACGAAGATTTCGACTACGACGATTTCGTGAAGCAGGAGTTCGGCGGTGATAAGCCGACTCCGCGCGGCGTTCACTGGTTTTGGTGGTTGGTCGCCATCGCGCTCGCGATCGGCCTGCTCCTGCTCTGGTGGCGATGAACGCACCCAAGCCTGTGCCCGTCTCCGGCGCCGAATTGAATGTTTCCTCTGTCAAATTGAAGGTTATTGAAGGTTTCCTCTTGAGGTTCTTCGCACATTCCACTAGACGTTTGCCCCACCAATTCAAACCATGACGACCACCACCCCTCCCACCGCGCTTGCCCCCCAACGTCTCATGTCCCTCGATGCGCTGCGCGGGTTCGACATGTTCTGGATCATTGGCGCGGACTCGCTCGTTGAGGCGCTCCATCGAATGAAGCCGAGCGGCCCCACGAAATTCCTCGCCGAGCAACTCGAGCACGTCAGTTGGGCGGGTTTCCATTTCGAGGACCTGATTTTCCCACTCTTCGTTTTCATGACTGGCGTGGCGATGGTCTTTTCCCTGACGAAAATCGTCGCACGCGAAGGTCGCGGCGGCGCGGTCAAGCGGGTGATCCGCCGCGGTGTGCTGCTCTTCGCCATAGGGATTTTTTACTCCGGCGGGTTCAGGGACGGGTGGCCGGATATGCGGTTGATGGGGGTGCTGAATCGCATCGCGCTGGCGTATCTGTTTGCCGGGCTGCTGTTTTGCTTTTTCAAGCCTCGCGCGCTCGTCGCGTTCTGCGTCGGGCTGCTGGTGGGTTACTGGGCGCTGATGAGCTTCGTCCCCATTCGCGACATTCAACTGACCCGCGCCAACATCGCGAAGGTCGCGGAAGCCGCCGGCGATGCCGCCACCGCCGCCTACTACCGCAATGGCGATTCGCCGAATCCCTCCGAGGTGAAAGACAGTCCGGCGTGGGCCGCGACGCAGAATTTGTTTAACGCCACAACCAATCGAGTGACGGGGAAATTCGACCAGGGATACAACGTTTGCGACCATTTCGATTTCCAATACTTGCCCGGCCGCAAGTACGACACGTTCTTCGACCCGGAAGGATTTTTGAGCACGCTGCCCGCGATTGCCACCTGCCTGCTCGGTGTCTTTGCCGGCTTGATGCTGAAAAACACGGGCATCCCTGACCTGAGGAAGGTCGCGTGGCTCGTCGGCGCGGGGATTCTGGCCGTTGGGCTTGGCTGGCTATGGAATTTTCAGTTTCCGGTCATCAAGAAAATCTGGACCTCGTCTTACGTGCTGGTCGCCGGCGGTTACAGCGCGATGCTGCTGGGCGTATTTTACCTGATCGTGGACGTGTGGAAACGTCAGACTTGGTGCCAGCCATTCGTTTGGATAGGAATGAACTCAATCACAATTTATATGGCGGGCAATATCCTCGGCGGCTTTCGCCGGCTGGCCGAGCGGTTGGTCGGAGGCGACATCAAGACCTATTTCAACGCGCACGTCGCGGCGGGTTTCGGCGACATGATGGTTGCCATCGTCGGATTGTTGCTGGCGTTTTGGTTGGTTCGCTTCCTTTACCAGCGGAAGGTTTTCCTGCGGCTGTAGAGTTACTGGAAGGAAATGGAACACGCAACTTGACACTCGCAGTTCGTTCCCGACAATTCGTGCGTGATAAGCTCGCCACAAGGCTCAAGCCGGCCACCCAGCGCAGATGTAAATTCCAAGGGAAATGAACGCGTGACGCTGTACCACTGGCTGGTGGTGATCATCGCTTCGTGCGGCTGGCTGTTCGATTGCATGGACCAGCGGTTGTTCATACTGGCGCGCGAATCGGCTCTGCGGGAATTGCTGGGCAGCGATGCCGCGGTGCAAGCCCAGATCAGGCAGTACATCGGCACAGCGACGATGTGGATGATTCTGGGTTGGGCCACCGGCGGGATCATCTTCGGAATGCTCAGTGACAAGCTCGGTCGGGTGAAGACCATGGTCGCGACCTTGCTGGTGTATTCGGGCTTCACCGGACTTTCCGGTTTTGCCAATTCGTGGGTGGATTTTACGGTCTATCGGTTTTTGGTCGGCCTGGGCTTGGGGGGGATGTTCGGCGCAGCGACCACGCTGGTGGCGGAGAGCGTGCCGGGCCGGTTTCGCTCCGTCGCCCTGGGTTCGCTGCAAGCGATATCGGCAACCGGCAACATCATCGGATCGCTGATCACGCTGCAAATCCAGCCCGGCGCGACACAATTGTGGGGTCACTACTCGGGCTGGCGCGTGCTGTTTTTCGTGGGCATTCTTCCGGCCCTGCTCGTCGTCCCCATCATTTTCGTTCTCCGCGAACCGGAAGCGTGGAAAAAAGCGAAAGCCGAGGCGGCTGCGGGCAGAGGCCCCAAAGCGGGTTCTCCCATCGAACTTTTCCGGCATCCGCGCTGGCGGAAGAATGCACTCGTTGGCCTGTTCCTCGGGCTTTCGGGCATGTTCGGTCTATGGGGTATTGGATTTTTTTCGCCCGAATTGATTTCCACCGCCCTGGCGGGCGCCCCGCAATCGCAGGTGGATACCGTTCGCGGCTGGGGGCTAGCGATGCAGGATGTTGGTGCGTTTGTGGGCATGATGGTGTTCACGTTTGTGGCTTCTCGCTGGAGCCGGCGGATTGCGTTTCTGGGAGCGTTCATCCTCTGCCTCGTCATTACGGTGTTTGTGTTCAGCTCACTTCGGTCGGCGACCCAAGCGTACTGGATGTTGCCGATGATGGGCTTTGCGCAACTGGCCGTGTTTGCAGGCTACTCGATTTACTTTCCCGAACTGTTCCCGACCCGCTTGCGCGGCACCGGGGTGGGCTTCTGCTACAACACTGTCCGTTATCTCGCGGCGCCAGCGCCGTGGCTGATGGGCCGGCTCAGTTCGGAACTGAAAGCACACGAAGTCGCCGAACCGTTTCGGGTGGCCGGAATGATCATGTGCTCGGTTTTCCTCCTTGGTATTGTCGCGCTGATCTGGGCGCCGGAAACCAAAGGCCAGCCGCTGCCGGAAGACTGAACGACCGACCACGGCGACCTCGCAAACAAAAAGCCCGTCCAACTTGGACGGGCTTTGCAATTCAATTTGAGTCGTCGGCTTACTTGGATTCCGACTTTGTCTCCACCGGCTTGGCTTCCTCGGTGGGCGCAGCTTCCTCAGGCGCGGGCGCCGGGGCGGTATAATCCACCCATTCCAAAATGGCGCGTTGCGCCGCGTCGCCCTGACGCTGTTCCATCTTCACGATGCGCGTGTAGCCACCGTTGCGTTCCTTGAACGCCGGAGCGATTTCGTCGAAGAGAATTCGCACAACGTCCTCGTGCTCGCGCCACTTGCGCTTCTGCTCCTTGGTGAGTTGCTCGGTCGAGCCGCGCGTGCGCAGGCGGGCCGCCGCTTGTCGCCTGGCGTGGAGCGTGCCGGCTTTGCCAAGCGTGACGATCTTTTCCGCCACTGGCCGGGCGGCTTTGGCCTTGGCCAACGTGGTCGTGACGCGCTTGTGCTTGATCAGACTGCAAACCATGTTCGCCAGCATCGCGTTGCGATGCTCGAATTGGCGGCCCAGTTTTGCCGTTCGCTTCAGGTGTCGCATAGATTTCCCTTACTCCGCTTTCGGTTCTTCCTTCGGCGCGTCGAGCAGAGCGGCTTCGAACGTCATGCCGAGGGACAACCCCAGCGCGGCGAGTTTGTCTTTGATTTCGTTGAGCGATTTCTTGCCGAAGTTCCGGTACTTGAGCATCTCGGATTCGGTCTTCATCGCCAACTGGCCCACGGTGGTGATATTCGCGTTGTTGAGGCAGTTCGCGGCGCGCACGCTCAACTCGATTTCGTTCACGCTCATGTTGAGGAGCTTCTTCATCTTGTTCTTCTCCTCATCCTGCTTGTCCACGACTTCCTCGAACTCGACGGCGTTCTTGTCGTAGCCGACAAACACATCGAGGTGATGCTGCAAAATCGCGGAAGCTTGCGTGAGCGCGTCGTCGGGCGAAATGCGTCCATCAGTCCAAACTTCCAGGATCAGGCGATCGTAGTCGGTGCGGTTGCCGACGCGGGCGTTTTCAACCGCGTAACGCACGCGGGTCACGGGCGAAAACAGCGAGTCAACGGCAATGACGCCGATGGCCTGACCGGGCACTTTATTTTCGTCGCCGGGGCAGAAGCCACGACCGACCTTGACCTCCAATTCCATCTCGAACTTCTTCTTCTTGTCGAGAGTGCAGATGATCTGGTCGGGATTGACCAGTTCGACATTCTGGTTGACTTGGATGTCGGCGGCGGTCACCGCGCCTTCCTTGGTAACGGAAAGCAGCAGGGTCTGCGGGTCGCGCGTGTGGGCCTTGAACTTGATTTTCTTAAGATTCAACACGATGTCGGTGACATCCTCGACAACACCCTCAATGGTGGCGAACTCGTGCATCGCGCCGTCCACCTTGATGGAGGTGATGGCTGCGCCTTCAAGCGAACTGAGGAGCACGCGGCGCAGCGAGTTACCGATGGTGTGGCCGTAGCCGGTTTCAAACGGGTCGGCGATGAACTTGGCGTAGGTTTCCGTGGCGCTGGCGTCATCCTTGGCCAACCGCTTTGGCATTTCGAATCTTCCTAGACGTACTGGCATGGTTCTCTTTCTTGCAATTTTAATCTGACCTTCCCCGCTGTTTATTCCCGCGGCGGGAAAAGGTCCGTGTAATTGCGTTGGTCCCGCACTGGCGGGACGGGTTTACGTTAGCGGGAATAAAATTCTACGACGGCCTGTTCGTTGGCGATGGGATTGATTTCGTCGCGCGTCGGAACGCGCATCACCACGCCTTTGAATTCGTCCTTGGTCAGCGACAGCCAATCCGGCACGGCACGGCTGGTGGACAGTTCCAGGTTTTTCGTCGCCAACTGGCGCGACACGTTGTTGGCCTTCACGCCCACGGCGTCGTTCACGCGCAGCGCATAGGACGGGACGTTCACCTTGCGGCCGTTGACGGTGATGTGGCCGTGCGCGACCATCTGGCGCGCTGCGGCGCGAGTGGTGGCGAGACCGAGGTGGTACACCACGTTATCGAGGCGCGTTTCCAAAATCTGCAACATCTGCTCACCGGTGACGCCGCGCCGGCGCAGCGCCTTCTCGTACACACCGCGAAACTGGCGCTCCATCAGGCCATAGTAATAACGCAGCTTCTGTTTCTCAATCAGTCCCAGACCGTAATCGGTGTGCTTGCGGCGGGACTTGGGGCCGTGAACGCCGGGGCCGTAGTTGCGGCGCTCGAGATATTTCGACGGACCGAAGATCGGCAACCCGAACCGGCGGCTGATGCGAACGCGAGGACCTGTGTAACGAGCCATTTTTTAGTTGATGGTTGAAAGTTGAGAGTTGATGGTCCTACACGCGACGCTTTTTGCGCGGGCGACAGCCATTGTGCGGAATAGGCGTCACGTCCTTGATCGCGGTGATTTCGAATCCGATGGCCTGCAACGCGCGGATGGCGGACTCGCGACCGGAGCCGGGGCCTTTGACGCGCACCTCGACTTCCCGCATGCCGTGCGCCATCGCCTGACGCGCGGCATCCTGGGCGACTTGTTGCGCAGCGTAGGCCGTGCTCTTGCGTGAGCCTTTGAATCCGACGCGACCGGCGGTGGACCAACCGATGAGGTTGCCGTGCATGTCGGTGATGGTGACCTGCGTGTTGTTGAACGTGGCCAGGATGTTCGCAATGCCAACAGTAACGTTCTTGGCGTGCTTGGCCTTGACGATTTTCTTGCCGGCAGCGTCTTCGCCGAGCAACTCAGCCGCCGTGGGCGCCGTGACGACAGCGACCGGCGCGCCGGGAGCCGCCGAAGCTGTGCCTTCCGCCGGTTTCGCGGCATCAGCCGGGGCCGGAGTTTCGGCCGCAGGTGCGGCTTTCTTGCCATGTTTGGCTTCTCCGGCTTCCGCCGGTTTTCCGGCGGCCTTTTCAGTCGCCGGTTTTTCCGCCGCGGGTGCGCCTTCCGGTTTCACGGATTTCTTGGGAGCAGGTTTCTTTTTTTCTTCAGCCATAGGAAACAATTAGTGGATGCCGGTCTTGGCGTCGGGGTTGCGCTGGACGCCGACGGTTTTGCGCGGGCCTTTGCGCGTGCGGGCGTTGGTCTGGGTGCGCTGACCACGAACCGGAAGTCCGCGCAGGTGGCGGGTGCCGCGATAGCACTTGATGCCCTGAAGGCGCTTGAGGTTCATGCCGATTTCGCGGCGCAAGTCGCCCTCGATGACATACTTGCCATCCTGAATTGCGTGGACGATCTGCGAGAGCTGTTGCTCGGTCAGGTCTTTTGCGCGGATGGCCGGGTCAATGTTTGCCCGTTCCAAAATCTCCACCGCGTTGACCGGGCCGATGCCGTAGATGTAACGCAGCGCAATGTCTATGCGCTTGTTCGGCGGAACTTCCACACCAATGATGCGTGCCATAATTCGTTAAATCGCTGCCAGGGTTTCAGCCCTGCCGTTGTTTGTGACGTTTGTTCGTGCAGATGACACGAATGATGCCCCGGCGACGCACCACTTTGCAGTGCTCGCATAATTTCTTTACTGACGCTCGAACTTTCATGTTCAAATTGTTTTCGTTCCGACCAAAATCCGCCCCGTCGTCAAATCGTAGGGCGTCAACTGCAATTTTACTTTGTCGCCAACCGCCAGTCCCTCGAAGGTTTTCTTCGCCCGGCCTGCCACGAACGCCAGCAGCCGGTGTCCGTTGGCCAGTTCCACCCGATACGTCCGGTTGGGCCGCGCTTCGATCACGAAACCTTCAACCTGGAAGGCGTCCGTTCCGTGCATGTCAAAATCTCCGGCTCACTCTCAGTAATCAACACCGTGTGCTCAAAATGAGCTGAGAGTGAACCATCTTGCGTCACCACTGTCCAGCCGTCTTTCAAGATTTTTACGCCGGGTTGGCCGGCGTTCACCATCGGCTCGATGGCGATGGTCATGCCCGCCCGCAGCTTCTGGTTGCACTTCGCGTCCACATAATTCGGCACCTGCGGCTCTTCGTGCATCGTCCGGCCCACACCGTGGCCGACGAACTCACGCACCACGGTGAAGCCGTTGCGCTCGACGTAATTCTGGATCGCCCGTGAAACGTCCGTCACGCGATTACCGGCCACCGCCTGCGCGATGCCTTCGTAAAGCGCCTGCTCGGTCACGTCCATCAATCGTTGCGCCAGCACGCCGCAACCACCCACCGCCACTGTCCGTGCCGTGTCGCCCACAAAGCCTTTGTAAAGAACGCCGCAGTCCACACTCACGATGTCGCCGAACCGAACCTGGCGCTCGTTGGCCAACCCATGCACGACCTCGTCATTGACCGAGATGCACGTGTGGCACGGATACTTCCGATAACCCAAAAACGCGCTCCGGCCGCCGTGCCGCTTGATGCACGCCGCGGCGAACTCGTCCACCTGCCGCGTCGTCACGCCGGGTTGGATGAACGACACGACCTCATCGAGAACGGTGCCCGCCACGACACACGCCGGGCGCATCGCTTCCAAATCCCGTTCACTCTTCAAAATAATCATCGTGCAACTGTCGCCGCCGCTAAAACCGCCCGCGCAGTTTGCCTTTCTTCAAGAACCCGTCGTAATGGCGCATCAACAAATGCGACTCGACCTGGCGCATCGTGTCCAGCATCACGCCCACGATGATCAACATGCTCGTGCCACCGAAGAACGTGGCGACTTGATACGGAATCTTCATCTCCCGCGAGAGGATGATCGGGATGACGGCAATCACCGTCAGGAAAATCGCGCCCGCCAGCGTAATGCGGCTCATGGCATGGTGCAGGTAATCGCTCGTGGCCTGACCGGGCCGGACGCCGGGAATGTAGCCGCCGTTCTTCTTGAGGTCGTCGGCGATTTGCAACTCATTGAACTGCGTGGCCACCCAGAAATATGAGAAGAACAGGATCATCAGGCCGTAGAGCAGAATATAGAGGAAGGCTCCCTCCGCCAGCATCGTCGCTATTTCCTTGAAAAATTTCACATCGAAGCTGTTGCCCAGGAACAGGAAAATTTTCTGGGGGAACATGAGAATGGCCTGCGCGAAAATGATCGGCATGACGCCCGCGTAGTTCACGCGCAACGGCATGAATGATGTGCCACCGGAATAAACCTTCCGGCCCACCGCCCGTTGCGCGTATTGCACGGGAATTTTTCGCTGCGCCTGTGTCACTGCAATCACGCCCGCAATGACCCCCGCCAGCAGGAGCACCAACGCCGCCGCGTGGCCAGGGTTGAATTCACTTTGCAAGTTGCCGCCGGGAAAGAACATGTCCTTCAACGCCGTCGCCGCCGCGGGCAATCGCGCCAGGATGCCGATGGTGATGACCAACGAAACACCGTTGCCGATGCCGCGTTCGCTGATTTGTTCGCCCAGCCACATCAGCAGCATCGTCCCCGAGGTCAGCATCAGCACGGTTTGAATGCGATACCACCAGAGGTAACCGTCGCTATAGAGCACCAACCGTCCGATGTTTGGGCCGAAAACGCTCTGCGGCCGTTCCCAGCCGATGGCCATCACCGCGCCTTGGCCGAGGCAAAGCAACACGGTCAGGTAACGACCGTATTGAATGATTTTCGTCCGCCCGCCTTCTTCGCGCGCCAGCTTGCTCAACTGCGGAATCACCGCGGTGAGCAACTGAATGATGATGGTCGCGCTGATGTAGGGCATGATGCCCAGCGCACCCACCGCGCAATGCTCCAGCGCCCCGCCGGTGAAAAGACTGTACATGCCGAGCATGCCGCCGCCGCTCCCGGTCTTGGCCTGATCCTCAAAAAATTTCGTAAGCGCGACTCCGTCCAATCCGGGCACACGCACGAACGCGATCAACCGGCAGATTGCCAACAATGCCATCGTGAAAAAAATCCGGGACTTCAGTTCCGGGATTTTGAAGCAGTTGGTGAAGGTGTTGGTGATGGCCGCGAACATGGTTCAGCGTGGAGGAGTATGACCTGGCGGGCGCAGCCCTTTTTGACAGCGACAATGATGGCGAAGAGAAAAGAGAAGTTGGATGACAATCACTGCGGTGATGTAGGGCATGATGATGCCCAGCGCGCCGCCTACGAAAAGGCCGTACATGCCGAGCATGCCGCCGCCACTTCCGGTCTTGGCCTGATCCTCAAAAAATTTCGCAAGTGCGACACCGTCCAACCCGGGCACACGCACGAACGCGATCAACCGGCAAGCCGCCAAGATGGCCACCGCGAATAGCATCCCAGACTTCAGCTCCGGAATTTTGAAGCAGTTGGCGAAGGTGTTGGCGATGGAGCGAAACATGGTTCAGCGCGGAGAATTATGGCTTGGGCGGAGCAGCCTTCTTGATTGCGACCACTTCGCAAGTCCCGCCCTTAGCTTCGATCTTGGCCTTGGCGGACACGCTGAACGCGCTGGCGCTGACCGTGAGCTTCCTGCTGAGTTCACCGTCACCGAGAATTTTCACACCGTCGCCTTTTCCATTCACCAACCCGGCGTCACGCAACTTCTGCTCGTCCACCCGCGCACCGTCTTCAAAACAATTCAGAGCCTCGACGTTGACTGGAATGTGGTTCGTGGCGAACCGGGCGTGGTTGAACCCGCGTTTGGGAATGCGGCGGATCAGCGGCATCTGGCCACCCTCGAAACCGATGCGAATGGAACTGCCGGAGCGCGCGGTCTGGCCCTTGCCGCCTCGACCGCTTGTTTTTCCGTGGCCGCTGGATTCACCCTGACCGAGCCGTTTGCGGCGGTGCTTCGCACCGGGTCGGGGTTTGAGATCGTGTAGTCGCATAAAAAATCACTCTGCGGGCGGCATCGCCTGGGGCGGTTCAGGTGCGGCAACTTTTTTGATTTCGAGACCGCGGCCCTGGTAAATGGTTTCGCGCAGTCGGAGGCTTCGCAGCCCTTGCAGCGTAGCTTTGACCACGTTGGCGGCGTTGTTCGATCCGAGCGACTTGCTTAAAATGTCCTTCACCCCGGCGGATTCGAGCACCGCGCGAACGGTTTTGCCAGCAATGATGCCCGTGCCGGGTGAGGCGGGCCGCAGCAAAATTTTTGCGCCTCCATATTCGGACAACACCTCGTGCGGAATGGTCGCGTCCTTGAGCGACACGGAAACCATCTTCGTGCGCGCCAGTTCGCCGCCACGGCGAATGGCGTCGGCCACTTCGCCGGCCTTGCCTAACGCGATACCGACGCGGCCATGTTTGTCGCCCACAACGACGAGCGCGCTGAAATTAAACCGGCGGCCGCCCTTGACTACTTTCGAGGAGCGGTTGATGAACACCACTTTCTCGGTCAACTCCGGCGAGCCGTCCGACTCGAACCTCGCTTCAGCCACGTCGCCGGGGGGCCGGCTGCGCCGTCCGCGCGGGCCGCGCGGGCCGCGCGGGCCGCGCGGAATTTGCTGGGTGTCGCCTTCTGGTTTGATGGTATCTGCCACAGTATTTTTCTCCGTTCAGTTAAAATTGCAGACCGGCTTCGCGCGCGGCTGCGGCCAGCGCGGCCAGTTTGCCGTACACCGGCTTGGCCTCTTCTTTGCCTTCTTTGCCTTCTTTGCCTTTGCCCTCCTTGGTCGCTTTGGGCTTGGACCAATGATAACGCGCACCGCCACGGTCGAACACGACCTGTTTAATGCCTTTGTCCAAAGCCGTTTTTGCGGCGAAAGTGCCAATGGCTTTGGCGCTCGCGACGTTGGCGGCCAGTTGGTCGCGGTCGGGCGTGGCCTTGCTCCGCGTGGAAGCCGACGCGAGCGTCCGGCCCGCCGCGTCGTCAATGAACTGCACGTAAATATGCTCGTTGGTGAAGCGCACGCTCATGCGCGGGCGTTCCTTCGTGCCGCAAACTTTCTTGCGCACGCGCCAGTGGCGCAGTTGCGCAAGGCGTTGTTTGTTTTCGGTTCTCATTTCAATGCATCCACGGGTTTGGCCGTGAACAAAAATCAGTTTTACTGAACGGTCTTGCCTTCCTTGCGCTGGACGTGTTCGCCCGCGTAACGCACGCCCTTGCCCTTGTAGGGTTCGGGCGGATAGAAGCCGCGAATTTCGGCGGCGACCTGGCCGACGACCTGTTTGTCCGGCCCTTCGATGGTCAGCTTGGTGTTTTCCTCAACGGTCACTTTGATCTGGTCAGGGATCGAGTAATTGATCGGGTGCGAATAGCCGAGGATGAGATTGACGACCTTGCCCTGCACGGCGGC
>Ga0315268_10003081_pt1 | contig 18477 bp, 13 predicted proteins | sample C1_top_MG_FD_204535 | JGI IMG/M metagenome (GOLD analysis project Ga0315268, IMG submission 204535) | Sediment microbial communities from Yellowstone Lake, YNP, Wyoming, USA - C1_top | ecosystem: Environmental > Aquatic > Freshwater > Lake > Sediment | place: USA: Wyoming | collected 2017-08-01
AAGCACACGCTGCTGGCCGGACTGCTGGAAGCCGAGGGCCTGCATGCCTCCAGCGTGCTCATCAACTCCAGCCGCAAGCTCGATCCCGACGTGCCCTCGCCCTCGCAGTTCGACCATGTCATCACCATGGTTCCGCTGGGCAAGGACCAAGTCTGGCTGGACACCACCACCGAGGTCGCGCCCTTCCGCCTGCTGACCTTCAACCTGCGCAAAAAGCAGGCGCTGGTGATCGCGCCCGAGGGCTCGGCCAGCCTGCTCGAGACCCCGGCCGACGCGCCCGTGCCCAATACCCAGGTGATCGAGTTCGATGGCAGAATCAGCGAACTGGGCAAGCTGACCGGCCACGCGCGCCTGGCCTTCAGCGGCGACAGCGAGATGCCGCTGCGCATGGGCTTCCGCCAGATTCCCAACACGCGCTGGAAAGACCTGGCGCAGACGGTCGCCTATCTGCAGGGTCTGCGCGGGGAGGTGAGCAACGTCAAGGCCGGCAATCCCGCCGACAACACCGGCCCCTATCACCTGGAGTTCGACATTGCGCAGCCGAACTTTCTCGACTGGTCCAGCCGCAAGTCGGAACTGCTGCTGCCCATGGCGCGCCTCCACCTGCCGGAACTGGACGACAGCGACGACGCCGCCGATCCCATCGAAATCGGCGCGCCCGGCGCCCTCACTATCCGGCTGAAGCTGGAGCTGCCGGCCAATTTCAGCGCCCGCGCGCCGCTGCCCTTCGCCATGGCGCGCGACTACGCCGAATATCGCGCCGCCTACAAGCTGGAAGGCGCCACCTTCAGCGCCGAACGCGCCATGAACCTGCGCTGGCGCGACCTGCCCAAGGCGCGGGCCCGCGACTACGCCGCCTTTCGCCGCGCCGTGATTGCCGACGAAGCCCAGCAGCTCACCCTGGAATCCGCCCGGCAGGGCACCCCCAAGCCCCCGGAAAACGTCAAGCCTGACGAGCTGTACGAGGCCGGCATCAACGCCTTCCAGGCCCAGAACTACCGCGCCGCCGCCGAACTGCTGCAGCGCGTCACCGAGCTGGAGCCCAAACACAAAGCGGCGTGGAACGACTTGGGCCGTGCATATCTCGCCTTGCGGCAGATTGAAGACGCCATCGCCGCGCTCAACCAGCAGATCGAAATCAATCCCTACGACGAGTTCGCCTACAACAACCTGGGCCGCGCCTTCTGGGAGAAGCGCGACTATGCCAGGGCCGCCGGCGCCTTCAATCGCCAGATCGAGGTCAACCCGCTGGACAAGTTCGCCCACCGCAACCTCGGCATGATGTATCTGGAGCAGCACCGGAACCGCGAGGCGCTGCCCGAGCTGGAGAAAGCGGCGTCGCTCACTCCCGGCGATGCCTTCACCTTGATCAGCCTCGGCCAGGCGCAACTGGAGCTCGACGACACCGAGAAGGCGCTGGCCTCCTTCGATCGCGCCGTCAACCTGGCGCCCTCGCCCGGGGTGTGGAACAACATCGCCTACCAGCTCAGCCTGAAAAAGGTTCACCTGGAGCGCGCGCAGCAGTACGCCGAATCCGCCGTCGCCTCCACGGCCGCCACCCTGCGCAATCTGACGGCCGATCGCATGCAACTGGAGCAGCAGGCGCTGGTGGTCTCGCTGGCCGCGCAGTGGGACACCCTGGGCTGGGTCTATTTCCAGCGCGGCAATCTCGATCAAGCCGAGGAATTCGTGCGCGCCGCCTGGGTGGTCGGCCAGCACGGCGAGGTCGGCGATCACCTGGCGCAGATTTACCAGAAGCGCGGCCTGCCAGACCAGGCCATTCAGACCTACGCGCAGGCGCTGGCCGCCTACCACCCGCTGCCGGAAACCCGCGGGCGCCTGGCCGCGCTGGTGGGAGAAAAGAAAGTTGACGCGCTGGTCGCGGCTGCCAAACGCGAGCTGGCCGACATGGCGTCGGTAAAGCTCGCCTCGCCGCTGAAGGACGCGAAGGAGCCCGCACGGGCCGACTTCTACGTGGTCTTCGGGCCCGGGCCGAAAGTCGAGGACGTGCGCTTCATCAGCGGCAGCGACAAGCTGAAGACCATGACCGGCGCCCTGCGCGCCGCCAGCTTCAACATCGTCTTCCCCGGCGGCGCGCCCACGCGCCTGCTGCGCCGCGGCACCCTGTCGTGCGACAAAGATTGCGTTTTCGCCCTGGTCCCCGCCGACGACATCACCGGCGGGCAATAATCGGCAGCCGCGTAGCGGCGGAATTCGATAGCCCACCGCGGTAGCGGTGGGACAAGTGGAGCAACACGGCGAGCGCCAGCGGCGCGGCACAGTTCAGTAGCGCCTGCGCTCGTACGCCGCAATCTCCGCCTCGTGCTGCAGCGTCAGCCCGATCTCGTCCAGCCCGCGCAGCAGGCAATGCCGCCGGAAATCGTCTGTCGCGAAAGCAGCCGTGAACCCCTGTTCATCGCGCACCGCGCATTCTTCGAGATCCACCGTCAGGCTGTACCCGGCCACCTCCTGCGCCCGCCGCATCAGTTCCGCAATCGCCGCTTCGGGCAGCGCGATGGTGAGCACGCCGTTCTTGAAGCAATTGGTCGCGAAAATGTCGGCGAATGACGGCGCAATGATGGCGCGAAAGCCATAATCCAGCAACGCCCATGGCGCGTGCTCGCGCGAGGAGCCGCAGCCGAAATTCGTGCCCGCCACCAGGATGCTCGCGCCCTCATAGCGCGGCTGGTTGAGCACGAAAGCCGCTTCCGGCGCGCCGTCGCCGCGGAACCGCCAGTCGTAAAACAGGAACTCGCCGAAGCCGCTGCGCTCGATGCGCTTCAGGAACTGCTTGGGGATGATCTGGTCGGTATCGACGTTGGCGCGATCCAGCGGCGCCACCAGCCCGGTATGGACGGTGAACGGTTGCATAGACGCCTCAGTGTAGCCGGAAGCGGCGGATTAAAATCCGCCGCTACACTCAGCGAAACTTCCACTCGCGCACGTCCACGAAATGCCCGGCAATCGCCGCCGCGGCGGCCATCTCCGGGCTCACCAGGTGGGTGCGCCCGCCGCGTCCCTGGCGGCCTTCGAAGTTGCGGTTGCTGGTGGAGGCGCAGCGCTCGCCCGCTTGCAGCACGTCGGGGTTCATGCCCAGGCACATGGAGCAGCCCGCCTCGCGCCACTCGAAGCCGGCGGCGCGGAAGACCTGGTCCAGTCCCTCGCGTTCCGCCTCGCGCTTCACCGCCTGCGAACCGGGCACCACCAGGGCGTGCACGTGGGGATGGATGCTGTAGCCGCGCACCACGCGAGCGGCTGCGCGCAGGTCCTCCAGTCGCGAATTGGTGCAGGAGCCGATGAAGGCGCGGTCGATGGCAACGTCCTCGATGCGCGTGCCCGGCGCCAGGCCCATGTAGTCGAGCGCGCGTTCCCAGGCGCGGCGCTCGGCTGCGTTTGCGGCCGATGCGGGATTGGGCACGCGCCCTGTGACCGCCGTCACCATGCCCGGGTTGGTGCCCCAGGTGACGAAAGGCGCGAGTGAGGCCGCGTCGATCTCCACCATGCGATCGAATGTCGCGCCCTCGTCGCCGGCCAGCGCGCGCCAGCCTTGGACCGCCTGGTCGAACTCCGCGCCTTGCGGGGCGAAGCGCCGCCCGCGCAGCCAGGCGAAGGTGGTCTCATCGGGCGCCACCATGCCGGCGCGCGCGCCCGATTCGATGCTCATGTTGCACAGCGTCATGCGCCCGGCCATGGAAAGCGCGCGCACGGCTTCGCCGCGGTACTCCATAACGTGCCCGGTAGCGCCGTCGCAGCCGATCTGCCCGATGATCCCCAGGGCCAGGTCCTTGGCCGTCACGCCCACCGGAAGCTGGCCATGGACGCGGATTTCCATCGTCCGCGGCCGCCGCTGGGGAAGGCACTGCGTGGCCAGCACGTGCTCCACTTCCGAGGTGCCGATACCGAACGCCAGCGCGCCGAACGCGCCGTGCGTGCTGGTGTGGCTGTCGCCGCACACGATGGTCCTGCCCGGCTGCGTCAGCCCCAGTTCGGGGCCGATCACGTGCACGATGCCCTGCTCGGGCGCGTCAATGTCGAACAGCGGGATGTTGAACTCCGCGCAGTTGCGGCGCAGGGCCTCGATCTGCCGCGCCGCGATCTCATCGCTGATCACATGGCGCGGCGATGTGGTGGGAACGTTGTGGTCCACCGTGGCCACGGTCAGGTCCGTTCGCCGCACGCGGCGTCCGGCCTGCCGCAAGCCGTCGAACGCCTGCGGCGACGTGACCTCGTGCACCAGGTGCAGGTCGATATAGAGCAGCGCGGGTTGGCCCGCCGGCTCACACACCACGTGCTCGTCCCAGAGCTTGTCGAATAATGTGCGCGGCGCCGGCATATCAGACCGCTTGATGGGCCGGGCGGCGCTCGATCACGCCCACCAGCGCCTGCTCCACCAGCGCGCCCATTTCCGCCGTGGTGGCGGGCTTCGCGCCGGGCGCCGGGGTCCCCGGCGCGCCCGGTTTTGGCGCGCTGGGGTGGATCGTGCGGCCCAGGTCGGCGGTGCGATGACCCTGCTCCAGGACCCGGCGCACGGCGCTCTCGATGGCGCGCGCCTCCTGCTCCAGACCGGCGGCGAAGCGCAGCAGCAGCGCGGCGGTCAGGATGGCGCCCAGCGGGTTGGCGATGCCGCGGCCGGCGATGTCGGGCGCCGAGCCGTGCACCGGCTCGAACAGCCCGACCCGCCCGCCGATGCTCGCCGACGCCAGCATGCCCAGCGAGCCGCTGATCACCGCCGCTTCGTCGGAAAGGATGTCGCCGAACAGGTTCTCCGCCAGGATCACGTCGAATTGTGACGGGTTGGTGACCAGGCGCATGGCGCACGAGTCTACCAGCATGTGCTCCAGCGCCACATCGGGAAATTCCCGCCCGACGCGCGTCACTACCTCGCGCCAAAGCTGCGAGGTCTCCAGCACGTTCGCCTTGTCCACCGAGGTCAGCTTGCGGCGGCGCGCCTGCGCCTGGCGGAAGGCCACGCGCGCGATGCGCTCGATCTCCGGCGCCGAATAGCGCATGGTGTTGAAGGCTTCCGAGCGGTCGGCGGTGAACCCGCGCGGCTCGCCGAAGTAGATGCCGCCGACCAGCTCGCGCACCACCAGAATGTCGGCGCCGCGGACGGCCTCGGGGCGCAGCGGCGAGCAGTCAACCAGCGCCTCGTAGCAGGTGGCGGGGCGCAGGTTGGCATAGCCGCCGAGCGCGCGCCGCAAGCCCAGCAGGCCGGCTTCGGGACGGCCGTCGGAAGGCAGGCTGTCGAACTCCGGTCCGCCCACCGCGCCCAGCAGCACGGCGTCTGCCGCCAGGCATGCCTCCAGTGTTTGCGGCGGCAGCGGCGCCCCGGCTTGCTTGATGGCCACGCCGCCCAGCAGCGCGCTGCGGAAGCGGAAGTCGTAGCCGTGCACATCGGCCACCGCGCGCAGCATGCGCAACGCTTGCTCGATGACCTCGGGGCCGATGCCGTCGCCTGCCAGGACCGTGATGTTCAATCGCGCCGTGGCCATCAATCTCCAAAGGCCTGGGCCGCGCCGCCCATGGGGCGCGCCGGGCGCGTCCCGCGGCTGGGCAGCAGCGAGATCAGATCGCGATCGTACACGTTCTTCTTGCGGTCGGCCAGCTCGGTGAAGCGCTTGTACACGCCGTCCAGCTCGGCCCCCGCGAGCCGGTACCCCAGCTCCTCGTAGCGGCGGGAGAGCGCGTGCCGGCCGGAATGTTTGCCCAGCACGATGCGGTTCGACGGCAGCCCCACCGACTCCGGCGTCATGATCTCGTAGCACAGCGGGTTGCTGAGCACCCCGTGCTGATGGATGCCGGCCTCGTGCGCAAAGGCGTTGCAGCCCACGATCGCCTTGTTGGGCTGCACCGGGAAGCCCAGAATGCCGGAGAGCGCCTGGCTGGCGGGACAGATTTCTTCCGTGCGGATGCCGGTGGTGAACGGCAGGCGGTCGGCGCGCACCCGCAGCGTCATCACGATTTCCTCCAGCGCGGCGTTGCCGGCGCGCTCGCCGATGCCGTTCATGGTGCATTCCACCTGGCGCGCGCCGGCCTCGATGGCGGCGATGCTGTTGGCCACCGCCAGCCCGAGGTCGTTGTGGCAGTGCACCGAGATCGTGACCTGCTCGATGCCGCGCACGCGCTCGCGAATGGTGGCGATCAGGCGCGAAAACTCCGGCGGCACCGTGTAGCCCACCGTGTCGGGAATGTTCACCGTGGTGGCGCCCGCCTCGATCACCTCCTGCAGCACCGCGCAGAGATACTCGGGATCGGAGCGCGTCGCGTCCTCGGGGGAGAACTCCACGTCGTCACACAGGGTACGTGCATAGCGCACAGCCTCGCGTGACTGGCGCAGCGCCTCGGCGCGCGTCTTCTTCAACTTGTGCTGGAGATGGATGTCGGAGGTCGCCAGAAAGGTGTGGATGCGCGGGCGCTCGGCCGTGCGCAGCGCTTCCCAGGCGCGGTCGATGTCCTTCTGCATGGCGCGGGCCAGCCCGGCGATGATGGGGCGCCGCACCCGGGCGGCCACCGCGCGCACCGCGGCGAAATCGCCGTCGGACGCGATCGGAAATCCCGCCTCGATCACGTCCACGCCCAGCCGGTCCAGGTGCCCGGCAATGGCTACCTTCTCCTCCAGGTTCATGCTGCATCCGGGCGACTGCTCCCCGTCGCGCAGGGTCGTATCGAAGACGGTGACGCGGTCCTCAGCCATGACGCTCTCCTTCTTCCTGACCTCACAGCAACATGTGCGGCCCCAAACCCGGCCGTGTGATCCCTTATCCTAGGGCGGCGGAGGCGCAAAACTCAAAGTTATAATTCTTTGTCCATCATTAGCGCAGCTTATGGCATAATCGGCACTCGCGTGGCGCCAAAGTTGCGCGAATGGGGGTTCGATGGACCTGTTTCAGCTGGAAGTGTTCGTGGCGGTGGCGCGCGAGGGCAGCTTTTCCCGCGCCGCGGAAAAGCTCTACCGCACCCAGCCGGCGGTCAGCCAGGCCATCCGCAAGCTGGAATCCGACCTGGGCGAGCCGCTCTTCGACCGCTCCTCGCGCGACGGCCACCTCACCGACGCCGGCCGCGTGCTCCACGAATACGCCCACAAAATGCTCAACCTGCGCACCGAGGCCGGCGCCGCGCTGGTTGACCTGCGGGAAATGCGCAAGGGCAAGCTGAACCTCGCCGCCAACGAGTACACGTGTCTTTACCTGCTGCCGGTGCTGGCGCGCTTCCGCCGGCTGTACCCGCAGGTGAAGGTGATCGTGCAGCGCTCGCTCGCCAGCCGCATCCCGCACCGCATCCTGGAGCATGATGTCGAGCTGGGCGTGCTCTCGTTCAATCCGGAAGACCCGCTGCTGCGCACCATCGTCGTGTACCGCGACGAGCTGGCCTTCGTCGTCTACCCGCGGCACACCCTCGCCCGGGCCAGGCAGGTCAGCATCCGCCAGCTCGGCGTGGAGTCGTTCGTCGCGCACCACGTGCCGTCGCCCTATCGCGACAAAGTCATCCAGGCCTTCAGGCGCCACAAGACGCAGCTCAACATGGACGCCGAACTGCCCACCATCGAGGCGATCAAGAAATTCGTCATCCTGGAAAACGGCGTGGCGCTGGTGCCGGCCATCACCGTGGAGCGCGAGCTGACCACCGGCGAACTGGTGCGCATTCCCGTCGCCGACCTCAAGCTGGAGCGCAAGCTCCGCCTGGTGTACCGCAAGAACGCCAAGCTGTCGCACGCCGCGCGCGCTTTCCTGAAAGTGGCGGAGGCCATGGCCGCGCGCGACGGCGATCGCTACGTCTATCTGCCGGAGCGCTGACGCGCGTTATGAGTTGTGAGTTCCGAGTTGCCACTAACTCCTGACTGCCGGCTCCTAATCCCTAGCCTGGATTCGCAAAACTTCCCTTGTGTCATCCTGAACCCCACCGCCAGGGCTCCCTCAGGTGTTCATCGCAGCAGCCTGCTTCTTCGCCAGCCGGATATGCCCGAGCAGCGCGGCGCCCAGCGCGCACACGTACTCGCAATCTTCCGGCACGTTGATCTTGATGTCCAGCCGCCCGCGCAGCGCCTCCACCATGCCCTGCTGCCGCGCCACGCCGCCGATCAGCGTCAGCTCGCCCTGCAGGCCGACGCGCTTCAGCAGCGCCAGGGCGCGGTCGGCCAGCGACTCGTGGATGCCGCGCAGGATGTTCTCCACGCTGGCCCCGGCGCTGACGTGGTTGATGATCTCGCTCTCCGCCAGCACGGCGCAGACGCTGCTGATGGGCTGCGGGCTGCTGGCGCGCAGCGAGCACTCGCCGACGCGCTCCACCGGGATCTCCAGGTACTTGGCGGCGCGCTGGATGAACATGCCGGATCCCGCGGCGCACTTGTCGTTGGTCTTGAAGGCGCGCACCTTGCCGCCGTCGCCCAGGGCGATGGCGCGGGTGGACTGGCTGCCGATGTCGAGCACGCAGCCGGAGCGCGGAAACAGCCGCCAGGCGCCGCGCGCGCCGCTGGTGATCTCGGTAATCTGAATATCTCGTAACACGATACTATAGCGCCCGAACCCGGTGGTGGCCACGTAGTCCACCGCCGACCGCCCCAGGCCGCAGGCTTCGAGCGCCTGCCGCAGCGCGGCGCCCGCCGATTCGTCCAGGTTGGTCCCGGTGCGCGCCTGTCCCTGGCCCAGCACTACGGGGTCGCCGCTGTTGCTCTGGGCGACGAGCACCGCCTTGGTGAAGCCCGCGCCGCTGTCAATCCCCGCTACCACTGGCATGTTCCGGCCTCCAGACGCCCGATTCGAAGCTCTCGTCGAGTTTTTCCAGCGCGAACAGCGCCGCCCCGATGGCGCCCATGAAGTGCGCGTCGGGGCTGATTTGAATGTCCATGCCGAGCACCTCCCGCAGGGCGGTGACCATGCCGATGTTGCGCGCCACGCCGCCGGTCATGGTGATTTCCGCCTCGATGGGCACGCGCCGCGCCAGCGACAGCGTGCGCCGCGCGATCGCCAGGTGCACTCCGCCCAGGATGTCTTCGGGCTTCTTGCCCTGCGCCAGGTACGAGAGGATGTCGGATTCCACGAACACCGTGCACACGGTGGTGATCTTCACCGGGCGCGTGGCCTCGAGCGACAGCGGGCCGATCTCGTCCTGGCCGATCCCCATCACGTCGGCGGCGTTGGCCAGGAAGCGCCCGGTGCCGGCGGCGCACTTGTCGTTCATCACGAAATCCAGCACCTCACCGCTGCGGCCCACGCTGATCGCCTTGGAGTCCTGGCCGCCCATGTCGATCACGGTGCGCGTGCCGGGAAAGACGAACTGCGCCCCGCGCGCGTGGCAGGTGATCTCAGTCATCTGCGCCTGGCCGAAGGTCACGTTGTAGCGGCCGTAGCCGGTGCCGACCACCAGGCCCACGCCGCCGGGCGCCATGCCGGCGTTGCGGCAGCAGGCGGCGAAGCCGTTCTCCGCCGCCTTGCGCACGTTGGCCCCGGTATCCACCAGCGCGCGGGCCACGATTTCGGGCCGGCCGCCGTTGCCGCGCATGATCACCGCTTTCGTCTGCGTCGAGCCGACGTCTACTCCCGCCGCGATTTTCATGGGATCACCTTCAACTGTGGCGTGCGGCACGCGGATTCGGTGGAGAGCGAAACCGCGTAACGCCCGCCGCCGGTGCGTTTGGCGTGCTCCAGCGCCTCGAAGAAGGCGTCGATGCGGGTGCGGGTCTGCGCCTCGGCGAAGTAGCGCGGGTCCTCGAGATCGGATTCGATGTACAGCGTGGGTACGCCCAGGGTGCGCGTGAAGTAGTCGCGCATGTCGCCCTGGCCGGCGGAAAACAGCCGGCAGCTCTTCACGAAATGAATGATCACGCCATCGGCATTCCATTCCTCCACGTAGCGCCGGAGCTGCTCGTAACGCTGCAGGTAATTGCGGTTGCAGACGTTCTGCTCCAGCATGTGCCGCGCCACCGACTCGAACGGCTCCTCCGGATCGTGCCGGAAGCCGAACTCCCACAGCCCGCCGACGGTGGAATAGGTCGAAGCCACCGCCGTGGCCTTCCACTTGGCGAACATGTCGCGGAAGGTGCGGAAGTACGGGTAGGGCGGCGGGCCTTCCATCACCAGGCGGAATTTTTCCTGGTCGTAGACGCCCTGGCCGCGCTCCGCCTTGGCGCTGAGTTCCTCCAGCGCCAGTTCGAAGAAAGCCACGCCCTCGGGGCTGCCCCGGTACACGTAGAGCGGGCCCATCAGGGTGATGGCGTCGAAGTAGGCGTCCACCGGCGAGGGCGAGCGCCGCGCCAGGTGCTTGATCTCGGACCACAGATCCTCCACCCGCGCCGCGCAGCGCACCGCCTGGCGAAAGCGCTCGAGGTCGAACTTGCGCCCGGTGACGCCTTCCAGAATCGCCACCACCTCGTGCAACTGGCGCACCACGTACGCCACATCCGCCGCGCCCGGGCGCGCCTCGCGGCAGAATGGAACATCGATCACGTAGAGCTGCGACCCGGTCAGCGCCGCCGTGTGCTCAAACCACTTGATGTAGGTGTTGCAGCCCACGAAGTTGCACAGCACCAGCGCCGGTTTCGGCAGCTTGCCCCCGGTGGGCGTGATGCCCTTCAGGTAGCAGCCGATGTCGGCCTTCACGTAGGCGCAGTTGTCGGCGGCGTAGCCCAGCTCCTCGGCCGCCAGGATCGGCTCCAGCGACTGGTGCCGGATGGCCAGTTGCAGCGCGTTCACCTCGGGGTAGAGCGGCGTCGCCCCGAAGGCCTCCAGCAGCTCGACGCAGTTGCCCGAGATCATCAGCGACACCGCCGCCGGCTCGCCCGTCTCCGCCGACTGGTCCAGGCGCTCGTACCAGCGCAGCATCAGCTCTCTCTGGCGCTGGTGTATCGTTCCACGATACTCATGCTTCGCTTCCCTCATGCCCCTCTCCAACTGTCATCCTGAGCGAGGATGCGCCGGCAGGCCCGCGCGCCCGGTTTTGGCGACGCGGGCTGCCGCCGCGCATCCGAGTCGAAGGACCCCTGCTCCGTCCGTAGCTCCGCCACCGCTTAAAGGCATTCTCACCACGCCTGTGCTCGCACTTGTTCAGTAGCCCAAATGTGACTTCAGTCAAACACCAGCGATTCCACGAACGTCTCCACCTCCGTGCGCAGGCGCTCGAAGGTGAACATCTTCTCTTCGAACTCCAGCGCCAAATGCGGCGCCCCGATCTCCTCCAGCTTCTTCTTGAACAGCGGGTAGTCGAAGTACGCCGGCTCGCAGAATTTCGCGATCAGGAAAATCACCGCGTCGGCGCGCGCCGCCCGTACCTTGTCGGCCAGCCCCTCCCAGCGCGGCTGGCGGAAGTCGTGGCGCACCGAGGAATACCGTGCCCGGTTCAGATAGCTTTCGGCCAGCGCGCGCAGCGGGTCGCCGTTCAGTGGCACGTCTGCGGTGAACCAGTTCTGCCCGAGCGCGAAGTCGTCGTCCACCAGGTAGCAGCCGGCGTTCTCCAGCAGCTTGATGATTTCCAGCGGCGGCTGTTCGCAGAAGCTGCCCTCGATCACCACCCGCAGCGAATCGCGCGGCTTGGCGGCGCGCTGCGGCAACTGATCGAGCGCCGCGCGCAGCATCGCCGTGTGCTCCTCGACCGGCAGGAAATTCCCCGCGCGGATCAGCACGTACGACTCCCAGGCGCGCAGCAGGTGCGGCGCGCGCGCGCGCAGATCGTACAGGCGGCGGATCAGCAGCCGGTTCTCGTTGTAGAGCCAGATCGCCTCGCTCAGCGCCTCATCGGTGACCCGGCGTCCGCCCATGCGCTCCAGGTTTTCCGCCAAGCGGAGGTATTCGGCAACCAGGAAGTCCACCGCGGCGGGCGAACTCGGGTTTTGCGGCAGGTGCAGGAAGTCGGCGTAGAGATCGGGAAAATTGCGCTTCATCACCCAGCACAGGTTGCGCGCCGAATCGCAGATGGAGGAGAACAGAAAGCCCTCGAACGGCCCCAGGCGGCCGGTCAGCCCCAGCTCCAGAGTGCTTTTGACGATGGAGCAGATGAACGACCCGAAGCGCGCGTCGGCGTGCTGCAGGTCCAGGCGGTCGCCGGCGCCGCTGAGCCCCACCGGCAGCATGCCCGCCGCGCGGATGACCTCGCAGGGCGCATAGACCGGAAAATAGGCGACCGCCTTGGCGGCGTGCGCCGCTTTCCAGTCTTTCACCGCGGTGTAATCGAGGTCTTCTAGAATCTGCTGACACCGAGCGAAGGTCCGTTCCATTGGTAGCTACCCTGAGGGCGCCCCGTCCTAGCCCGGTTTTGGCTAGAGCCTGCCCTGAGCTTGTCGAAGGGGCGGGGAAGTGCTCACATTGCCACGCTGTCATCAACTGCCGCAGATCAACGCCGAGGAACGCGACTTTCTAAACTCAATTCAGATCCGCGTTCATCCGCGTTAATCCGCGGCCGGTTTTATCCCGCCATCACCAGCCCGCCATCCACCCCGAGCACCTGGCCGGTGATGTACGCCGCCGCCTCGGAGGCCAGAAACAGCACCGCCAGCGCGATCTCCTCCGGCTTGCCCAGGCGCTTCAGCGGCGTGGCCCCGGTGACCGCGCCGAGAATTTTCCTGGGAAACTCCTCCTGCTGGATTTCGGCCAGCAGCGGCGTGTCCACCAGGCCCGGGCAGATCACGTTAACGCGGATGTTATCGCGCGCGTGCTCGCGTGCCAGCGTCTTGGAAAAAGCGATCACGGCCGCCTTGCAGCCGGCGTAGACCGCCTCCCCCATCGATCCGGCGCGCGCCGAATCGGAGCTGATGTTCACCACCACGCCCGTCTTGCGCTCCACCATGTGCGGCAGAATGGCGTAGCAGGTGTTGAGCACGCCGCGGTAGTTGATGCCGATCACCCGGTCCCACAGCTCGGGCGTGGTTTTCAAAAACGGCGCCAGCTTGTCCCAGCCGGCGTTGTTCACCAGAATGTCGATCTTGCCGGCGAGCTTCAAAGCCTCGTCGCGCGCCGCCTGCATGTCGCTGAGGCTGGTAACGTCGGCGCGGACGGCATGCACCGCGCGATGCGAGCACCGGCGCAGCTCGGCGGCGGTGGCCTGCGCCTCCTGGTGGCGGAGATCGGCGATCACCACGTCGGCGCCGCTGTCGGCCAACTGGTCGGCGATGGCCCGCCCGATGCCGCGCGCCGCGCCGGTGACGAACGCCGTCTTGCCGGTCAGGTCGGTGGGATTCTTCATGGCGGCTCCTCGAATCAGGCGCCCGTGGCCGTTTTCGCGGGTTGTAGCTGGAACAGCGCCAGCGCGTTTTCGCGCAGCAGCTTGCGCTTGACCTCTTCCTTCAATCCCAGCTCGTCGATCTGCTTCAGGCTTTCCGCCCAGGGCAGGCCGTTGGTGCCCCACAGGCAGCGGTCGCGTCCCAGGCGGCTGTTGATGAACTGCACGATCTGCGGCGAAAGATATTTCGGCAGCCAGGCGTCCACCCCGAACCACACGTTTTCCCACTTGTAGCACACCGAGAGCAGCTCCTCCACCCACGGCCAGCCGGTGTGCGCCCCCACCAGCTTCAGCTCGGGGAAATCCGACGCGATCTGGTCCAGGTACATGGGCCGCCCGTGCTCGCTGGGCATGGCTTCCAGCACGTGCCCCACCTGCATCGACACGGGCACGTCCAGCTCCACGCACTTGCCGTAAAGCGGGTACATCTTGCGGTCGTGCAGGGGAATGTCGAAACCATAGATGTGCACGTAGACCCCGCGGAAGCCGTGCCTGGTCACCGCCAGCTCGATCTCGCGCAGGCTCTCGCGGATGCGGAACGGGTTGTAGCCGGCCAGGCCCACGAAGCGGTCCGGGTACTGCTCGGTGTATTGCAGGACGTCTTCCAGGCGCGTGTCCATGTACATCCACTTGCGCCAGTAGGACCACATCTTGCACTGCGTGATGAACACCTTCTCCACCCCGGCCTCGTCCATCTTGGCCAGCATGGCGGGGATGGAGTCGAAGCGGGGCAGGCCGCCGATGGCGCGCTCCATGCGGCAGGTGAGCTCGCCTTCCTTGGCGCGGTCCCACTGCCGCATGAACTCCGGGGTGGCGACGTAGTACATGAAGTCTACGGCGGGAATTCTATCGAACATTCGTTCGAACTCCTGCTCAAAGCATAGCCCCGCGGTTACCCTCAGGCTGTGATGTATGTCACTGGCAAACGTGACGTCGAGGAAAACAGCTTTCCCAGCACTACCGTGCTGGGCTAGCGCTCGAATAACGACATCCGCGTTCATCCGCGCAAATCCGCGGCTTTTTTTCTCGGCGGCTACCGCTAGGAGCCCGCCCGGCTACCGCTGGGCACCGTCAGCGCCGGCACCCCGGACTTGCGCATCAGCTCGTTCAGCGCCGGCAGCTCGCGCCCGGCCAGCTCGCGCCAGGCCGCCAGTTGCGCGTCCAGCCGCGCCGCCAGCCGCTCGTACACCGCGTTCTGGCCCTGGGTGGGCGCGGCGTCGGCGTACTCCACGGCGTGGCTCAGGCTGTCGAACTGCTCGTTCAGCATGTTGGGATAGCGCAGGTTGCCCTCGGAGCTTTTCATGTTCACCTGGATGAGCTGCCGCTCGATGGGCGCCATCTTCTTTTCCAGTTCGTCGGCCGCGGCGATCACCGGCTTGGCCTGCGGGTTGTCGCCGGCCCACTTCTTCAGCGTCACCAGCTCGGCGCGCAGTTCGCGGATCTGGTTCACGGCGGTGTGCAGTTCGCGGTTGCGCGCGGCTATCTTCGATGCCAGCTCGAATTCTTTTTGCAGGTCGGCGGCGCTCACCTTCTTCAGCCGCGGATCCAGCCGCAGCTCCAGCGGAACCGTCTGCGTGAACTTTCCCGCCGTCAGTTTCACCTGATAGCTCCCGGGCAGCGCCAGCGGGCCCACCGGTCCCAGCCCGCTGTAAAACGCCCCGGGAATCTTGACCGGCGACTCATAGCGCAGGTCCCAGGCGAAGCGGTTCATGCCGGCCTCCGCCGGAATGGTTTCCACCGGAATTTCCTGGTCGGGCCACTCGGGCGGCTGCTCAACCGTCTTCTTCTCCTTGCTGGAGAGGTGGCGAACCACGCGCCCCTGTGCGTCGAAAATGTCGAGCGTGACCTCCTCCGCCGGCTTGGTCTTGAAGTAGTAGTCGATCACGGCGCCCTTGGGCGGGTTCTCGCCCACCGGGCGCCGACGATCGACGCCCTCCGGGTAATGCAGCCGCAGCGCCGCCTGGGGCGTGTAGAGGATCGCCTCCGCCTGTGACCGCTGCGGCGTCAACTGGCGCAGGGGCGTAAGGTCGTCCAGCACCCAGAAGGAGCGGCCGTGGGTGGCGACCGCCAGATCGTCGCCGTGCACCACCAGGTCGTGAATGGGCGTGACCGGCAGGTTGAGCTGCAGCGGCTGCCAGTGCGCGCCGTCGTCGAACGAAATGTAAATGCCGAGCTCGGTGCCGGCGTAGAGCAGGCCCTGGCGCGCCGGGTCCTCGCGCACCGCGTGCACGTACGAGCCCTCGGGGATGCCGTTGACGATCGCCGTCCAGGTCTTGCCAAAGTCGGCGGTCTTGTAGATGTAGGGCTTCAGGTCGTCCAGCTTGTGGCGGTCCACCGCCACGTAGGCGCCGCCGGCCGCGTGCGGCGAGGGCTCGATCATGCTCACCAGGCTCCACTCGGGCAGCGCCTTGGGAGTGACGTTGGCCCACGACTTGCCGTCATCCTGCGTGAGTTGCACCAGGCCGTCGTCGCTTCCGGCCCAGATCAGCCCGCGCTGCCGCGGCGACTCCGCCGCGCTGAAAATCGTGTCGTAGTACTCCACGCTGGTGATGTCCAGCGTGATGGGCCCGCCCGAGGGCTGCTGCTTGCTCTTGTCGTTGCGCGTCAGGTCGGGGCTGATCGCGCTCCAGCTCATCCCCTGGTCGGCGCTCTTGTAGAGCTTGTTGCCGGCGTAGTAGAGCACATTTTGGTCGTGAGGCGATAGAAACAGCGGCGAGGTCCAGTTGAAGCGGAGCACCTCCAGGTCCGCCGCGCCGTGCCCGGAGACGTCCAGCGGCCAGACCGAGACTTCCTGCGTCTGCTCGATGCGATGGTCGTAGCGGAAGACGGTGGCCTCGTTGTCGCCGAAGAGAATGTCGGGATGGTTCAGGTTGGGCGCGATGAACCCGGTCTCGCCGCCGAATTCGAACCAGCTCTTGCGGCTGATCACGCCCTCGTCGTCGTAAGTGCGGATGCCGGCGCTGGAGTTGTCCTGCTGCGCCCCGTACAGGTAATACGGGAACTGGTTGTCGGCGATGACGTGGTAGAACTGCGCCGTGGGCTGGTTATAGAGCGTGGTCCAGGTCTGCCCGGCGTCGCTGGAGATGGTGGCGCCGCCGTCGTTGCCGTTGATCAGCCGCTGCGCGTGGTCGGGATCGATCCACAGCCCGTGATGATCGCCGTGCGGCGCCGGCAGCAGGGTAAAGGTCTTGCCGCCGTCCACCGAGCGGAACAGGCCGGTGTTGAGCACGTACACGGTGTCCGCCGCCTTGGGATCGGCGTAGACGTGGGTGAAGTACCAGGCGCGCTGGCGGTAGCGCTCGTCGTCGTTCACGCGCGTCCAGGTGTCGCCGCCGTCCTCGGAGCGGAACAGGCCGCCCTCTTTGGCTTCGATCAGCGCGTACACGCGGTTGCTGTCGGCGCCCGACACCGAAATCCCGATGCGCCCCAGAATCCCTTCCGGCAGGCCGTGGCCTTGCAGGCGCTTCCAGGTGCTGCCGCCGTCGCTGGACTTGTACAGCCCGCTGCCCGGCCCGCCGCTCGACAGGCTCCACGGCGTGCGGTACGCCTCCCACATGGCCGCGAACAGCGTGCTGGCGTTCTGCGGATCGAACACCACGTCGATGCCACCGGTCTTTTCGTTGACGTAGAGCACCTTCTGCCACGTCTGACCGCCGTCGGTGGTGCGGAAGATGCCGCGCTCGGCGTTGGCTCCGTAGGCGTGGCCGAGCGCCGCCACCAGCACCAGGTTCGGGTTCGCCGGGTTCACGATCAGGGCGCCGATGTGCTGCGTGTCGCGCAGGCCCACGTTCTTCCACGTCTTGCCGCCGTCAATGGACTTGTACACGCCGTCGCCATAGCTGATGTTGCCGCGGATGCAGGCCTCGCCCGAGCCGGCGTAGACCACGTTGTGATCCGAGTCGGCCACCGCGATGGCCCCGATCGACGAGGTGGGCTCCTTGTCGAACAGCGGCTTCCAGTTGGCGCCGCCGTCCACCGTCTTCCATACCCCGCCGGCCACCCCGCCGAAGTAGAACACGTTGGGTTCGCCGCGCACCCCGGTGACGGCCAGCACGCGCCCGCCGCGGGAGGGCCCCACCAGGCGCCACTTCATCCCGGAAAACAGCGACTGATTGTAGCTTTGACCGAACGCGAGGGCGGAACAAACGAGCAGAAGAACGGCAAGACGCCTCATCCAGCATACCTCCCGGAAACTATGAATCCTACCACGGCCCCCGGCTGCCAATTCGATCTGCTGCCTGCGGCCGTGCTAAGCTGCGGCGGTTTCACCCGGGAGTGATCCATGCGCACAGCATTGCTGTTGATTCTGACGGCGAGCCTGGCCTGCTTCGCCAAAGACCCCGAGTTCAAAGCGGAAGACGTGGTGGCCCGTCATCTGGATTCGATCGGGACGGCGCAGGCGCGCGCGGCGGCGCGGTCGCGGCTGGCCCAGGGCACGTGCGGCATGAATGTGATCGTGGGCGGCGGCGGCGGCCTGTCGGGCGACGCGCTCCTGGTTTCGCTGGACCGCAAGGCCAACCTGACCCTCAAGTTCCCTTCCACCCAGTACCCCGGAGAACAATTCGTGGTGGACGGCAACCGCGTCGCGGTCGCGCAGACCGGCCCCAACACACGCTCCAGCCTTGGCGATTTCGTATACCGCCACAATGAAATCCTCAAGGAGGGACTGCTCGGCGGCACCCTGTTCACCTCGTGGTCGCTGCTGGATCTTCCCTCCCGGCAGCCGCGGCTGAAGTACGAGGGGTTGAAAAGGGTAAACGACCGCCAGTTGCACGTCATCCGCTACCAGCCCAGGAAAAGCTCCGACGAGTTTTCCATCCTGCTGTACTTCGAACCCGGCACCTTTCGCCACGTGATGACCGCATACAGCTACACGGTGCCCGCGTCTATGAGCATGCGGCAGACGGCCGAACGCCGCCGCCCCGACGCGCACGCCGACCAGGTGCGCTACCGGCTGGAGGAAAGCTTCAGCGATTTCCGCACCGTGGACGGCTTGACCCTGCCGCGAAGCTGGAAATTGCGCTACACGGTGGAGCCCGCTGACACGTCGATCCTGGACTGGCAGATCAACCTCACGCGCGTGGTGCACAACACGGTGGTCGACTAGAGCAGTCTTGGAACTAGTGTAGCCGCGGGTTTTAAGAGAATGTCATCCTGAGAGGTTGTGACTAAATTCAGCTCTCAATCCGCGGCAGCACGCTTTGCTTCTGCGCTGCGGCGTCGGGCCGCCGGCTGAGCCCATCAACTTACAGCGCCATTGCCCTGCTCGTC